>Ga0315305_1000005_pt1 | contig 27724 bp, 39 predicted proteins | sample CB9_Tmax_529_MT_FD_204537 | JGI IMG/M metagenome (GOLD analysis project Ga0315305, IMG submission 204537) | Metatranscriptome of marine microbial communities from Western Arctic Ocean, Canada - CB9_Tmax_529 (Metagenome Metatranscriptome) | ecosystem: Environmental > Aquatic > Marine > Oceanic ...
CTGCCCTTGTAGCTCAGTTGGCAGAGCACCTCCATGGTAAGGAGGGGGTCACCGGTTCAAATCCGGTCGAGGGCTCTCCTGCTGGGTCGTCGGTACTTGGGGAGAGATCGCATGGCGAAGGCAAAGAAAGGCAATATCGAGATCGTTGCACTCAAGTGTTCGGAGTGTAATCGTCAGAACTATGTTACTAAGAAGAACCGCAGGAATATCGAGGGAAAGCTCGAGTTCATGAAGTACTGCAAGTTCGATAGGAAACATACCCTGCACGCCGAGACTCGTCTCAAGTAGTCATCAATAGGCCAGTAGCTCCAACGGCTAGAGCGCCGGTCTCCAAAACCGGATGTTGTAGGTTCGAATCCTACCTGGCCTGTACGAGCGGGAGCGTATCGTGAAAAAGATTGTCCAGTTCTTTTCGGAGAGCTATGCGGAACTGAAGAAGGTCGTGTGGCCGAGCAGAGGCGAGGTGGCGTCCTCTACGCGAGTGGTCCTCATCTCCGTCGTTCTGTGTGCAGCAGTACTTGGGGTTGTGGACTTCCTGATCCTTGCCGGAATCGATCTCATCTTCTAATCGGAGTTTTCATGTCGAAAGGCTGGTACGTTGTCCACACCTACTCTGGGTATGAAAACAAAGTAGAGAAGCACATTAACAAGCTCATAGAGAACGATACGTTCGGCGGGGTTATCGAGGAAGTCAAAGTCCCCTCTGAGGAAGTCGTCGAGGTGAAGGACGGGAAGAAGCGTGTCGTAAATCGGAAGTTCCTTCCCGGCTATATCCTTCTGGAGATGGATCTTCCCGACATCGGTTGGAAGCGCGTATGCGCAGAGGTGCGAAAGATTCAAGGAGTGACAGGATTCGTCGGCTCCACTGGCGGTGTAAAGCCGCAGCCCATATCTTCGGAGGAGGCCCGGAGCATTCTTCAGAAGGCGGGGGAGATCAAAGCAGACAAGCAGATGGCGTCAGCCCAGATGTTCTCGGTCGGCGAACCGGTTCGGATAATCGATGGCCCGTTCGACACATTCACCGGCAACGTCGAAGAGGTCAACAACGAAAAAGGAAAGTTGCGCGTGATGGTCGGCATTTTTGGCCGCGCAACGCCAGTGGAAGTAGACCTGAATCAGGTCGAAAAGACGTAGCGTTATTACAACCTGCGGGGAGCCTCGAGCAATGTCTCGAGGCCGTTGAACCACAAAGGAGCTATTCGTGGCGAAAAAAAGGATCATTACCCTGATCAAGTTGCAAGTGTCCGCTGGGAGGGCAACCCCGGCGCCGCCGGTTGGACCCGCGCTTGGTCCACACGGCGTCAGCGCACCTCAGTTCGTTCAGCAATTCAACGAACGCACGAAGGACTTGGAGCCCGGACTCACGATTCCGGTCGTTCTTACTGTGTATGGTGACAGGACATTCTCGTTTATCACGAAGACACCGCCGGCATCTGTCCTTATTCGCAAGGCGTGCGGACTCGACAAAGGGAGCTCGGAGCCAAACAAGGAGAAGGTCGCGACCATCGATCGCAGGCGCCTTGAGGAGATAGCGAAGACAAAGATGGAGGACCTCAACGCCAACGATCTCGAAGCGGCGGTGAGCATTATCGCCGGTACCGCCCGCAGCATGGGCGTGGTAGTGGAGGGATAGCCGAATGAAGCATGGCAAGAAGTACCGCGAAATCGCGACGAAATACGACAAACTGAATCAGTACTCTCTGGACGAAGCGGCAGGACTGGTACAAGAGCTCTCATATGCAAAGTTTGACGAGACGGTCGAGCTTTCGGTTCGGCTTAATCTCAAGAAGAGCCAGACGGTTCGTGACACGCTCGTTCTTCCCCACCAATTTCGTCAGGATAAAAAAATTCTCGTGTTCGCGAAGGGTGAGAAGGCGGAAGAGGCGAAGGCCGCAGGGGCAGATTTCGTTGGTGAAAAAGACCTGGTCCAGAAGATTCAGGGCGGATGGCTTGAATTCGACGTTGCGGTCGCGACGCCGGACATGATGAAAGATGTAGGGAGATTGGGGCCAATTCTTGGACGCCGTGGTCTCATGCCCAATCCGAAGACGAAGACCGTCACATTCGATCTTGCGCAGGCGGTCGCCGAGCTAAAGCGTGGCCGGACTGAGTTTCGTGCCGATAAGACAAACGTTATCCATTGCGCCGTTGGGAAAGTGTCCATGAGTCCGCCTCATCTTGCCGAAAATATTCGTCTCGTGGTCGACGAAATTGCGAAACGACGGCCGCCCGACGCAAAGGGAAACTTTGTAGAGTCGGTGGCGATCTCCTCAACGATGGGGCCCGGGATACGAATAGACTTTCGGGACGCGCAGAAGGCGGTGTGACATATGGCCGAATACGTGACGAAGATACAGCAGCACAAACAAGAGGCGATTCAAGCGCTTAAGGAGACCATCGAATCCGAATCAGATCTCATATTCGCCGATTATCGCGGTCTTTCGGTGGAGCAAATCACCGATCTGCGTGGTCGACTTCGAGCCTCGGGAGCGAGGTTCAAGGTCGTCAAGAACCGATTCGCGAAGATCGCTCTTCGGGAGCTCGACTATCCCGACGTTTCCGAATACCTCATTGGGCCGACCGCGGTTGCGCTCTCGGGTGACGAAGCGGGACCGGTTGCGAAAGTACTGGTCGAGTTTGCCGCGGATACCACTGTATCCCTCAAGGGAGCAATCATTGACGGAAACGTATTGGCGCCCGACGAAGTGGTGGAGTTTTCCAAACTGCCCACGCGAAGCGAGCTCATTTCACAGCTCATGAGCGCGATGAACGGATCCCTGATGAACCTGATGAATGTCATGAATGCTGTACCAACGAAGCTTGTTCGCACACTCATGGCGGTAGCAGAAAAGTTGGATAGTGAGTAGAGAACACGGCGTTAGTCTTCGTTCCGAGCCATGCTAACACCGCGAAGAAAAATAAGAAGGAGAAGATAATATGGCAGAGTTTACGACAGATCAGATATTGGATGCGATTTCCAATATGACGGTTCTCGAGGTTTCCGAGCTCGTGAAGTCGATGGAAGAGAAGTTTGGAGTCACCGCAGCTGCGCCCGTGGCAGTCGCTGCAGCAGCGCCCGGCGGCGCCGGAGAGGCAGCCGAGGAGCAGATTGAGTTTGACGTGGTCCTGAAGGGGTTTGCTGACGGAAAGAAGATCCCGGTCATCAAAGAAGTACGGGCCATTACCGGACTCGGACTCAAAGAGGCCAAGGAGCTTGTCGAAGGCGGCGAAAAGACTCTGAAAGAGGCCGTCTCAAAGCAGGACGCCGATGCTATGAAGGAAAAGCTCGAGGCTGCCGGTGGCACCGTCGAGGTGAAGTAGCATCGAATCTCGTAACTTCGACAAATCTATTGTGGGCGAATGTCTCGGCGTTCGCCTCCGATCATACGATCAAGCCAAGCCACTGGCCAAGCCACCGGCGCAAGCGCCGGTCCAGCCGCTGGCATGGCGACCGGGAAAACCAGGGGTATGTCCGGCTGCCGCGCCCATGGGGCGTCCTACACGCGAAAGGGGAAAGCAATGCTGAGTGGATCCAAGATAGAGCGCGTCTACATCGGAAAAGAGTACGAAGAGATAATGGAGCTGCCCGATCTGGTAGACATCCAACTCGCCTCATACGAAAAGTTCCTTCAGCGAGAGGTGCTGAAGCGAGGCGATCCGCTCAATCTCCAGGGTCTTGAGGAGGTGTTCCAAACCGTATTTCCCATCGAGAGTCCGAGTGGGGACATGATTCTCGAATACAGTCACTACACGCTTGACGAGAATAACATCAAGTTCAACCAGGCTGAGTGTAAGCAAAAAGGATTGACGTACGCCGTCCCGATAAAGTCGCGAATCAATCTGATCTTCCAGGAGACCGGTGAGATCCGCCAGAAGGACATCTACATTGGTGACATTCCTCTGATGACTCAACGCGGCACCTTTATCATCAACGGTGCCGAGCGCGTTGTGGTCAGCCAGATTCACCGATCGCCGGGAGTAATATTCTCTCACGACAAAGGCGTTTACTCTTCGAGGATTATTCCGTATCGCGGTTCGTGGCTTGAGTTTGAGATCGATCAGAAGAAGGAACTCATCTACGCGAAGATCGATCGGAAGAAACGAATACTTGGGACACTATTTCTTCGAGCTCTCGGATTCGACACCCGCGAAAAGCTCATCGACCTGTTCCACAAGACGAAGATCGCGAGGTTTTCCGATTCGCGCGAAGAGAAAGAAGAACTCGTGGGAGATGTCCTCGCGCGCGCCGTCTTCGTCGGCGAGGGTGAAGATCAGAAGAAACTCTACTCGGCAGGTACCAAGCTTCATCCACACGACATAGACGAGCTGCTTCACTCTGGTTTCACAGAGATCGAAGTCATCGACTTCGAACATCCCGACTCCCTCCACTCGCAGATCATCCTCAATTGTTTCGAGCGCGAAGAGGTGAAATTTACGAAAGACGATCCCACTGTCGACGAACCGAATCGGGAAGACGCACTTGCCGCCGTCTACTCCGTTCTGATGCCAGGGGAGCCAATTACGATTGAATCAGCCGAAAAGGATCTCACGACGATGTTCTTTTCGACCAGAAGATACGATCTGGGAAAAGTCGGCAGATACAAACTCAACAAGAAATTCGACTACGATCCGCCCATCGACGATCAGACTCTCGCATCCGATGACCTGATCAATACGATGGTCTACCTCATCCAGGTCTATGTTGGAGAGGCGAACGTAGATGACATCGACCATCTCGGAAACCGTCGCATTCGGTCGGTCGGTGAGCTCCTCTCGAATCAGCTCAAGACTGCGTTTAGTCGCATGGAGCGCATCGCGAAAGAGCGCATGTCTTTGAAGGAGACCGATACCGTCAAGCCTCAAGACATCATTTCGATCAAGCCAATTGTCGCGGCGATCAAAGAGTTCTTCGGGTCAAGCCAGCTGTCTCAGTTCATGGACCAGGTGAATCCCCTCGCCGAACTCACTCACAAGCGACGACTCAACGCGCTTGGACCAGGCGGCCTTTCGCGGGACCGGGCAGGTTTTGAGGTGAGAGACGTCCACTACACCCACTATGGGAGGATGTGTCCCATAGAGACGCCTGAAGGACCCAACATCGGCCTCATTGTGTCGCTCGCGAATTTCACCCGCGTGAACGAATACGGCTTCCTGGAGTCACCCTACCGACGGGTAACTGATGGCACTGCCACAAGGGAGATCGAATATCTGAGCGCGATGGACGAGGAGAAGTACTTCATCGCTCAGGCCAACGCATCCATCGACAAGGACGGCAAGTTTACCGACGCACTAATCTCGGTCCGCCGCAGCGGTGATTATACGACCAAGGCTCCGAATGAGATCGAGTATATGGACGTATCGCCGAAGCAGGTGATCTCGGTCGCGACGTCACTTATCCCCTTTCTGGAGCACGACGACGCAAACAGAGCCTTGATGGGTTCGAATATGCAGCGCCAAGCGGTGCCCCTGGTCTTTCCCGATCCGCCGATCGTCGGTACAGGAATGGAGCGCAAAACGGCGTATGATTCGGGAGTCCTCGCCAAGGCACGTCGTGCGGGAGTCGTTGAGTACGTCGACTCACTGAGAATCGCGGTCAGGCCCGATGACGCCGAGACCAAGCACGAGATCGACGATTATCCACTCGTGAAGTACCAGCGGACGAACCAGGACACGTGCTTCAACCAACGGCCGTTGGTGACAAACGGCCAGCGCGTCGAAGCCGGAGACCCGCTCGCTGACGGTCCGGCGACCTATCAAGGCGAACTCGCGCTGGGCGCAAATGTGCTCGTAGGGTTTGTTCCGTGGAATGGCTATAACTTCGAGGATGCGATCCTCATATCAGAGCGCCTTGTAAAGGACGACGTGTTCACCTCTATTCATATCAAAGAGTTCAACACGGAAATCAGAGAGACCAAGCTGGGTGCAGAGAAGATTACTCAAGACATACCCAACACGAACGAGAAATCGATTGAGCAACTCGATGTTGAGGGAATCATCCGGGTCGGGGCCAAGGTTAAATCCGGGTACATACTCGTCGGGAAGGTCACTCCAAAAGCGGAGACCGAAACTACTCCCGAGTTCAAGCTTCTCAATTCGATATTCGGTGAGAAGGCGAAGGAAGTTCGCGACACCTCTCTGCGGGTGCCCCACGGAGTCGAAGGAACCGTGATCGACATACAGCGCCTTAAGCGATCCGAGGGCGACGATCTCGCCCCTGGAGTAGACGAAATTGTTAAGGTGCTCATAGCGACCAAACGGAAACTGCGCGAAGGCGACAAGATGGCGGGTCGCCACGGAAATAAGGGCGTAATCGCACGGACGCTTCCCGAGGAGGATATGCCATTCCTTGCCGACGGCACCCCCCTCGATATCTGTCTGAATCCGCTCGGAGTACCGTCGCGGATGAATCTCGGCCAGATACTCGAGACGGAACTCGGATGGGCGGGGGCGAAATTGGGTGAATACTACGCGTCTCCCGTATTTCAGAGCGCTACCGGCGATCAAATCGAGGAGAAATTGAGGAGTGCGGGGCTGCCAATCAGCTCGAAGACGACGCTCTACGACGGGCTAACCGGGCTGCCATTCGAGAATCCGGTAATGGTCGGTGTCGTATACATGCTGAAGCTGCACCATCTGGTGGACGATAAGATGCATGCGCGTTCGACTGGACCCTACTCACTTGTGACTCAGCAACCTCTCGGCGGGAAGGCCCAATTCGGAGGCCAGAGGCTCGGCGAAATGGAAGTTTGGGCGCTCGAGGCATACGGTGCCGCCAATACGCTTCAAGAATTACTCACGATCAAATCTGACGATATGGCTGGTCGGGCTAAGATTTACGAAAGTGTCGTAAAAGGGGAGCCGTCTTCGTCCGCCGGAGTTCCGGAATCGTTTAACGTATTGGTCCAGGAGCTCAGAGGGCTCGCACTCGACATATCGATCTGGGACTCACGAGGAAAACGGGTTCCTCTCACAGAGCGGGACGCTGAGCTCATTAATCGACAAGGAGGCCAGTTCTGATTCGGGACGCCGTGGTCGGACGGAATTCGTAGGGAGGAATGAATGAGAGACATTCAAGATTTCGACAATATCATGATCAAACAGGCATCTCCGGAGCAGATCAGAGCGTGGTCGTATGGCGAGGTAAAAAAGCCGGAGACGATTAACTATCGGACTCTGCGCCCGGAGCGGGACGGACTATTTTGCGAACGGATCTTCGGGACAACGAAGGAGTGGGAGTGCTATTGCGGCAAGTTTAAGTCTATTCGCTACAAGGGCGTCATTTGCGACCGCTGCGGAGTCGAGGTTACCCACTTCAAGGTCCGGCGCGAACGAATGGGTCATATCGAACTCGCATCTCCTGTCTCCCATATCTGGTACTACCGCTCTGTTCCCTCTCGAATGGGACTCCTTCTCGATCTCTCGATCGGAGCGTTGCGTTCAATTCTCTACTACGAGAAGTACATCGTCATCGATACCGGTGATACCGACCTGAAGCAGATGCAGCTCCTAAGCGAGGAGGAATTCATGGAAACGCGGGAGCGTTTCGGGGTTGGATTCACTGCAGCCATCGGGGCAGAAGCGATTCGAACGCTGCTTGAGGCACTCGACCTTGATGCGCTGAGTAGCGAACTCAGACAAAAGATGATCGAGAAGGGAAAGAAGGCCGACAAAAGGCTGCTGAAGCGGATTGAGATCGTCGAAAACTTTCGCGACTCTGGGAACGACCCGGATTGGATGATTCTCGACGTGATCCCGGTTATTCCTCCGGAGCTCAGGCCAATGGTGCAGCTCGACGGCGGACGCTTCGCAACTTCCGACCTCAACGACCTCTACAGACGCGTCATCAACAGAAACAATCGACTCACACGGCTGATGTCGCTCAATGCACCTGACATTATCATCCGAAATGAGAAACGAATGTTGCAGGAGGCCGTGGATGCCCTATTCGACAATTCAAAGAAGAAGCGGGTCGTTAAAGGGGCATCCAATCGTCCTCTGAAATCTCTTTCCGACATGCTCAAGGGAAAGCAAGGACGTTTCCGACAGAATCTCCTCGGCAAGCGGGTCGACTATTCGGGTCGTTCGGTGATCGTCGTTGGTCCCGAGCTCAAGCTGCATCAGTGCGGTCTGCCGACGAAAATGGCGTTGGAATTGTTCAAGCCGTTTATTATGAAAAAGCTCGTCCAAAAGGACGTTGTTTACAATATCAAGAAGGCGAAGAATCTGGTCGAGCAGGAAACCGCCGAGGTCTTTGCGGTGCTCGATGAGGTAGTCAAGGAGCATCCAGTGCTCCTGAATCGAGCCCCGACCCTGCACCGGCTCGGTATTCAGGCGTTCGAACCGGTTTTAATAGAAGGAAAGGCGATAAAACTCCATCCGCTCGTTTGCCACGCCTACAATGCGGACTTCGACGGAGATCAGATGGCCGTCCACGTGCCATTGACTCAGGCCGCCCAGATCGAGTGTTGGTCGCTGATGCTGTCTTCGAAAAACCTTCTCAACCCGGCCGACGGAAGCCCGATCGTGTTTCCATCGCAAGACATGGTACTCGGGATGTTCTATCTGACGATGACCAGGGCGGGCGACAAAGGGGAGGGAAAATACTTCAGCTCACCAGACGAAGTGCTCATGGCGCGCGAAGCCGGCTCGGTCAGCTACAACGCCCTCTGCAAGGTAGCGATGAACGGCACGATCGTCGAAACGACCCCCGGGAGAATCATCCTGAACGATGCGCTCCCAGATAGCATCGGTTTTATCAACGAGCCGCTGGGGGATAAGGAGCTCAAATCTGCTGTTGCGAGGTGCTACAAGGATCAGGGTCCGCACACGGCGGTCCTTATGCTCGACGCGATCAAGAACCTCGGATTTCGCTATGCCACGCTCTTCGGCGCGACCATTGGCATGGAGGATATCGTCATTCCCAAAGAGAAGCACAAGATGGTTGACGAGGCGAGCGAGCAGGTGGTCGAGATTCAGGACCAATACCTTCAAGGCCACATCACCCAAGAGGAGCGCTACAATCGAGTGGTCGAGGTGTGGAGCAAGACAAACGAGGACCTCACGGCCGAAGTCATGACTACGCTGAGCGCCGATCGAGGCGGTTTTAACCCGGTATACATGATGGCGACATCGAATGCGCGGGGCAGCCGGACTCAGATTCGGCAGCTTGCCGGCATGCGCGGTTTGATGGCAAAACCCTCTGGCGAGATTATCGAGTTGCCGATCCGATCGAATTTCAAAGAGGGGCTCTCGATCATCGAATTCTTCATCTCAACCAACGGTGCTCGTAAGGGTCTCGCCGACACAGCGCTGAAGACCGCGGACGCGGGATACCTCACCCGGAGACTCGTCGACATTGCCCAGGATGTCGTTGTCAACGAAGAGGATTGCGGAACGATCAACGGCATCGAAATTGAGGCGTTGAAGGACGGGGAGGAGATTGTCGAACGCCTCGCTGACCGGATCGGCGGACGCTTCACGCTCGAGCGGGTTCGGCATCCCATTACCGGAGAAGTCGTCATCGATGTCAACGAAGAGATCTCCGACGAAATGGCTGAATACATTGAAGAAGTCGGGATAGAGAGCGTCAGGATTCGCACTGTGCTCACGTGTGAAACAAAACACGGTGTGTGCAGGCGATGCTACGGGCGAAACCTCGCAAACAATGACACGGTCAATATCGGAGAGGCAGTCGGCATTATTGCCGCACAGTCAATCGGGCAACCTGGGACCCAGCTCACGATGCGTACATTTCACATCGGTGGTACCGCCACGAAAATATCAGAAGAGAACCGGATCATCCCGAACTATCCAGTGCTCATCAAAAGCGTCGTTGGTTCGTCGGTGCTACTTGAGAACGGACACACATTGTTTACCCGGAAAGGATTCATTCAGGTCGCCAGGGTTCTCGACCGTGTAGAGTTGAAGAAGAGTGACAAATTGATTGTCGAGCACGGCGAGAAGGTCGTCGCCAAACAACCGATTATCGAGCGCGGAAAGAACGAGGTGACGGCGACCGAGGTTGCTTACGTAAGCTTGCGTGATGATGAGCTATTGCTTATCGCCCAAGAACAGAAAATCGATGTGCGGAGCGGGTCTGATATGCCGCACAGCGAGGGCGATGTCGTGGCCGCAGATGAGATGATCGCAAGTTTCGACCCCTTCTCAGAGCCGATTATTGCCGAAGTAGCCGGAACGGTGAGATTCGTCGACATAGTGCTTGGAACCACGCTGAAAGAAGAGATCAACGAAGATACCGGTAATATTGAGAAGAAGATCACCGAGTTCAGTCTCGAAACCCTGCAGCCGCGGATCCGCATCGATGACGAAGAGGGAAACGAGCTCGCGAGTTACTACCTTCCAGGCTCAGCATACCTGAACGTGGATGAGGGAACGATGGTCAAGTCTGGACGCACGGTCGCGAAGATTCTCAAGGAGAGCGTCAAGACCCGTGACATAACCGGAGGTCTTCCACGCGTTGGGGAGCTATTTGAAGCGAGAAAACCGAAGAACGCGGCGATACTCTCAAAAATAGCGGGTGCCGTCCACTTTAAGGGCATCGTCAAGGGAAAGCGCATCGTCACGGTAGAGGATCTGCACGGAAAGGAGTACAAGCATCAAGTCCCCATGGGTAAGCACTTGCTTGTACGCGAAGGCGATCTGGTAGAGGCGGGTGAGGAACTCTGCGACGGAAACGTCGACCCGCACGATATCCTCAACATTCTCGGCGAGAATGCGCTCCAATCGTATCTCGTCAACGAGATTCAAGAGGTTTACCGGCTCCAGGGCGTCAGCATCAATGACAAACACATCGGTGTCATCATTCGACAGATGATGCGAAAGGTCGAGATCGAACAGGTGGGCGACACGAAGTTCATATTCGGGCAACAGATCGACAAATACAAATTCAACGAACAAAACGAAAAGGTGTCTCGCGAGGGGGGACAGGCCGCGGTCGCCAAGCCGTTGCTGCTCGGGATAACCCGCGCCTCACTCAATATCGACTCCTTCATTTCTGCCGCCTCGTTCCAGGAAACTACCAAAGTGCTGACAAACGCAGCTATCGCCGGCGCCAACGACTCGCTGCGAGGTCTCAAGGAGAACGTTATTATCGGACATCTCATCCCGGCAGGAACCGGCATGCGCCTCTACCGCGATGTGAAGCTATTCGATGATAAATCTGAAGATCTCGATGCCTACGTTCAAAGCATTATTGAGCAACGCAAGCTTGAAGAGCAGCAGCGAGCGGAGGCCGAGCGTGAGACGGCCGGCGAAGTCGAAGCCGCGCCGGTTGAGGAGGCGCCGTATGAAGAGGCCTCCGTCGAAGAGACGACGTAGCCAAGAAAGACCAGCGAAGTTGTCGAACGCTTAGGTTGACAACGGGCAGGTGGTTTTGTTACCATTTTGTTCCTTGGCGCGTCTGCTTGACGGCCGGCGGTGTCATGACGTTCGAGTGCGGAAAACGGGGGAGTATGCCTACAATAAATCAGCTGGTGCGAAACGGTCGGAAGCACGCAAAGAAGTCGACCAAGGCGCCTGCCCTTGAGTCGTGCCCCCAAAAGAGGGGAGTCTGCACGCGCGTCGTGACGATGACGCCGAAGAAGCCCAACTCGGCGCTCCGCAAGATTGCCAGGGTGCGGCTCTCTCATGGAACCGAAGTAAATGCATACATTCCTGGCATTGGGCACAATCTGCAGGAGCATAGCGTCGTTCTGGTACGGGGCGGGCGCGTGAAGGACCTGCCGGGCGTCAGGTACCATATCATCCGTGGAACCAAGGACACGCTCGGGGTTGAGGACCGAAAGAAGGGTCGCTCGAAATATGGGACCAAGAAGCCAAAGGCGTAGGAGAGCATTGTGGGTAGAAGAAAGACGGTGCAGGATCGGACGGTTAATCCGGATCCGATGTATGGCAGTCCGATGGTCGAGAAATTTGTTTCCCGAATGATGCTCGGGGGCAAGAAGCAAGTCGCTCGTACGATCATCTACGACAGCATGGCAGTCCTGCAGAAAAAAACAAATGAAGACCCACTTACGGTGTTCCTCAAGGCTCTCGAGAACGTGAAGCCAATGGTGGAGGTCAAATCGCGACGTGTCGGAGGAAGCACGTATCAGGTTCCGGTGGAGATTACGGACAAGCGTCGCGAAGCGTTGGCCATGCGGTGGGTCATTCAGGCGGCACGATCGCGCAGCGGTTCTGCAATGTCGGTCCGACTTTCAACCGAACTTCTGGACAGCTTCAATTCGACCGGTGCGGCTTTCAAAAAGAAAGAGGACACCCACCGAATGGCGGAGGCCAACAAAGCGTTTTCGCATTTTCGTTGGTAACGGCGCCCGGAAAACCTTCTTGTTTGCGTGGAGATCTGCCGCGGCGGAATCTCCCTAATATCGAAGTGGAAAAACGCTTGCACATTCTGTGCCGTTCTTGATAGTATCAGCGGGCGTTTCAGAACGCCTTGGAATTGCCAAACCGGTTATCGATGCTTGCGCGCGTTAACAGGCAGTGGTCGATCAGAAATGGTCTGACGCTCTGCGGGCGGGCCGGACGATGATCAGGTGGCTGCGCCGACCCCCGGATCTGCGTTTACGCCCACCTGTTTTCAATTGTCCCAACTGCAAGCGGTTTTTTCGACGCGTACTCGTGTTATCCTGCACGTTCTGTTCTGCGACGAGTGAAGTGATTCAGTAAGGAGGAGCACATGGCAAAAGCTAAATTCGTACGAACGAAGCCCCACATCAATGTGGGCACGATAGGACACGTCGATCATGGGAAGACGACTCTGACGGCGGCCATAACGATGCAATGCGCGCTCAAATTCGGCGACAAGGTCATGAAGTACGACGATATCGACAATGCACCCGAAGAAAAGGCACGCGGAATTACCATTAATACGCGCCACGTTGAGTACCAGACCGAGAACAGGCACTATGCCCACGTCGATTGCCCCGGTCACGCGGACTACATCAAGAACATGATCACAGGTGCGGCGCAGATGGACGGTGCCGTTCTTGTCGTTTCCGCTCCGGATTCCGTCATGCCGCAAACGAGGGAGCATATTCTGCTCGCGCGCCAGGTCGGTGTCCCGGCAGTCTGCGTATTTTTGAACAAGACCGACCAGGTCGATGACGACGAGCTAATTGAGCTTGTCGAGGAAGAGGTGCGCGACGTTTTGAACGAATATGAGTTTCCCGGTGAAACTACTCCGATCGTCAAAGGCTCGGCATTTGAAGCGATGGAGCATCCCGACGATGAGGCGAAAATCGCTCCGGTTTGGGAACTCCTGAAGGTAATGGATGAGTTCTTTCCGCTGCCCGAGCGCGCCATAGATCAACCGTTTCTCATGCCAATTGAGGACATATTCTCCATTCAGGGGCGTGGTACGGTGGTTACGGGGCGGATCGACCGCGGCGTCGTCGTCGTTGGAGATGAAGTCGAGATCGTGGGCATCCGAGATACACAGAAGACTGTGTGTACGGGCGTTGAGATGTTCAACAAGATTCTCGATCGTGGCGAGGCGGGGGACAACATTGGCGCGCTGCTTCGCGGAACTGAGAAGAACGCCGTTGAGCGCGGCCAGGTCCTTGCAAAGCCGGGTACTATACATCCGCACCACAAGTTCAAAGGGACGATTTATTGTCTGTCCAAAGAAGAGGGTGGTCGGCACAACCCATTCTTCACCGGCTACCGGCCACAGTTTTATTTCCGAACGACTGACATCACCGGAACCATTGACTTGCCTGAAGAGAAGCAAATGGTGATGCCCGGCGATAATTCCGAAATCAACGTCGAATTGATCCACCCGATCGCAATGGAGCGGGGTCTGAGATTCGCCATTCGCGAAGGCGGTCGGACGGTCGCCAGCGGTCAGGTCATCGAGATCGACGAGTAACAAGCGAAGCGAGTCGTTTTGGCGGCAAAACGGACTCGAATTGGGGAGAAGAAATGGCCGGTGAAAGAATCAGGGTGCGGCTGCGGGGATTTGACGTCGAGTTGATCGACCAAAGCTCTCGTGCCATCGTCCAAACAGTTTCGAATGCGGGCGCAAAAGTCGCGGGTCCGATCCCGCTGCCCACGCGCATCAATAAGTTCACTGTGCTCCGGTCTCCACACGTCAACAAGAAGTCGAGAGAGCAGTTTGAGATGCGCACTCACAAGCGGCTGATTGATATCCTCGATCCCACGTCAGCTGTAATGGACGCGTTAATGAGGCTCGAGCTTCCGGCTGGCGTCGATGTGGAGATCAAGCAGTAGTTTTGTTGGTCAACGACCTTGGTTTCTCTCAAGAAGACATTTGCATTCGACGACGGATGGCGCCTCCGGTGCATACGGGGAGCCGTCGCAGGGAAAGTGCGGGAGCGTACAATGATCGGGCTTATTGGAAAGAAGGTCGGGATGACACAGGTATTTGACGAAACCGGCGTACTCACGCCCGTTACTGTCATCAAGATCGAGGAGAATGTGGTCGTCGGTGAACGTACCCAGGAGCGCGACGGTTATGCGGCGTGTGTATTGGGGTCGCTCGACGTCGACGAGCGCCACTCGACCCGACCTTACCGAGGTCAATTTGGAAAGGGTGTCGAGCCAAAGCGCCATCTCGAGGAGTTTCGTGAGTTCGACGCGGAGTACGACGTCGGAAAGAAATTCGGAGTGGCTCTTCTGGAGAGTTTTCAGTTTGTTGATGTTGTGGGCACCTCGAAAGGCAAGGGCTTTCAGGGAGTCATGAAGCGCCACGGCTATCACGGCGGCAACAAAACCCACGGCTCGAAGTTTCACCGGGCGGCGGGGTCGACAGGAATGGCGGCCTGGCCGTCAAAGGTTCATCGCGGGACGAAAATGGCGGGTCGGATGGGCGGAGAGAGAAAAACGGTCCAGAATCTGCGAGTTGTCGACATTGATGCCGAGCATGGTCTGTTGTTGCTCGGCGGAAGCGTTCCGGGTCGTCCCGACGGCATAGTCGTCGTGCGGGCAGCGAAGAAGAAGTATTAGGAGACGCGGATGAAGACAAAAGTGTACTCCACAGACGGGGCGGAAGTGAAGGAGATGGAGCTTGAGGACTCGGTCTTTCAGGCGAAAGTCTCCGACGGCGCCATCTACTACGCGGTCATAAACGAATTGGCGAATCGCCGCGTCGGGACCGCATCGACAAAAACTCGCGGAGAAACCAACGGCAGCAACGCGAAGCCTTGGCCGCAAAAAGGAACCGGTCGAGCGCGATCGGGCGATCGAAAGTCTCCCGTCTGGGTGGGTGGTGGAACCGCGTTCGGTCCAAAGCCGCGCGACTACTCCTACCGGATACCAAAGAAGATGAAGCGGGCGGCCTACCGTTCGATCTTGACCATGAAGGCGAAGAACGCGGAGTTGAAAATCGTCGAGGACTTTACCGTAGAATCGGGTAAGACGAAGGATCTGGCAGCGATCCTGGGCAACCTCGGGGACGATATGCGGACGGTCGTAGTGCTTGGTCACGACGACACGTCGGTACGACGAGCCGGCCGAAACATACCATGGCTGCGAATCCAGAGTTTCAATCGGTTGAGCGCGCACGACCTATTCTATGGTCGCCGCCTCATCATGCTCGAGAGCGCCGCCACCAATCTTGGCGAGATGTATGGAAGGACGGTCTGATGGATCCGGACACAGTCATAATCGAACCAGTTCTTACCGAGAAGACGAACGCTATGCGGGAGTCGGAAGAGAAGACGTATGTTTTCAAGGTTCATCAACGGGCAAATAAGTACCAGATCATGAAAGCAGTATATTCCCTTTTTTCTGTGCGACCACAGACATGCAGGATCATCAATGTGAAACCGAAGCCGCGATCCTCCAGAACGAAATCGGGAAATCGCGTCGGGTTTACGTCCACTTGGAAAAAAGCGCTCGTTACGCTCCCCAAAGGCGAGCACATCGACGTGTTTGAGGGTTCATGATCGTATTTCGAGGAGTATCCAAGTGGGAATAAAATCATATCGCCCCAATACGCCGAGCCTTCGCGGGACGACAAGCCTCACCTATGGAGACATAACGCGGCAAAAGCCGGAAAAGCGTCTCGCGACCGGTAAGTCTTCAAGCTCGGGAAGAGACAGCAACGGGCGCATTAGCGTTCGCAGGCGGGGTGGGGGACACAAGCGTCGGCTCAGATCCATTGATTTCAGACGTGATAAGCACGGTGTGCCCGGTGTCGTGAGGGAGATCGAGTACGATCCGAACCGAAGCGCGAACATTGCACTTATTCAGTATGCCGACGGTGAGAAGCGCTACATTCTCGCTCCTCGGCTTCTCAAAGTCGGGCAATCCATACAGAGCGGTCCGACCGCGCCGATCGCATCAGGAAACGCATTGCCGATCGAGTCAATTCCCTTGGGGATGACCGTTCACAATGTTGAGCTGCAATTCGGCCGAGGTGGCCAACTTGTACGCGCCGCGGGCGAGGGGGCGACCATCGTTGCGAAAGAAGGCGACTATGCCACCCTTCGCCTTCCCTCGGGTGAGATGCGAATGGTGTTCCGAAGATGTTACGCGACGCTCGGAGAAGTGGGCAACGAAGATCATATGAACGTCTCCTACGGAAAAGCGGGGCGAAGGCGATGGATGGGCAAGCGGCCTGCGGTCCGCGGTGTCGTGATGAATCCGGTCGATCATCCCCACGGTGGAGGCGAAGGAAAGTCATCCGGCGGACGCCATCCGGTGAGCCCGTGGGGGCAACCTACGAAGGGCTTCAAAACACGAAAGAAAAAGAAACAATCGAGCACGTTTATCGTGAAAAGACGGAAATAGGAGATCGGAGTGGCACGCTCAGTAAAGAAAGGGCCGTTTATAGAGAACAAGCTCTATCACCGCGTCGTCGATATGAGTCGGTCCGGATCGAAGCAGATGATCAAGACATACTCTCGATGTTCGACGATTATACCCGAAATGGTCGGGTTGACAATCTCCGTGTACAACGGGAAATCATGGGTGCCGGTGTATATAACAGAGAATCTTGTCGGCCATAAGCTTGGTGAGTTCTCCCCGACCAGGGTATTCAGATCTCACGCTGGATCGGACAGAAAGGTTGCGAAGCGATGACAAACGCGAAAAAGGGACACCGTGCCAATGCGAGCAATCTAGTCATTTCCCCGACGAAACTTCGGCGAATCGCGGACATCGTTCGGCGAAAATCCTATGTGGACGCCGTCGCGCTGCTCGAAACCTTGCCGCAAAAGGGGGCGAGGTTGCTCAACAAGGTCATCCAGTCGGCCGCGGCGAACGCGTTGGTCCAAAACAACAATCTCGATGAGGAGATGCTGTACATCCGGGAACTCCGCATCGACGAAGGCCCCAGAATGCGAAGAGTATGGCCGAGAGCGCGCGGTCGGCGCGACATTCTCGTCAAGAGGATGAGTCACGTAGCCGTGGTGGTCGACGAAATAGCGCGAGCGGAGGAGTAGTATGGGACAAAAAATCAACCCGATCGGAATGCGGCTGGGAATCAACAAGACCTGGCGATCGAAATGGTTCGTCGACCCGAGGGAGTATGCTAACACGCTTCATGAGGACCTGAAACTCAGGAGTACACTCGCCGATTCACCCGAGATTCGCGGCGCCGAACTCTCAGATGTGGAGATCATCAGACATCCGCAGCGGATCACGATTGTTATCGAAACCTCGCGGCCGGGCATCATTATCGGCGCCAAAGGCGCGAACATCGAGAAAATCGGGGAACGGCTTCAGAAGGTCGCGAAAAAGAAAATTCAGATAAAGATCAAGGAAGTTAAGCGGCCCGAACAAGACGCCCAACTGATTGCATATAACGTCGCTCGTCAGCTCCGAATGCGCGGATCGTTTCGCCGGACCTTGAAAATGGCGGTGAGCAATGCAATGAAGGCGGGGGTCCAAGGCGTGAAGATAAAGATCGCGGGGCGCCTCGGTGGGTCGGAAATGTCGCGAATGGAACAACAGAAAGATGGACGTGTCCCTCTGCACACCCTTCGGGCGGATATCGATTACGGGTTTGCCGAAGCGCTCTCAACATTTGGAGCCATCGGAGTGAAGGTCTGGGTATTCAATGGTGAAGTCTACAAGCGGGATCGGAAAGATGATGCGGGGCTTCTAGTTCGGCGAAGACGAGATCGATCCGAGATGCCGAGGAGCTAAGATGCTGAGTCCTAAGCGAACAAAATACCGCAAACAGCAACGTGGGAAATTCCGGAAGCGCGCGCAAAAGGGCAACTCCATAGTTTTCGGCGATTACGGGTTGGTGGCACTTGAACCGAAATGGATCACGAACCGGCAAATCGAGGCGGCTCGTGTTGCAATGACGAGGCACGTGAAGAGAGGAGGCAAGATCTGGATTCGGATTTACCCCGACAAGCCGTATACCAAGAAGCCCGCGGAGACGCGGATGGGAAAAGGAAAGGGAAACCCGGAGTACTGGGTTGCAGTGGTTCAAAAGGGACGGATGCTGTTTGAGATGGCTGGGGTCGAAGGGGGACTTGCCCGTGCCGCCTTGCGCCTCGCTGCAAGCAAGCTTCCCATCCAGTGCAAGTTCGTAACGAGACACGGTGTAGCGTAACAATGCGAGATTCATACAACGATTTGACGTATAGCGAACTTCTCACAAAGAAAGAGGAGTTGACTCGGCGATATCGCGAAGTCCGTTTCGACAAAATCGTCGGCCATTTGGACAATCCGCTCGATATTCGAAGCGTCCGCCGACGGATCGCGCGGGTCAACACGATAATCCACGAGTATCAACTGCGGATTCGCGGAGGCGAAGCATGAGCGACGAAAAACCGCTTTCTACGGCGGGCAAGAAAGTCTTCACCGGCAATGTTGTCAGCGACAAGATGGAAAAGACGATCGTGGTCTCGGTCACTACCAGAAAGATGCACCGTCTCTACAAGAAATACATGTTGCATACAAAGAAGGTGAAAGCTCACGACGAGAAGAACGACGCCCATACCGGGGACACGGTACGAGTGATTGAAGCGCGACCCGTAAGCAAAGAAAAGAGTTGGCGATTGCTTGAGATCGTCGAACGCGCGAAATAGAAGAGGCGTACCATGATCCAGATGATGACCTACTTGAACGTAGCGGACAATTCGGGAGCAAAGCGCGCCCAGTGCATCAAGGTGCTTGGCGGAAGTAAACGGAAAACCGCTTCGGTCGGGGACGTGATCGTGGTTGCGGTGAAAGACGCGCTGCCCAATGCTCCCGTGAAGAAAGGAGACGTCCAGCGCGCCGTGATCGTGCGAACCAGCAAGGAGTACCGACGAGTCGACGGAACCTACATTCGGTTCGACGACAACGCATGTGTGCTTCTCGACGCCGCGGGCGCCCCGCAGGGTAAGCGAATTTTTGGGCCGGTCGCGAGGGAATTGCGCGATGTAGATCAGATGAAGATCGTGTCGCTCGCGCCGGAAGTCCTTTAGGAGAGAGCCGTGGTAGAAAGCAAACTGAAACGAGACGATACGGTTCAAATCGTCGCTGGCAAGGACAAAGGTAAGAGCGGCAAGGTGATGAGAATAGACCGCGACCGAGGCCGAGTGATCGTGCAGGGATTGAACATGGTGAAGAAGGCGGTCAAGCCAAAACGTCAGAACGAGAAAGGTGGAATCATCGACGTCGAAGCCGCGCTGGCAATCTCTAACGTGATGATTGTCTGCCGAAAGTGTGGACCTTCCCGCATCGGATTCGACGGTTCGGGCAAGACGAAGAAGCGAATCTGTAGAAAGTGTGGAGAGGAGTTGTAATGAGCGACGTTGCCCGCCTTCAGCTTCAGTACCGAAATTCGGTCGCTGCGGCTCTGCAGGAAGAGTTTGGATACACTTCACCAATGCAGACCCCCCGGGTAGAAAAGGTCAGCGTGAGCGTTGGTGTCGGCGAAGCCATCAACAACAAGAAACTGCTCGATTCTGCGGTCAAGGAGCTCGAGATTATTACGGGCCAAAGACCTGTTCGCACGAAAGCGAGAAAATCGATATCAAATTTCAAGGTTCGGGAAGGGCAGGAGATTGGTGCGAAGGTAACACTGCGAGGGCAGTACATGTGGGAGTTTCTTGATCGACTCATAAACATTGCACTTCCGAGGGTCAAAGACTTCCGTGGAGTCAAACCGAACTCGTTCGACGGACATGGAAACTACTCGCTTGGAATCGATGAACAGATCATCTTTCCGGAAATCGATTACGACGATATTGAGCGCGTCAGCGGATTGAATGTAGCGATAATAACGACGGCCGAGACCGACCAAGAGGCCCGTGGCTTGCTCTCGCGCCTCGGAATGCCGTTCCGAAAGTAGGGGATTTAATGGCAAAGAAATCGATGATCATTAAGGCACAACGGAAGCCGAAGTACATGAGCAGGCGCGTCAACCGCTGCCGGATCTGCGGGAGGCCACGTGGTTATATGCGGAAGTTTCAGATGTGCAGAATCTGTTTCAGGAATCTCGCCGGTCAGGGAATGATACCGGGAGTTACGAAGTCGAGCTGGTAGGAGAAGAAGATGGCTGTATCCGATCCTGTTGCAGATATGCTCACCAAGATTCGCAACGCGAGCGTGCGAAAGTTTGAGCGCGTCGACGTTCGCACTTCCAAGGTAAAGCTCGAGGTCGTAAAGATTCTGAAGAACGAAGGTTTCATAAAGAACTTTAAGAAGTCGACTCAGGAGGGTCACGATCAGATACGTGTATTCTTGAAGTACGACGACAAGATGCAACCGGTAATTCACGACCTCCAGAAAATATCAAAGCCGGGGAGACGGGTGTACTCTGGATACAAGAAGATCCCTCGAGTGTTGAACGGCTACGGAACGATTATCGTTTCGACATCCACTGGCGTCACAACGGGGAAAAAGGCCACGGAACGTCGGGTCGGTGGTGAGCTGATTTGCTCAGTGTGGTAATGGGTAGGCAATAGGAGAGGTCATGTCGCGAATAGGAAAAGTTCCGGTGCCCATTCCAGAAGGCGTGAAGCTGGTGGTTACCGAGGACCTCGTCACGGTGACCGGGCAGAAAGGCACGCTAGAGCAGCGCGTGCGGCCCGAGGTTACAGTAACGGTCAAGGATGGTGAGGCGGTCGTGGAGCGAAACAACGATTCGAAAGCGTCACGCTCGTTCCACGGGTTGTACCGACGTCTCATCGATAACATGGTCGTAGGAGTCTCTCGAGGCTTCTCGAAAAGCCTTCTCATAAACGGGGTCGGTTATCGCGTCGAGCAGAGGGGGAAATCATTGGTCTTCAACCTGGGATTCTCGAATCCCATTGAGTTTCCGCTCGAAGACGGCCTCACCGCCACAATCGAGGGCAACAACAAGATCACGATCGAGGGTATCAGCAAGGAGAGGGTAGGACAGGTTAGCGCGGAGATTCGCTCCCTCCGTCCCCCGGAACCGTACAAAGGAAAAGGGATTCGGTACGAAGACGAAAATGTACGGCGGAAGATCGGCAAGGCCGGCATTAAGTAGCAAACGAGGAGATCATGAATAACGCTGAAGACAAGCGGCGCAGGCGATTGCGTCGCAAGCGGCACATACGAAAGCGGATAAACGGCACCGCGGTGCGGCCTCGGCTCTCTGTGTTTAAGAGTAACCGGCATCTCTATGCGCAGGTCATAGACGACGACACGGGGAAGACTCTTGTTTCGGTATCGAATCGAGAGGAAGAGAACAGGGCTCTGGGCCAAAACGTAAAGGATGCCGGGAGTATCGGAGAGCTTCTTGGAAAACGGATTATCGAGAAGGAAATCACGCAGGTGGTGTTTGACCGAAACGGCTATCCGTACCACGGAATCGTGAAGGCGCTTGCTGACGGTGCGAGAAAGAGCGGCGTAAAGCTGTAAAGGAAGTATCAAATGAACCAGAATCGAGGACGACGACCAGACCGGGATCGCGATAACGACTTTATCGAGAACCTTGTCCGGCTTAATCGAGTAGCGAAGGTCGTTAAGGGCGGGCGAAGATTCTCATTCTCTGCCCTGGCGGTAGTCGGAGACGGGAAAGGAAAGGTCGGTTTTGGATTTGGCAAGGCCAACGACGTCGCCGAGTCGATTCGGAAGGGCATGGAGAAAGGGCGCAACTCGATGATTGCCGTCCCGATCAGGAGGACAACTATTCCCCATGCGATCATCGGACGATATAAGAGTGCCCGTGTGCTGCTTAAGCCGGCCGCGCCTGGAACTGGCATTATTGCCGGCGGGGCAGTCCGCGCCGTCATGGAAGCTGCCGGTATCACAGACATCTTGACCAAGTCACTTGGCTCCGACAACAAGATGAACATCGTCAAGGCTGTTTTTGCCGGCCTCGAGGGATTATTCGATGCGAGGAAGATCGCTGCAGCTCGCGGTAAGGTTCTGAGCGAGATGTGGGGGTAGGAGATGGCGAAGAAGAAGAAGCCCACAATCAGGGTGCGACTCGTGCGAAGTCCGATCGGACGGATTCCGGCTCAGCGTAAAACGGTTCGTGCGCTCGGGCTTGGCCGCATCGGATCGATGAACGAGATCGAAGCAAGCGACGCCGTCCGAGGCATGGTTGCTTCCGTAGCCCATCTCGTAGAATCGGAGGAGATCTAGTACGAATGCCGAATCAAATCACCCCGCCGGATGGATCCCGCAAACGGAAAAGAATCGTTGGGCGAGGAGCCTCGGCCCGACGCGGCGCCACCGCCGGTAGAGGCACAAAAGGGCAGAACTCTCGGTCCGGAGGAGGAGTCTCGCCCGGTTTCGAAGGTGGGCAAATGCCACTCCTTCGCAGAGTCGCTCGGCGTGGCTTCAACAATACGAGATTTGCAAAACGCTACGATATCGTGAATATCGGTGAGATCGGACTCAGATTTGACGAGGGGGCTACGGTGAACGCCGAGACTCTCGTGGAAAGACGACTTCTAAAAAAACGACACGGCCTCGTCAAAGTTCTGGGCGTGGGCGAAATCGAGATCAAGATCGTTGTCAGCGTCGACGCGGTCTCGGAAGGGGCGAGGACGAAGATTGCGAACGCGGGCGGTACGGTGGTCGACGCCGAGAAGGTGATGCCACATGGCAAGTAATCCGTTGTTGGACGTCTTCCGAATCAAAGATCTGCGAGATCGTATTCTGTTCACCATCTTTATGCTCGTAATCTTCAGGTTGGGAACAGCGCTCCCAATTCCGGGCATCAACGTAAATGCACTTAAACTCTATTTCATGACTCAGGAGAGCTCCAGCTCGGCTATTGGACTAACCGACTATATCGATTTTTTCGCCGGTGGCGCATTTAAGAATTTTTCCGTCTTCATGCTCGGTATCATGCCCTATATTTCGACCTCGATAATCATGCAGCTTCTCGTCCTCGTGTTCCCGAAGCTTAAGAAGATCTCGGAAGAGGACGGCGGTAGAAAGAAGATTCAAAGATATACGCGATATGGCACCGTTATGATTTGTCTGGTTCAGTCCTACACGGTAACGGTCTATGCAAACCAAATTCCTGACGCAATCGCAATTAACCGCCTCGCATATACTCTGATCGCCATGCTAACGGTCACAACGGGAACCGTGTTTCTCATGTGGATGGGCGAGCAGATAACCCAGCGGGGGGTCGGAAACGGTATTTCGCTTATCATCTTTGCGGGAATTGTCGCGAGAATGCCGAATGCCTTTGTCACTCTGTTTCGTCTCGTCTCAAACGGAGAGCTCAATCCCGTATCGGTCATCATTGTCCTCGGAATGTTTGTCGGTGTTGTATCTCTCATCATCTACGAGCAGCAAGGGCAACGTAAAATACCTGTTCACTACGCGAAACGGATAGTCGGACGGCGAATGTTCGGCGCGCAAAACACATACCTTCCTTTCAAGATCAATCCCTCCGGTGTAATTCCGGTCATTTTCGCATCTTCCGTACTCACGTTTCCGATTCAGATAGCGCAGAGCCTCGGACCAAACATCAGGTGGCTTGCGAGCATCGCATATTTTCTTCGCCCCGGTGGGGCGGCATACGTTGTTACCTACGGCCTCCTGATCGTGTTCTTCGCATATTTCTACACTCAGGTGAGTCTGAATCCCGTGGAAATATCTAAGCAGATTCGAGAAAATGGAGGGTCAATCCCCGGGATTCGATCCGAACATATGGAAGCGTATCTAAGCCGTATATTGAGCAGGATCATACTTCCCGGGGCTCTGTTCCTCGCATTTATCGCGATTATCCCAACCATCGTTCAGCAGTTGTTCAATTTCCCCATTCAGGTGGCGTTGCTCATAGGCGGGACTTCGCTTCTCATTATGGTCGGCGTCGATCTCGATACGATGTCACAGATTGAAGGGCATCTCCGGATGCACCATCACGATGGACTGGTGAAACGAGGCCGGGTGCGTTCGCGCAATCTATAGGAGATGAAATGAAAGTGAGGGTCAGCGTTAAGCCAATGTGTGACAACTGCAAAATAATCCGCCGAAGGGGCGTCTTGCGCGTCATATGCACGAACCCAAAACATAAACAGCGTCAGAAGTGAGGAGCGTTTCATGGCACGAATAGCCGGCATCGATTTGCCGAATAAGCCGACCCGAATCGCCCTGACGTATATATTCGGAATCGGTCGACGCAGTGGCGAGAAGATATGCGAAAAGGCGAGTGTTGAAGCCGATGCCCGCATGAATGACTTAACCGCAGAAGAAGTGAACAGGATTCGCGAAATAATCGAGAATTCCTACACTGTTGAAGGGAGACTCCGAACGCAGACCGCCCTGAACATTAAACGCCTTATGGATATCGGCTGTTATCGCGGCGTGCGTCATCGGCGAGGCCTTCCGGTTCGCGGACAGCGGACCAAGACGAACGCAAGGACTAGAAAAGGACGAAAGAAGACAGTCGCCGGAAGAAAAAAAGCCGTATAATGGAAAAGGAGACTTGCTTTGGCTAAAGCCAAGAAACGAAAAGAAAAACGCACTGTCAACGAGGGTAAGGTGTATATTCAAGCGACGTTCAATAACACCATCGTGACAATCACGGATTTGAATGGAAACGCCGTCTCCTGGTCCAGCGCCGGATCCTTGGGATTTCGCGGTGCAAAGAAATCTACGCCATACGCCGCGCAGACGACCGCCGAGACTGCCGCGCGCAAGGCAATGGACCTAGGGTTGCGTGAAGTTCACGTCATGGTGACGGGACCGGGCGTCGGTCGGGAATCCGCGATTCGTTCTCTCGGCGGACTTGGGCTGCAGGTCCGTAGCATCAAGGACGTCACACCCATACCGCATAACGGTTGCCGCCCGCGCAAGAGCCGGCGGGTTTGAGGAGATAGGATTCATGGCACGATACACCGGACCCGTCTGCAAGCTTTGCCGGGTTGAAGGGAAACGACTCTTCCTTAAAGGAGAACGATGTCACGGCTCGAAATGCGCTGTCACGAAGAAACGCCCGGCTCCGGGAAAAGGTCCTCGATCTCGGACCAAACGACTTTCAAACTACGGAGTGCAGCTCCGGGAGAAACAAAAACTGAAGCGGATATATGGCATGCTGGAAGCACAATTCCGAAACACATTTGTCAGAGCGGAGCGTATGGGCGGTAAAACCGGCGACAATCTGATCGCCTTGCTCGAGTCCAGACTCGACAACATCGTCTTTCGAATGCGGCTCGCGTCGTCGCGGAGCCAGGCGCGGCAATTCGTATCACACGGACATGTGATGGTGAATGGAAGGCGGGTGACGATTCCCTCGTTTGCTGTGAAGGAAGCGGATCAAATTGAAATCGCCGAATCGAGCAAGAAGATTGTATTTATCAAAGAGGCGCTGAAAGAGTACACGCGTTCGGGGGTGTCCCCATGGCTGGATGTAGATCCGGATTCGTTGTCGGGAACGGTGCGAGCCATTCCCAGGCGTTCCGATGTTGCTGACATAGCCGACGTCAAAGAGCAGCTCGTAGTCGAGCTCTATTCTCGATAGCCGGCCAAGCGAGACGTCGGGCGGCCAAGGTGGCTTTTGGCCATGGCCCGGATTGTACGCACGGATTCATCCAAAGGAGGACCACATGGCGAGAAAAAACCTTCTCAAGGGATTTAAGAAACCAAAGGGAATAACGTTCGAGCACAGCGAAGTTACTGAGAATTACGGCAAATTTATTGCCTACCCGTTTGAGCGCGGCTATGGAACTACCATTGGCAATTCGCTTCGGCGAATCTTGCTTTCGTCTGTCCAAGGCTACGCAATTACAGGCGTTAATATCACCTCGTACGACGCGGAGGGAACTCCGCACTCCACATCGAGTGAATTCGATCCGATTCCGCACGTCGTCGAAGACACTCCCGAAGTGATCAACAATTTCAAAAAGTTGAATATCCGCCTGAATGACGATCAAGAGCAGATCACGGTTCTCGTGGAGTGCAAGGGGGCGGGGGAATTTGTCGCCTTACAAATCTCAGAGACCACGGAAGTTCAGGTGCTCAATCCTGAACAAAAGATTGCGACACTGACTGAGGGCGCGAATATAGATTTTGAAATCCAAATCGATTTGGGAAGAGGCTACGTACCGGCGGAAACGAATGAGAAGTACGTCGAGTTGATCGGCACCATCCCGGTAGACGCGATGTTCTCGCCAATCCGTCGCGCGCAGTACTCGACCGAAGATACTCGGGTTGGGCAGCGAAGCGATTACGACAAGCTTATCCTTGAGGTCTGGACCGATGGGTCGGTCGCTCCGGAAGATGCCGTCGCGGAGGCTGCGAAGATCGCAAAGGATCATTTCACGATATTCATCAATTTTGACGAAACGGCAATCGGCTCCGAGGAGGAGTTGGACGAGGAGGAGGAACGGGTCCGTGCTGTCCTCGAAACGCCGGTTGAGGAGCTGGAACTTTCTGTCCGATCCAGCAACTGTCTAAAGAACGCAAATATTCGATCCATCGGAGACCTGACGCGGCGCACCGAAGAGGACATCGCCAAGACGCGCAATTTCGGTAAGAAGTCCCTACTGGAGATCAAGGAGAAACTTGAAGAGTGGGGCCTCAGCTTGGGAATGACCGACTACAGTTCGCTTCACGATTCGGCAAAGCTGCAGCAGAGTCAAGAAGAAGAAGTAGATGAAGCATAAAATCGGTTACAATCGACTCGGGAAGAAGGCGTCTCACCGAAAAGCGATGCTTCGAAACATGGCAACGTCGCTATTTCGCTATGAACGCATTCGCACGACGAGAGCGAAAGCGAAGGAGCTTCGGAGATTCGCCGAACCGATCGTAACGCGTGCAAAGGTCGACTCTGTTCACAATCGCCGCATCGTTGCAAAATCGATCGGCGACAAATCGGTTCTTTACAAACTGTTCACCGAACTTGGACCGAAGTATGTCTCACGTCCGGGCGGCTACACTCGCACCATTAAGATCGGCCACCGTCAGGGGGATGCAGCCGAGATGGTGCTGATCGAACTTGTAGAGGAATTGACCGCTGGCGAGACCGCGAAAAAGACCACTAAGACACGTAAAGCCACAAAGCCGAAGGCAGAGGATCGTGCCGTAGAGGACTCCACAGCCGACGATTCGGAAAGCGAAGCCAGTCTGGAAGGAGACGAATCGGCAGCGGTCGAGCCCGAGCAATCTGAGTCGTCCTCAGAGGAAGCAGTGGAACCGAACACGGATTCGCCAGTCGTCTGACTGCGATTGTCAGAACATCTTGCTATCCGCCGCCGCCTGGCGCTCTCGACTCACACATGACCAGGTTTCTCCCCACTTCGACGTACGTGGTGTCTCGCGGAATCGCTGGCATGGCCATCTGATTCTGCCGATAATGAAG
>Ga0315305_1000006_pt1 | contig 24206 bp, 37 predicted proteins | sample CB9_Tmax_529_MT_FD_204537 | JGI IMG/M metagenome (GOLD analysis project Ga0315305, IMG submission 204537) | Metatranscriptome of marine microbial communities from Western Arctic Ocean, Canada - CB9_Tmax_529 (Metagenome Metatranscriptome) | ecosystem: Environmental > Aquatic > Marine > Oceanic ...
CCCCCCTTCACTGCGGGAGGAAATATATAATGCCGACGACCAGTCAGCTAGTACGCAAGGGCAGGCCGCCCAAGCACCGGAAGGACAAGGCTCCGGCGCTTCGGTATTCCTTCAACTCGCTGAAGAACCGGAGCATCAGGGACTCCGGATCACCCCAGAAGCGGGGCGTCTGTATCCAGGTGAGGACCATGACGCCAAGGAAGCCAAATTCGGCTCTACGGAAGGTAGCCAGGGTCAGGCTGACGAACGGCATGGAAGTCAATGCTTACATCCCGGGAGAGGGACACAACCTCCAGGAGCACTCCGTCGTGCTCATCCGCGGTGGGAGGGTCAAGGACCTACCGGGCGTCCGATATACAATTATCCGAGGGGCCCTCGACAGCGACGGGGTTTCAGACCGTAATCGAGGCCGAAGCAAGTACGGGACCAAGAAGAGCTAGGAGTCTTCGATTGTCGCGACGTAGAAGAGCAGTACGACGGACGATAAGGCCCGATCCCAACTATGGGAGCATCGAGCTCGCGAAGTTTATCAACAAGATAATGATGAACGGCAAACAGACGGTGGCGCAGCGGATCGTGTACGAAGCCTTGAACCAGGCTGAGGGTCAGGCCCATCGTCCGGGGCTCGAGGTCTTCCAACAGGCCCTCAGGAACGTGACCCCACAACTTGAAGTCAAATCTCGCCGGGTCGGTGGCGCGACATACCAGGTACCGACGGAAGTCCGCCGCGACCGGCAGGTCGCCCTCGCCATGCGTTGGGTGGTGCAGGCAGCCAGGGCCCGATCGGGCATGCCGATGGCCGAAAGGCTCGCGCGGGAGTTGCTCGACGCCTCGCGAGGCCAGGGCGAAGCTGCGAAGAAAAAAGAAGACATACACCGCATGGCCGAGGCGAATCGAGCCTTCGTTCACTACCGGTGGTGAACCAAACACTCAGCCGGTCCCGGCCGTATGGTTCGTCCATGTCTCCCGACGCAAACTTGGAACTAACCCGCAATATTGGCTTTATCGCCCATATTGACGCAGGGAAGACGACCGTCACCGAGCGGGTGCTCTTTGTCGCCGGCAGGATTTATAAGATCGGGGGGGTCGACGAGGGTACGACGTCGATGGACTGGATGGCGCAAGAGCGTGAGCGCGGAATCACGATCACGTCGGCCGCTACGATGTGCAACTGGCATGGATATACGATCAATGTGATCGATACCCCGGGCCATGTGGACTTCACTGCTGAAGTGGAGCGGAGCCTTCGAATCCTTGATGGAGGGGTCGTGGTTTTCGATGCGGTGGCAGGCGTTCAGCCTCAATCGGAGACTGTCTGGCGGCAAGCGGACCGCTACCATGTGCCTCGAATATGCTTTGTAAACAAGATGGATAGAGTTGGAGCAGACTTTCAACGAACGATCGACAGTATTACCCACCGGCTGGGCGCCCGACCGGTGGCTATTCAAATCCCTATCGGAATCGAGGACTCGTTCCGCGGAGTGGTCGATTTGATTGAAGAGAAGGCCATCATCTACGAGGGTGATACGGCGCAGGTCCCGACAGAGGGTCCGGTCCCCGAAGAGCTTCTCGAAGACTTCCGCGACTATCGGGAGTTGATGGTCGAGAAGATCGCCGAGACCGACGACGACCTGATTATCAAATATCTCGAAGGCCAAGAAATCACCAAGGAAGAGATCAAAGCGGCACTTCGAAAGGCAACGGTCGACTACCGACTCGTTCCGGTCATGTGCGGCAGCGCGCTGAAGAACAAGGGTGTGCATCCGCTGCTGGACGCTGTCGGCGATTATCTCCCCTCGCCGTTGGACGTGCTTCCCCCCGTGGGGAAGGTAGACAAAGGCGCTCGAGAGGAGGTCCGTGAGCCGAGTCTTGATGCGCCTTTCTGTGCACTGGCATTCAAGACTGTGACCGACCCCTTCATCGGTAGGCTGGTGTATTTCCGCGTTTATTCCGGGCTCGCAAAGACGAGCCAATCGGTAATCAACTCTGCCACGGGAAGGCGGGAGCGGCTCGGCCGAATCGTCAGAATGCACGCCCAGCACCGGGAAGACCTGGAGGAGATGAAGGTCGGCGAGATCGTGGCGGTTGTGGGTATGAAGACCGCATCGACGGGGGACACGATCTGCGACGAGAAGAAGCCGATCGTACTCGAGGCGATCACGTTCCCAGCCCCTGTGATGTCAGTGGCGATCGAGCCGAAGACCCGCGTCGACCAGGAAAGACTGATGGACGCGTTGTCCAAGATGGCTGGCGAGGACCCCACCCTCAGCATCAGATTCGACGAGGAGGTCGGGCAGACGATTATGTCTGGGATGGGCGAGCTCCATCTTGAGATAGTCGTCGATCGTGTCAAAAGAGAGTTTAAGGTCGAAGGAAACGTCGGAAAGCCAAGGGTTGCCTATCGGGAGGCTCCGACGAGGACGGCGCAGGCCGAAGAGCGCTTTGTCCGTCAAACAGGGGGCCACGGCCAATATGCCCACGTAATCCTCGAGGTCAAGCCTCTGCAGCGCGGTTCAGGGTTCAAGTTCGAGGACAAGACCAGGGGAGGAGCGATTCCGCGCCCTTTCATTCCAGCGGTCAGCAAGGGAGTCAAGGACGCCCTCGGAACCGGCCCCCTGGGCGGGCATCCGGTCGTCGATGTTCAGGTCACCCTACTGGACGGCAGCTTCCACGAGGTCGACTCGTCGGAAATGGCGTTCCGCATAGCGGGATCGATTGCCACGAAGGCGGCTCTGAAACGGGCCAGAGCCGTACTGCTCGAGCCGGTCATGCAACTCGACCTCGTCACGCCTGGGGAGTACCTTGGAGAGGTCCTTGGGGACCTGGGAAAACGACGGTCCAATATCAGGGGTATCGAGGGTCAGGAGAGCATCCAGACCGTTCGCGCCCTTGTTCCTCTGGCGGAGAGCTTCGGATACGCCACCACGCTTCGGTCCCTTACTCAAGGGAGAGCCAGCTATTCGCTTGAATTCGATAACTACGAGGAGGTACCGGTAGCTGTAGCCTCCAAGTAAGCTCCCTCCGAATCGAGCTTCGGAGGGAGCCAAGAAGGCCGGCGACCGTGGTCAATGGTTTCTAAGCAGAAGATCAGAATAATCCTAAGAGCGTTCGACCACCGTGTCCTCGACCAGTCGGCAGGACAGATTGTGGAGGCTGCGGAACGTACCGGCGCGCAGGTCGCCGGACCAATACCGATGCCGACCTCGATCAAGCGGTTCTGTGTTATTCGCTCCCCCCACGTTCACAAGGATGGCCGAGAGCATTTCGAGCTTCGAACACATAACCGCCTCATCGACATTCTCGAACCTACATCGAAGACCATCGACTCCCTGACCAGACTCGTCGTTCCCGCCGGCGTCTATATCTCAATCAAGCTGTAGTCGATACGAGCGTTATCTTGACTTTACAAGGACTGTTGGCAAAAAAGATCGGCACGACCGAGGTGTTCCGCGAAGACGGCGAGGCGATGTGCGTCACGGCAGTTCAAGCCGGACCGTGCACCGTAACTCAGGTCAAGACCGGAGACGATGACGGCTACTCAGCGGTGCAGCTGGGATTCGAAGAGGTCCGGCGGGCCAACCAGCCGACAACCGGACACCTGAGCGGCGCTGGCAAACTGTTCCGCCACCTCCGCGAATTCAGAGCCGACGACGTAAGCGAGGTCGCGGTCGGGCAAGAATTCGACGTTAGCCTGTTCGAGCCAGGAGAAAAGGTGGATGCGACAGGGTCCTCCAAGGGTCGCGGGTTTGCCGGAGGAGTGAAGCGTCACGGGTTCCGCGGCGGTCCGAAGACCCACGGCCAGTCCGACAGACATCGTGCCCCGGGGTCCATCGGTGCCGGGACCTCCCCGGGCAGAGTCATAAAGGGGCTCAGAATGGCGGGTCACATGGGGAACCACCGGGTCACTGTCAGGGGCCTCGAAGTGGTCTTGGCCGACCCCGACCGGAACCTGCTGCTAATCAAGGGAGCTGTTCCGGGAGCGACGAACTCGCTTCTATTGATCCGAAAGTCCCGCACGGGCTCGAAGCAGGGATAGAATGAAGCTCGAAGTCAAAAACATCCAGGGAACGATCGTCGAGACCATGCAGGTACGCGACGACGTTTTTGCTGTGCCGGCAAAGCCGGCCCTCGTGCATCAGGTGATGGTCGGCCAGCTTGCGAACGAGCGCCAGGGCACGTCGGGCGCCAAGACGCGCGCGGAGGTGTCCGGTGGCGGTCGAAAGCCGCGTCCGCAAAAATCCACGGGCGCTGCGCGGGCGGGAACCATACGGGCGCCGCACTGGCGCGGTGGAGGCGTCGTTTTCGCCGTCAAGCCTAGAAGCTACCGCCAAAACACACCAAAGAAGATGAGACGGCTTTCGCTGGTGTCGACGCTGTCGGACAAGGTGCGTGAAGGCGACCTTATCGTACTCGAGTCGGTGGTTCTGGAGAGTCCCAAAACTCGGGAAATGGTTGCCATGATCGAAGCCCTCGGTGGGCGTACTCCTTTGCTCTTCGTGGCCGATGGGGCAGACGAAACTGCTTTGAGGGCAGCTCGGAATGTGCCTGGTCTTAACATGGCCCCGTCGCGTCTGCTGAATACACTCCAGCTTCTGAGAAACAGAACGATAATCATGACTGTCGACGCGATCCGCGCGACAGAGGAGCTATGGGGCGGCGTTCGGCACAAGCGCCGGCTGACGTCCCAGGCATCCAAGTAGGTAGCGAAGATGCAGGCGCTAGAAATTCTGAGACGGCCGATTATCACTGAGAAGAGCACCGAGATGCAGGATCGGGGCCGGTATGTTTTCGAGGTCGTTCCTACTGCTACCAAGTACCAGATCAAAGACTCGGTCGAAAAGGCCTTTGACGTCAAAGTGATGAAAGTCAACACTATGAACGTGCGCGGGAAGCGAAAGCGCTATGGCACTCGCTACTCGAGCAAGCGCTCGTGGAAAAAAGCTGTAGTTACACTGGCTCCCGGCGATACAATCACGATCTTCGAAGGTGTTTAGATGCCACTAAAGAGGGCAAAACCAGTTACACCCGGACGCCGGGGGGCGGTGTTCCAGACTAACGACGACATAACGGAACGCAAGCCGAAGAAGTCGCTCGTAGCGCCGCTCAGGAAACACGGGGGGCGCAATTCAGCCGGTAGGGTCACGGTCAGGCATCGTGGTGGCGGCCACAAGCGTCGCTTTAGAGTCATCGACTTCAAGCGGGACAAACCCGGCGTTCCAGGCGAGGTCGCCAGTATCGAGTATGACCCGAACAGGTCCTCAAGGATAGCGTTGATCAAGTACCGCGACGGCGACTGGCGATATATCATCGCCCCTAACGGTCTGGGCGTTGGTGATCCGGTTCAGGCAGGGGACGGAGCGGAAGTCAGGACGGGCAACGCCTTGTCGCTGAAAGCGATCCCCACCGGGACCCTGGTCCACAACATAGAGATGAAGGTCGGTAAAGGCGGCCAGCTCGTCCGGAGCGCGGGTGGTGGAGCACAGGTCCTGGCCAAGGAAGACCGCTACACCCTGCTGCGTCTGCCGTCAGGTGAGGTCAGGCGCGTACTCAGCGAGTGCATGGCGACCATCGGGCAGGTCGGCGCGGTAGACCACAAGAATGTCAAACTCGGCAAGGCGGGGCGAAAGCGCAACATGGGCCGGCGTCCCGAAGTCAGGGGCGTCGCGATGTCCCCTTCTGCCCACCCTCATGGCGGTGGCGAGGGGCGCTCGCCGATCGGCATGCCTGGCCCGAAGACGCCCTGGGGTAAGCCGACCCTCGGATACCGTACGCGGCGCAACAAATCGACCGACAAGTTTATTCAGAGCCGGCGGAAGTCACGACGGTAATCAGGCGGAGGTCTAGATGTCCAGATCAATCAAGAAAGGGCCATACGTCGATGCCAAGCTTGCCAAAAAGGTAGAGGCAGCCAATCGAAGCAGGAGCAAGCCAGCGATCAAGACCTGGTCCCGGGCCTCGATGATCATGCCCGATATGCTCGGTTTGACGATCGCAGTGCACGACGGACGGCGTCACGTCCCGATATTCGTCACAGAGAACATGGTGGGGCACAAACTCGGTGAGTTCGCCCCGACACGAACGTTCCGCGGACATTCGTCCAGGTCGGAACGCATGACCAAGGTTAGCTAGGGGCCAAGGAGTCGGAATTGCCCGCAAGTGCGAAGGCAAAGGAAACCGGCGTTTCCGTAAAAAAGGTGAAACCTATCATCGACCTCGTACGAGGGAAACGGGTCGATGAGGCGCTTGCGATTCTCAAGTTCCTGTCGTCGCCGGTGGCGGTTACCGTTTCACGACTGGTACAATCAGCGTCTGCCAACGCCGAGAACGAGCTTCTAACGAGGCAGTCCGATCTACGCATCATGGAGATATACGCAAACCAGAGTACGACCGTCAAACGATTCCGCGCCAGGTCCAGGGGGCGAGCATCAAGGATCAATCGCAGAAGCAGTCACATCACCGTAGTGGTGGACGAGGAGCGACAAGTTGGGGAATAAGACGCACCCGATCGGCTTCCGACTCGGGATAGTCAAGGATTGGCAGGCAAAGTGGTTTGCGGCCAAGCAGAAGGAGTATCGAGGCCTCGTCATCGAAGACCTTGCGATACGCGACGCGGTCTTCGGCGCTAACCAGGACGCGGGCGTATCGCGCGTAGAGATCGAACGCGGATCGAATGACGTCGTCATCACCGTGCATACTGCAAGGCCCGGCATCGTGATCGGGCGAGGCGGACAGAAGGTGGAGGAGCTGCGGAAGCTGCTCGAAGGCATCACCAAGAGGTACGCCCGACTCAACGTGCAGGAGATACGGCAGCCAGAACTCGATGCCGCGCTGGTTGCCCGGAACGTCGCGGACCAGTTGGTCAGACGGATCGTGTTCCGTCGAGCCATCCGGCAGGCGATCAGCAGAACGATACAGGCGGGCGCTAAAGGGATTAAAATCGTGTGCTCCGGCAGGCTGGGGGGAGCCGATATCGCCCGCGAAGAGAAGCAGATGGAAGGGCGAGTGCCCCTCCATACGCTCCGGGCAGACATAGATTTCAGTATCGCCGAAGCTGCAACGGCCTTCGGCACGATTGGCGTCAAGGTTTGGATATACAAAGGCGACATCCTTCCCGAACCGAAGGAAGTAGACGCGCCGGACGTTCGCCCCATCGAGGTGACCGTGACGGCTGCAGAGGAAGCGACAGAGGATGTTACAACCGAAGAGAGTCAAATACAGGAATAAGCAAAGGGGGCGACGCCGGGGCATCGCCACCGGCGGATCCAGCGTTAACTTCGGTGACTACGGGCTGAAGGCGGTGGAGCCGGCGTGGATCACGTCGCGGCAGATCGAGGCGGCCCGCCGCGTGATCACTCGGTACGTTCGCAAGGGCGGTAGGCTGTGGATTCGCATATTCCCTGACAAGTCCGTGACCGCGCGCGCCGCGGAGACCCGCATGGGTAAGGGCAAGGGCGCTGTCGATCATTGGGTCGCGGTCGTCAAGCCGGGCCGCGTGATGTTCGAGCTTGCCGGAGTACCCGAGGACCAGGCCAAAGAGGCGCTCAAACTAGCGGCGGCCAAGCTACCGATCGCCACGCGGATCGTGGCCAAGCAAGAACTATAGGACTGAGAAGATGGAAATTGACGACTTGCGGGGTCTGACCGACGAAGAGTTGGTCGATGATCTCGATGAAACTCACCGAGGGCTTATGAACCTGCGTTTTCGCGCTGCCACGATGCAGCTGACCAACGTCAACGAGATCAAAAAGGGCCGAAAGCGTATAGCGCGGATACATACGATTGCGCGAGAGCGAGAACTGGCTCGGGCCGCAGTATGAGTTTTGAAAGACGGAAATATCGCGTCGGAAACGTAGTCCGGGACAAGATGGACAAGACGGTAGTCGTCCAGGTTGAACGCCGAGGACGGCATCCGAAGTACGGTAAGGTAGTGACGCACAAGAAGCATTTCAGTGCGCACGACGAGACCAACGAAAGCCACATCGGCGACACGGTCAAGATCATGGAGACGCGGCCGCTTTCGAAAACGAAGCGGTGGCGCGTTGTCGAGATCCTGCAACGCGGAGAGATTGCAGACGTCCAACCGAGCGAGATAGGCGTGGACGAGACCGTTGTGACGGCGGAAGCGACCTCTGCGGCGCAGGCTGAAGCGGCCGAAGCCGCGGTGGCGGAAGCGACTGAGCAAGCAGTCGCCGCTGAACCGGCTGTCGAGGCCGCGGTGGAAGACGAAGCCGAGCAACCAGCTGCGGAATCGGAGCCGGAGCAGGTAGAGGAAACCGAAGAGCCGACCGCTGAGGCAGAACCGGAAGTAGAGCAGCCGGTCGCTTCCGCTGAAGATGAACCGGAAGCTGAGCACCCGGCAGCGGAGGCTGAACCGGAAGAAGCAGAACCTACCGAAGAGGCCGAGCCGGAAGCTGAAGTCGAGCCTGCCCCCGCTGACGCTGAGGCGGGAGAGGAAACCGAGCAGCCGGCCGGCGAGGCAAAGTCGGAACAGGGAGAAGAGGAAGAGCCGGAGGCTGAAGAGGCTCCTGCGGAAGAAAAGCCTGATTCGGACAAACCGAAGCGGTCACGCGACCGACAGAAGAAAACCACAGAGGAAACGAACGAGGAATGATCCAAAAGTACACCAGATTGAAGGTCGCGGATAACTCGGGAGCCAAGACGATCAGCTGTATCGGAATTCCGGGCGGCAGCGGTCGCCAGTACGCGAGGCCCGGGGACGTCATCGTAGCATCGGTGAAAGAGGCAGCTCCGGCAGCGGCCGTCGCTAAAGGGGAGGTCGTGCGAGCGGTGGTCGTACGCACCGTCCAGGGTATTCGACGGCGTGACGGGTCGCATATTCGCTTCGACGATAACGCTGCTGTGATCATAAACGAAGACCGGATGCCCAGAGGCACCCGGATTTTCGGGCCGGTGGCCCGCGAGCTGCGAGATAAGAACTTCATGAGGATTATCTCCCTCGCACCAGAGGTGCTGTGAATTTGAAACTGAGAGTGGAAGACAACGTTCTTGTACTCAAAGGACGGGACAGAGGTAAGCAAGGACACGTCCAGCAGACATTCCCCGATGAGAATAAGGTGCTCATCGAGGGCGTGAATATCGTCCTTCGACACACCAAGGCGACCGCGGATATGCGGCAGGCCGGGATCATCCAGAAAGAGCTGCCGATACAAGCGGCAAACGTGATGCTGATGTGCACTCACTGCAATCGGCCAACGCGCGTCAACCACCGCAGGTTGGCGGACGGTACCAAGGCGCGTGTATGTAACCGGTGCAAGGAAGTAATCGAATGACGACGGAAGAAGAGAAGACAAAACCCGCCAAGGCCAAATCTTCCAAGGCCACGGCCGCCAAGGCTCCCAAAAAGTCGGTGGGTACCAAACGGACTCGCGCGGAGGCCGGCTCGGACGACGCCGGAACGAAGGCGAAGAAGGCGTCTCGGGGCGCAGCCGCCGCCAAGGGACAGGCAGCGAAGGCGCCTGCTTCTGAATCGCCTCCGCCTTCGATTGGGCCCAGGCCGCTGCCAAGAATACAAGTTCGGTACCGCGAGGAAGTAGCGGCGGGGATGACGAAGGAGTTTGGCTACACCAGCCCTATGCAGGTCCCGAGGCTGACCAAGATCGTTCTCAATATTGGAATGGGCGAAGCACTTGAGAATTCGCGGGCCATCGAAAACGCATCGCGTGACCTGGCTCTGATCGCAGGGCAGCACCCGATAACAACCAGGGCGCGCAAGTCGATTGCGAGCTTCAAGATCAGAGAAGGGATGCCGATCGGCTTGGCGGTGACGCTGCGAGGCAGACGAATGTACGAGTTCTTCGACAGGCTTGTGAGTTCGGCGCTGCCCAGGATAAGAGACTTCCGCGGGCTCTCGAGAGAGGCCTTCGACGGCCGAGGGAACTACTCGCTCGGCATCCGAGAACACGTTATCTTTCCGGAAATCGATTACAATTCGATCGATCGCATACGGGGCCTCGAGGTAGCGATCGTTACGACGGCGCGGACGGACAGAGAAGGGCTAAGATTGCTGGAAATGCTAGGGGTCCCATTGGCACGTCCCGAGACGGGCGAACAGGCAGCGTAAGGGGTACTCAGATTGGCTAAAGCATCCAAGATCGCCAGCTGGAAACGACCCAAGAAGTTCGGAGTCAGGGAGTATAACCGTTGTCATAGGTGCGGAAGGCCCAGGGCCTACATTCGGCACTTCGGACTGTGCCGCATCTGTTTCCGAGAGTTGGCACTCACCGGCATGCTTCCGGGAGTCCGCAAAGCCAGTTGGTAGGCAGCCAGTCCCCTATGGGTACTGTCGAAAGGAGGAGCGACGATGGCGATAACAGATCCAATCGCCGATATGCTGACCAGGATTCGGAACGCGGTCATCGCTCGACACGATTCCGTGGTCATCCCAGCATCGAAGATGAAAACCGCCCTTGCCAAGATATTGAGACAAGAGGGGTTCATCGAAGACTACGAGGTATCGGAGGGTAGTACGCCCCAGGGGATCATCAAGGTGCACCTCCACTATCGCGAAAAGGGGCAGCCGGCCATAACGGGGCTCAAGCGGGTCAGCAGGCCTGGACTACGAACCTATGTCCGAAAGGGAGAGATCCCTCGATACTATGGCGGTATGGGCGTTGCGATCCTATCGACGTCGAAAGGGGTCATGACCGGCAGCCAGGCGTGGCGTGACGGCGAAGGCGGAGAGCTTTTATGTTACGTTTGGTAAGGAGCGGATAGTGTCAAGAGTCGGCAACGAACCTATTCCGGTGCCCGATGGAGTCGATACGAAGATCGAAGGCTCCAGCGTGACCGTCAAGGGACCGAAAGGCACCCTCAGCCAGACCTTCTCCCAAGACATGACAATCTCGCGGGAGAACGGTGTAGTGAAGGTTCAGCGCCCGTCGGATGAGCGAGAGCATCGCGCCCTCCACGGACTGACGCGCAGCCTGTTGGCCAACATGGTCCTCGGAGTGAGCCAAGGATTCAGCAAATCCCTGGAATTGGTCGGAGTCGGCTATCGTGTTCAGCAGAGCGGTCAAGGTGTCACGTTGAGCGTAATGCTGAGCCATCAGGTGGACGTGCAGCCGCCCGAAGGGATCACCCTTGAGGTGGAAGGAACCAACCGAATCAACGTGAGCGGAATCGACAAGCAGGCGGTCGGACAGATCGCAGCTGAGATACGTTCGGTCCGCCCCCCTAATCCCTACACGGGGAAGGGCATCAGGTATGCCGGAGAGTTCGTCAGAATCAAGCCGGGCAAGAGCGCAAGGAGGGTCGAGTAGCGATGGGAACGGCCCGGACTAGCAAAGCACGACGAGAAGCCAGGCACCGAAGAGTCCGTAAAACGGTCACCGGTACTGGAGATCGGCCCAGGCTGGCCGTCTTCCGCAGTCCCAAACATATTTACGCCCAGCTTATCGACGACGAGCTGCGGACCACCCTTGCCGCGGCTTCGAGTCTCGACGAGGAAGTGAAAAAAGAGCGGGACTCCAAAGCCAAGACGGAGGTGTCCAAGTTGGTCGGAGGCCTCATAGCACAGCGAGCGAACGAGAAAGGTATCAAGTCGGTCGTTTTCGATCGTGGAGGATACAAGTATCACGGCCGGGTCAAAGCACTGGCCGACATGGCCAGGAAGGGCGGGCTTAAATTTTGATGTACCCCTCGTCGGATAGGCGGGATTCACGGAACTCGGACGACTCTCTTATTGCCGAGCGGGTCGTGAAGATATCGCGAGTGGCCAAGGTTGTAAAAGGCGGCAGGAACCTGAGCTTCAGCGCCATAGTCGTCGTGGGAGACAGAGAAGGACACGTCGGCATAGGCATGGGGAAAGCCGATGCCGTGCCTGACGCGGTCAGAAAAGGCCGTGTCAAAGCGACGGCCAACATGATCGAGGTGCCCATCAAAGGAAGCACGATTCCTCACGAGATCATCGGACACCACGGCGCCTCGGAGGTCATGTTGAAACCCGCGGCGCCGGGGACCGGGGTGATCGCAGGCGGTTCGGTCAGGGCCGTGGTCGAGCTGGCCGGGATCAAGGATATTCTGACGAAAGCGCGGCGAAGTACCAATCCCGTTAACTCGGTGAAGGCGGCGTTCAAGGCATTGTCGATGCTAAAAGACCCAGAAAAAGAAATCGCGATGCGGAAGCAACTGGCGGAGATGCCGCCACCGAAACGCATGGCCCCGCGTGGAAGCAGCAAGCGGTAGTATGGACAAGATCGCGATCACCTGGAAAAAGAGCGCAATAGGCTTTCCTAAGGACCAGCGAAGGACAATCGAGGCGATGGGCTTGAAGCGCCTGAACCGTACCGTTGAGCACGAGGACGTTCCAACAATCCGAGGCATGGTCAACAAGGTAAGGCACCTGGTGGAAGTCACGGAGATACCGAGTGCCAAGAAATCGAGAAAGACGTAGGTCCGGGATCGAGCATATATGAAACAGCACGAGTTGAGGCCACCGAAGGGCGCAAAGCACTCGCGTAAGCGAGTCGGCCGCGGCAATGGAAGCGGGTCCGGCAACTACTCCGGCCGGGGTATGAAGGGGCAGAACTCTCGCAGCGGCGGGGGCGTGCGCCTGAACTTCGAAGGTGGGCAGAACCCTCTGACGAAGGCCTTGCCGCGGATTCGCGGTTTCACGAACATCTTCCGCACTGAGTATAGCGTGGTAAACGTCGGCAGGCTGGGAAGGTTCCCGGCCAACAGTCGTGTGACACCAGACCTGCTCGCCGAGTCGGGCGTAATCAGGAATCTGAACCGTCCCGTGAAGGTCCTGGGGCGAGGGGAACTCGACGTGCCTCTTGTCGTCGAAGCCCACCGGTTTTCGGGGAGTGCTCGGCAGAAAATAGAGGCTGCCGGCGGTAGCGTGGAGGACAAGCGATAGTGCGGCAGTCTCCGGCTGCGGCTTCCACTTCGGACGTATCGAGGCCGCAACTCATACAGTCGATGATCGACGCCATGCGGGTCCCGGACCTGCGGGCGAGGATCTTGTTTACACTCTCGATGCTGATCGTGTACCGGTTTATAGCACACGTACCGGTGCCGGGTGTGGACGCTCAGGCCCTGGCCCAAGCGTTCGAGCAGCAGGCGCTTCTAGGCTTTCTCAACCTGTTCAGCGGGGGCGCCCTGGCGGCGATGAGCGTCGCCGCGTTGGGAGTCTACCCGTACATCACCTCGTCCATCATAATGCAGATCCTGACCCCGGTTTTGCCCCAGCTTAAGGCGCTGTCTCAAGAGGGGGAGTACGGGCGACAGCGCATCAACCAGATTACACACTGGCTGACGGTGCCCATCGGTTTCTTCCAGGCCTGGGGAACACTGACGATCCTGCGTCAGAGCCCCGTATTGCCAAACGTCGAGTTTGGGCTGAATCAGACGACGATCGCGATTCTATTCTCGATGGTCGCCGGCACGATGTTCTGCGTGTGGCTCGGCGAGCTGATAACCGAACGAGGTCTGGGTAACGGCATCTCGCTCATCATTTTCGGCGGCATCGTATCGAGCCTGCCGTCGATGATCGGCCAGGGATTCCTGGAGAAAGATGAAGGGGCCGGCCTTCTGTTGTTCGCCCTTCTGACTTTCGGAATATTCTATGTAATTGTCCTGTTCACCGAAGCGCAACGCAGGGTGCCCGTCCAGTACGGGAGGAGCGTGTTCAGAAGTGGACGTATGCAACGCCAGAGCGGGTCTACGTTCCTGCCACTCCGGGTCAACTCGGCGGGCATGATTCCGTTGATCTTCGCGTCATCGATCATCATCCTTCCGGTCACCGTCGCCAGCTACTTTACCGACCCGTTGAGCGACGATCTGCACATCAGATTCTTCCGGTCGTTTTCTGACACTCTGGACCCGACCAACCTGCCTTACTGGATAATCTTCTTCGTTCTCGTAGTCGTCTTTACGTTCTTCTATACGATGATCGTATTCCAGCAGCAGAACCTGGCCGAGACCCTCCAGCGGAACGGTGGCTTCATACCCGGCATCAGGCCAGGGCGTCCGACCCAAGAATACTTGAACCGTGTTATTATCCGAATAACGTGGGGGGGCGCTTTCTTCCTTGGCACGGTCGCGGTCTTGCCTTTTTTCGTGACTCAGGCGACCGATGTTCGCGCGTTGACCCTGAGTAGCTTCAGCATGCTGATCATGGTGGGAGTTGCACTGGACACCATGCGCCAACTCGAGGCGCAGCTCCTCATGCGTAACTATGAGGGCTTCCTCAGATAGCTGAGTCCAGATCGGAATGGTCAAAGTCATACTATTGGGCCCTCCGGGGGCAGGCAAAGGAACACAAGCTGAGCGGCTGGCTCAAAAGCAAGGGGTACCCCGAGTTTCGTCAGGAGACTTGTTTCGGGACCACCAGCGAAGAGACAGTGACCTGGGCCAGCTCGCCCGCTCCTATATGGAGCGCGGGGTACTCGTTCCCGACGAAGTAACCATAAAGATGGTGATGGAGTGGATCGAGGCCAATGGGGACCAGGGTGGTTTCATTCTTGATGGCTTTCCAAGAACCCTGGCTCAGGCCGAGGCTCTCGAAAGCGCCCTCGCCGACGACGGAGGAGTGGACAAGGTGCTGTACATAACAGTGTCGCAAGAAGAGTTGCTCCGGAGACTGACGGGCCGGATGCTCTGTCGCGACTGCCAGACTCCGTACCAGCTGGCCTCTGCTCCACCTCGGCAGCCAGGCAAATGCGATAAGTGCGGCGGCGAGCTATATCAACGACCGGACGACCAGCGAGAGGCAGTCGCAGAACGGCTCCTGGTATATGACAAAGAGACCAAACCTCTGGTCTCCTATTATCGGAACGCGGAAGTCCTCATTGAGATCAGCGGCGAGGACTCGATCGAAAACGTCGGGAAGGCACTGACAGACGGGCTGAGGTCATGACGTGGGCCCATGTAATCATATTTGTTTGCGTCGGTGAACTGACCATCCGCGGGCGCCGGGAGAAGATCGAATCGTCAATACGAACGCCTTAGGGGAAACCAAGGTGGTTGGAGTCACGGTCAAGTCGGCGAAAGAGCTGGCCTCCATGCGTGAGGCCGGGCAGGTCGTTGCCGTAACGAAGGCGGTACTGCGAGACGCGCTCCGGCCTGGCATCGTTACGGCGGAGCTGGACCGGCTGGCCGAGAAGGAGATAAGGCGGCACGGGGCAGAGCCTTCGTTCAAAGGACTCTACGGTTTCCCAGCCACGATCTGCGTGTCTCTCAACGAGCAGGTCGTTCACGGAATCCCGTCCGACAGGGTCGTACGCGCAGGCGACGTAATCAGCGTCGATGTAGGAGCCGTCGTCGGTGGGTTCCATGCCGACAGCGCGTTCACGGTGGGAGTGGGCACGATATCGGATGAGGCACAGCGGCTGATTGACGCAACAAGGGAATCCCTGGAGCGGGGCATCGCCGAAGCGAAAGCCGGCGCCCGTATCGGTGACATCTCCGCCGCGGTCCAGAGTCACGCCGAGGCCCTCCAATATGGGGTGGTCCGGCAGTACGTCGGACACGGCATCGGTCGAGACCTGCACGAAGACCCGCAGGTCCCGAACTTCGGGACCGCAGGACGAGGTCCGTTGCTGCATGAAGGGATGACGTTGGCCATCGAACCGATGTTGAACATCGGTACCTGGGAGACGGAAGTACTCGACGACAACTGGACCGTAGTAACGGCCGACGGATCTCTATCGGCCCATTTCGAGGACACGATCGCGATTACGGCCAACGGCCCTGAGCTGCTGACCTAGGGCCAAAAGGCCCGAACTCAGCAAGGAGAACCATACCCCGGTTTGGCGAAAAAAGAAGCGATAGAAGTAGAAGGTACCGTAACGGAGTCGTTGCGGGACGCGTCCTTTCGTGTCGAGCTGGCGAACGGGCACCAGGTCCTCGCCTACGTATCGGGCAAGATCCGGAAGAACTACATCCGCGTTCTGCCGGGCGATCGAGTGCTCGTCGAGCTTTCACCTTACGACCTAAGCCGAGGCAGGATCACTTATAGGTTCAGGTAGATGAGTGGAGAGACGGGAGGACGAGCATGAAAGTATCAGCTTCAGTGCGGCCGAGATGCAACAAGTGCCGGGTGATTCGGCGCCATGGGCGGGTGATGGTCATTTGCGACAATGGTCGGCATAAGCAGAGGCAGGGCTAACCGGCAAACCGAGCATGGAACGCCGGGCGGCGTTCCGGGAGAAAATGATGGCTATAGTTTCTGGAGTTAATATCCCCGACAACAAACGGGTCGAAGTCTCTCTAACCAGGGTATTCGGCATCGGTCCGGCCCAAGCCAAGGACGTCGCTGAAAAGGCCGGAATACTGGGGAACCCTCGAGTCAGCACTCTCGCCGAATTGGACCTGACTCGCATTAGAGAAATCATCGACCGAGAAAAGACGGTAGAGGGTGATCTGCGCCGCGAGGTGAACTCGAACATCAGGCGCCTGATAGACATCGGCAGCTATCGCGGGATGCGTCACCGACGCGGTCTGCCGGTGCGCGGGCAGAGGACCCGGACCAACGCTCGGGCGAAACGTGGGCGCAGGGTTCCGGTCGCCGGCAGGCGGCAGACGGCCACCAAGGGGTAGTCAGGGTACGAATCGAGAGAGAAAAGCCGTTCCGGCAGGTCCGTCGTCATTCAGACGAGCCCTGTACGGATCTTGAAGGAAGAACATGCCAAGAAAACCACGAACCAGACGGAAAGTCCGTAAGTCGGTCCCGGTGGGCCGGGCCTATATCCAGTCGACGTTCAATAACACGCTGATCACTCTGACGGACCAGTCAGGGAACGTCATAGCGTGGAGCAGCGCGGGAACTGCTGGATTTACCGGCTCGCGCAAATCCACCGCCTTCGCCGCTCAGAGGGCGGCGGAGAGCGCCGCCCGGAAGGGCAAAGAACACGGACTCAGGCAGGTTGCGGTGTACGTCCGAGGGCCTGGGCCGGGCCGAGAGTCTGCGATTCGGTCCTTGCAAGCCGCCGGCGTTTTCGTCACCAGCATCCGCGACGTCACTCCAGTGCCACACAACGGCTGCCGGCCGCGCAAGCGCCGGCGAGTGTAGCCTGGAATTGAACGAGAGTGCGTGGTAAGTGGATGCTCATTCGTCGACCCTGCCTAGCCGGGACCTGCCCGCCCTGCTGGACGAGACTTTCCTCGTCTACATCAGAGGGTTCCGGCGTTTCGCTGGGCTGGTTCTCGTAGTGGCAGGGCCGGTTGGCCTTTTGACAGTAAGTTTGTTCCAGTTCACAGGCGGAGGGATGTTTCCATTCGCTGCGGCTGTGGTCCTCCGCAGTCTAGGATCTGTCTTGATATTTAGTGGCGGCGCTATCGCCGTCGGACAGCAATATGTGATGGGCAACATAGATATAGAAGCGTGTCTGACGCGTCCGTGGCACAGGGTCGTTTCGCTGTTGCTTTCCACGGCCGCCCTCGCGGCTATCGTGGCACTGCCATTGCTGTTGGCAGTGGTCCTCCTGGGTCCTGTGGTCTCCACACTTGGTGACGCCATCGGCGACGTTTCGTCAGTTGTACTGGTGACGGCTTTGGCGCTTCTGGCGCTGTTCATCGGTGTCACGTTCTGGTGTATCACCCTGAACGCCGTTGTCGTGGAAGGGAATCACGCACTTGGAGCATTGAAGCGGACCATCGGGCTTGTCCGCAAGCGGTGGTGGAGTGTGGCCGCGTCTTCGGTCCTTTTGGGCCTGGCGGCGCTCGGACTCGGGATACTGGTCACCGTCCCATTCGCAGCCGTCATGCTGGCCGCCGGCTCCGGTTCCGCGACCGCCGTCGTGGTTCAGTCGGTCGGAGGCATTGTCGTAGGGATTCTCGTTCCGCCCGTGTTGTTCATAGGCGGTACGTTGCTATATTACGATCTAAGGGTGCGCCAGGAAGACTACGACTTGGGCGCGCTATCTAAGGAAATAGGCGTGGCGGTCGTCTAACCGCACGTAAAAGACTCGGAGGTCCGGAAAACCAGATGGCGCGTTACACAGATCCGGTATGTCGCCAATGTCGGCGAATAGGCGAGAAGCTTTTCCTAAAGGGTGAACGATGCTACACGCCACGATGCGCGGTAGACCGTCGCAAGCGCCCGCCCGGAGACCAAGTCCCTCGCAGAAGGCGGGCCTCCGACTGGGCGATGCGCTTGAGGGAAAAGCAGAAGGCACGTTTCACATATGGAGTGCTCGAGCGCCAGTTCCGGCGGTACTTCGAGATGGCTCGCGAGCAGACCGGCGCGACCGGCGATTTGCTTATGCAAACGCTGGAGAGGCGGCTCGACAACGTCGTCTACCGCCTGTCCTTCGCCGACTCTCGCCGGCAGGCGCGACAGCTCGTCACCCACGGACACTTCAGAGTGAATGATAAGCGGATGACGATACCTTCATACCTGGTCAAGCCTACCGACGTCATATCCTGGAAAGGGTCCGAGGACTCGATCCCTGCGTTCGCGGAGGCCTTGACCGAGGGTCTGCCCAAGCGCCCGGTACCTCAATGGCTTAATCTCAACGTCGAAGAAGTAACCGGGGAAATGATCGCCCCACCGGACGTATCCGAGATCGAGTCTGGAATCGACACACGGCTTATCGTCGAGTTCTATTCCCGGTAACGGGCGAATTGGGCCCGTACACATGTAATGGCGGGCAACCGAGAGGAGCAAACTGAACAATGGTTAATCTGCAGACACTGCCGCCCCCGGACCAACAAGTCGAGGAGGAGCCAGAGCCGACTCCGTCGATCACGGTCGAGGAGGACGATGGCGTCTACGGCAAGTTCCTGGTGGAGCCCCTGCCGCGGGGCTACGGGATGACCCTGGGGAACCCGATCCGACGAGTGCTATATGGCTCGCTGCCCGGCACCGCGGTGACGTGGGTCAAGATCGAAGGCGTACTGCACGAATACGCGACGATACCTCATGTGAAGGAAGAAGTGGCTGAGCTGCTGATGAACATCAAGGGTATCCGGCTACGTTCGGAAGTCGATCGCCCCGGGAAGCTGCGTTTGGAGGTCGCCGGACAGGGCGAGGCATCCGCTGGGGACATAATGGCTTCGAGCGACTACACGGTCGTCAACCCGGAGATGTACCTTGCGACCCTGGACTCTGACGAGGCGCGGCTCTCGGTTGAGCTCAACGTGGAGAGGGGCACCGGCTACGCGCAGGCGTCCCAGGGCAACGGGCTACCTATCGGAGTGTTGCCCGTTGACGCGATATACACACCGGTCCGCAAGGTCAGCTACAGCGTCGACAACATTCGGGTAGGCCAGCGCACGGACTTCGAGCGCCTCACCGTCGAGGTATGGACGGACGGCTCGATCACCCCGGTCGACGCGATGAGGCAAGCCGGAACCCTTCTCGTCAACAGCTTCTTCCTATTCGCCAACACCCAGAAGATCGAAGAAGGTGGAGTGGAAGGCGCCCCTGCGCTGAGGATCTCGCCTGAGCATTACAACGTCCCGGTTGAGCGACTGGAGCTGTCGTCTCGGACGCTGAACTGCCTCAAACGGGTAGGTATCGACAAGATCGGTCAGATACTGGAGATGAAAAGGTCCGAGCTGTTGAAAATACGGAACTTCGGCGAGAAGTCCCTCGATGAGTTGTACTCCCGTCTCCGTGAGATGGACCTGCTTCCCCCAGAGCTCGATCCCAACCTCCAAACCAAGACAGAGGATGAAAGCGAAGATGAGCAGAACGTAGACCAGGAACAGTCCGAAGTGACGGACAACGCCGAGGCTGAGGACGAAGGAGAACAGTCGTGAGGCATCGAGTAGCCGGCCGCAAACTTTCACGCCCGACCGCGCATCGGATGGCTATGCTGCGTGGCGCGGTGACGGACCTGCTTCGGCTCGAATCCCTGAAGACTACGGAGGCCAAGGCGAGAGAGATTCGCCGGCTTGCCGAAAAGACGATTACACGCGGGAAGAAAGGGTCGCTACACGATCGGCGTCTCGCGGCCGCCGTGCTCACCGACGAGACCGTTCTACGAAAGCTGTTCGACGAACTTGGGCCACGGTACGGATCGAGGCCCGGCGGATATACCAGGATGTTCAAGCTTGGGCGACGCAAGGGCGACGCCGCACCAATGGCCTTACTGGAGCTTGTGGCCTGACCGCAATCGGTTACAATGCGTCTGGCCATGGTACTGGAGTACGAAGGGACCGAATACAGCGGCTTCCAGGCGCAGGCAGACGCTTCGTCCATCCAGGAGGAGATCGAAAAGGCAATTGAGCGCTTCACCGGCGAAAGGAGCCGCGTAAAAGGGGCAGGCCGTACGGACGCGGGAGTCCACGCTCTGGGGCAGGTGGTGGCGGTCGACACGGAGAGCAAGGAAACTCCGGAAACCTTCGTTCGCGCGCTGAATCACTACCTACCCGACGACATTGCAGTTAAAGGAGCTTTCGCGGTCAGGGATGGCTTCGACCCGCGGCGGGACGCGCTGAGACGCATTTACCGATACGTGATGAGGCTCGGCACTGCACCATCTCCGATTACTCGGAGGACTGAATACCAGATCAGAGAGACCCTCGACACAGAGAGAATGCGAAGAGCGGCAAGATCGTTCGTCGGACAGCATAACTTCTCTCGGTTCGCGGGCCCTCTAGAGCGAGTGGATGCAAGCACGACCAGACATATCTACAGAGCCGCGGTCAGTAAACAGGGCGAGACGGTAACCTTCGAGGTAGAAGGGAACGCGTTCCTGCCTCATCAGGTGAGGCGCATGGTGGGCGCGTTGATTGACATCGGGAGGAAGAAACTATCGACCGGCACGATCAAGTCGCTGCTCGAAGGAAAAGGCGAAGAGATCGTAGCGCACGCTGCGCCGCCACACGGATTGTTCCTGGTCGGAGTGAAATATGGGGAAGGCGAACTAGATGCCAGGATTTGTTAGACCACACCGTACCCGTGCTTCTGATCTGAAGCCGCAGTGGCACGTGATAGATGCGGAGGGAAAGACGCTGGGACGTCTTGGCTCCGAAATAGCGACCCTGCTGCAGGGCAAGCATAATCCGATGTACGTTGCTCACATGAACACCGGCGATTTCGTAGTCGTCGTAAACGCCGAGAAAGTGCGCGTCACCGGCAACAAGCTCGACAAGAAGATGTACTACCGCCACAGCGGGTACCACGGCGGCCTCAAAGAGCAGACACTCTCTGACGTGCTGGCGCGGACTCCTACCCGCGTGCTCAAACAGGCGGTTAAGGGGATGCTTCCCAAGAACTCCGTGGGGCGCCAGATGCTCTCCCGCTTGAAGCTGTACGCCGGGAGCGAGCACCCTCACGAAGCGCAGGTGAACGCCGGCTCTCGGACCACAGATGAAGCGCCTGCGGGTGAGGCATCTGCGGCAGTGAAGAGCGAGTCCGAGGCGACGGCCCTGGAAAAGTCTCCGGTCGCCAACGTCGCGGCGGCCCCTGCCGAAGAGGCGAAGCCGAAGCGGTCGAAAGCGGCCTCGGACGACCAGGACTCAGCCTCCGTGTCTGAGACCGAGAAGAAACCAAAGGCCAGATCGAGGCAGCCGAAAGCGACGGCGACCGATGCCGCTGCGGAGGGCAGCGGCAAAATCGAGGCCAAGGCTGCAGAGGACTCGAAGCCGGCCAAAGCTGAATCGTCAGATGACGACGTTTCTGAGAAAGAGACCACAGAGAAAACGCAGGAAGGCGAGGAGGCCTAGTTGAACGACCAGCAATACTACTATGCGACCGGACGGCGCAAGACATCAGTTGCGAGAGTCAGGCTCTATATGGAGCGCGGTCCCATAGTCGTTAACGGAAAGCCTATGGAAGAGGCGTTCGGTTGGAAGTCCTGGCGCGACATAATCACCGAGCCCTTCACGGTGACCGAGTCCTTCGACCAATTCCGGGTCGTTGCGAAGGTAACCGGCGGTGGGGTTTCGAGCCAGGCGGGAGCCCTTAAACACGGTATCTCCAGAGCCCTTCTGGTCGCTGATCCCAGCCTGAGGCCACGGCTCAAGCGCGCCGGACTGTTGACCCGGGATGCTCGCGAGAAGGAACGGAAGAAGTACGGACTGGTCCGCGCAAGAAAGGCCAAGCAGTACTCGAAACGTTAGTCTGAGAAGATAGCGTCGAGACAAAGAAGGCGCCTCGATATCGAGGCGCCTTCTTTGTCTTTGTGGGCCCGCTCGCGTTGACGCCCGAGGTTCGACGGTCGAGTCCTACCTGTTCAACTCCGCCTCCAGCACGTCCAGCGAATAGTCTTCTTTCCTTACCCGCAGATCGAGATACACCAGAGTCCTGCCAATCAAAACGACAGGTGTTAGCACGGTCCCAACCGTTGCGGCCCATATCGTCGCCAGGAAAGGATTAATGAGCACAAATCCACTTGTCACCATACCGGCAAACAGAATGACGACATAGACTACCAAGATACCGAACACCCGCCACCAGTTCTTACTTACCAGATCAGCGCTGCGGCCAAGTGCGCTCAGTCCCCTGCCCTCGATTACTATCGCTTCGTCGGCGAAGAACCAAACGACAGCGACGTAGACAAACATCGGGATACCTATGAGGACCAGGCTCAGGATGACGGCTCCAAACAGAGCAAGTCCGTACAACACGAAAGCGGCGGTTAGTACCATAGCCCGCCGCCAGGCCCGCCGGTAGCATTCGCCCACGCGGATGGACCGACCGAGTTTCTTGTCGGCGACAGCATACACTGTCGCGCCGCTGGCGAGGATCGACAGGAATATGCTAACCACTAACATTGCCGTCCCGATAGGTTTGACGACGGCCAATGCTACGGTTGGTAATTGAGGTACGACCGAGATGAGAACGAACGGCCAGAAGTTTTCTCGATACATCTGGAAGGTCTCGTCCAGAACCCCCCGTAGATCGAGGGTAGGAATGGCTGAAGACTCGTCGCCTGAGGGGGCCAGTCTTGTGCCGCAAGACGCGCAGTAATCCGCGTCCGCGTTATTCTGGTGACCGCATTGAGGGCAAAACATCAACCGATTGGGCACATCCGAGATTCAGGGGTAGCGGCCGCGATATGAGACGCCCGCGTTACGATTAGTCTGCTGCCGCTTCGGTTTCCGCTGTCTTCTCGACGCGAACGTTGACGAGGGGCAGTCCCTCGACGTTCATTATCGGATCGGGCTCCGATGAAGCATCCAGGCGTGTGGCTACGTCTCCAAATAGGGACGTGTAGGACATCATGCCCCTGTGAACGCCGGTCAACCGCGCGACGGCCCGCAGTCGATCTCTGGATGAGATGACCTCGACAAACTCTCCCTCCACGATGTCGAGGTCCTGAGCGTCCTCAGGATGAATCTCAACCACCTCGTCGCGCTCGATAACGTTCCGCTTCCCGGACTTGCCGATCTCCATGGGACGGTCCGCCTGGTGGAGCATCCGTCCCATGGCTAGAACAAACGGGTAGTCAGCGCCGACGTCATTGGGCACATCGGGCAGCGCCATCTGAGAGAGCTTGATCTTGCCGGCGTCGGCCTCGGGGACGCCAAGTATCCCGGTATCCGACATGTCGGCGGCAAGGCATGGCCACTGCACACCGCCGGACCGGAGCCGTTCGTATGAGATGCCGCCATATGTTTCTACAAGACCCGTCAGCTCATCGAAAACGGCTTCAGCGTCCTCGTGATCGAAGCCGTTCGCGCCCATCAGGTTGGCTATCCGATTGATGATTCGCCAATCGGGCTCCTCGTCGCCCTTCGGTCCGACTGCCGGACGAACGAGCTGGACCCGGCGCTCCATGTTCGTATAGGTACCTTCGTTCTCGGCAAATGTCGCCGACGGAAGCACGACGTCGGCCACTTCGGTCAGCTCGCTCCGGAATGTTGCCAGGACTACAAGGAGTTCCAACTGCCGTGCCGCGTTTAGGAAGTCTCCCAGCTCACTGTTCGTAAAATTGGGGCTATCGCCGGCCACCATCAGGGCCTTGACGTGACCGTCGCGAATGGCCGCCGTCATCTCTGTGAGCGTAAGGCCTTCGGATGATGGTACATCCGCGTCCCATTCCTGCTGGAAACGGTCTACATCGGTCGAGTCCGACAGCGGGCGGTAACCAGGCAGATAGTCGGGCGCACATCCCACGTCCTTCGAACCTTGCTCGTTGGCGCCGGCGTACAGCGGATACAGTCCCGACGACGGCTTGCCAACGTTACCGGTGACCAAAGCAAGATTTATGAGACCGCGAACACAGGCATCGCGGAGCTCGGGAGCCAGTGTTTCCAGGGCGTAGAGTATGGCCGCCGGGCCATTGTTCGCG
>Ga0315305_1000007_pt1 | contig 22551 bp, 35 predicted proteins | sample CB9_Tmax_529_MT_FD_204537 | JGI IMG/M metagenome (GOLD analysis project Ga0315305, IMG submission 204537) | Metatranscriptome of marine microbial communities from Western Arctic Ocean, Canada - CB9_Tmax_529 (Metagenome Metatranscriptome) | ecosystem: Environmental > Aquatic > Marine > Oceanic ...
ATCTTTTCTTCTTTTCTTTCTTTTTTTGTTATTAGGCGCTTGGTCCACTGCTTGGCCGCGCGGGCGCCCCGGAGGCCGTACTTCTTGCGCTCTTTCTCGCGGGCGTCGCGGGTCAGGAGGCCAGCCTTCTTCAGAGGCGAACGCAGACTGGGTTCGGCTATCTGAATTGCCCGGGCGATGCCGTGCCTGAGGGCACCCGCCTGGCTCACGGTCCCGCCACCTCGGATCTTGGCGACGACCCGAAACCGGTCCCTGGTGTCGGTGGCTTCGAAAGGCTCGTTTATGAGCCGCTGCCAGGAGTCCCACGGGAAGGCCTCTTCCAACGGCTTGCCGTTGACGATAATCGGCCCACGGCTCATGAAGAGCCGCACCTGGGCGACCGAGGTCTTGCGTTTGCCCACGGCGTAGTAGTAAGTCTCGTCGGTGCTCTGGACCATCTAGGACTCCTCTTTCTTGGATTCGTCAGCCGAGCCGATCTGGGCCTGATGGGGATGATCGGGTCCGGCGTATACCTTTAGCCGTAGCAGCATCTTCCTGCCCAGCGAGTTCCTGGGCAGCATGCCCTTTACGGCCTGCTTTATGACCCGTTCCGGGGTCCTCTCGATCATCTGTTTGAGGGTACGCTCCTTGAGTCCGCCGTGGTAGCCGCTGTGGCGGTAGTAAATCTTTTGCTCCAGCTTGTTTCCCGTGACACGTATCTTTTCCGCGTTGATCACCACGACGAAGTCGCCGGTAAGCAAGTGGGGTACGTAGATGGGCTTGTGCTTGCCGGTGAGCAGCGTGGCTATGCCGCTGCATAGCCGGCCAAGGGTCTTTCCGTCGGCGTCCATGATGTGCCAGTCGGCCTTAAGGTCCCCGGCTCTTGTTACGTGGTGCTTTGTGCTCGAAGTCATCTCATTCACCCATCAACGGCGGGAAGTCGGCGTACTTTACCTCCACCAGGCATAATCCCTGGGGAGGCAGCGACCGCGAAACCGCGCCGCTTTCGTTCCCGTCGATCATCTGCTTTAGCTGTTCGGTGGTGATCGCCCCACTTCCCACGTCCACCAGAGCGCCGGCCATGCGCCGGACCTGGTGAGGCAGGAAGGCGGTGCCCGCCACCTCGAATACGATAGTGTCGCCCTTGCGATCGACCCCTGCGCTGTGCACCTCGCGCACGGTCGAAGCGCCTGAGTCCGCCAGAGGCCCGCCGAACCTGGCGAAGTCGTGGACCCCTTCATACAGCGTTGCGGCCCGGTCCATTCGGTTCACGTCGAGGCGCTCCCGCACCAGGGTAGTCGTGAGCCGCTTCAACGGTGAGCGGATCGGGCCCGTGACCACCGTGTATCGGTACAGGCGGCTGAGCGCGTCCCGCCTGGGGTCGAATTGCTCCGGCACCTGGTAGGCCGCCTTGACGACGATGTCGTCAGGCAGCCGGTAGTTCATCGCCCGCAGGACCGTTGCCGGAGGGTGGGTGGCGCCGGTGTCGAAGGCAACCACCTGTCCCAGGGCATGGACCCCTGCGTCCGTGCGTCCGGCCGCGCCGATCCGGATGGCTTCGCCCGTCAGCGCCGCGATCGATTTTTCAAGTTGCTCCTGGATGGATGGGCTGTCGCGCTGGTACTGAAACCCGCTATATGCCGTTCCATCGTATTCCACTATAAGCCCAAGGCGCATGTTGCGACCGTACCAGACCGGTCACGCGACCAGTTCGACTAGCGCCATGTCCGCGGCGTCGCCCTTGCGAGTGCCCAGCTTGTACATGCGAGTGTACCCACCGGGCCGGTCCTCGTATCGCGCGGCCAGCTCCTCGAACAGCTTTCGCACCACGTCGTCGTCCATCAGCTTCGCCGCCGCCTGACGCCTGTGGTGCAGCGTTCCTTTCTTGCCGAGAGTGATCATCTTCTCGGTCATGCGCCGGACTTCGCGGGCCTTGGCTTCCGTGGTCCGCAAGGACTCTGACTGCAGCAGGGCGGTCACCATACCCCTGAGCATCAGCAACCGGTGCCCGGTTGGCCTGCTGAGTTTCTTGCCGGAGAGTCGGTGCCTCATCGGGCGCTCCTGTTACTCGGCATCTTCTGTAGTCTCTTCGGTATCATCTTTCCCTTCGTTCTCCGGGTCCATGTCGGCGGGCAGCAGGTCCATCTCCCGCATCCGGCCGTAGAGCTCCTGAAAGGACTTCTCGCCGAAGTTCCGAATTCTCAGCAGCTCGGCCCTGCTCATCTCCAGCACCTCGCCAACCGTGTCGACCCCGGCGCGCTTCAGACAGTTGAGCGTGCGAGAGCTCAGGTCCAGTTTCTCGACCGCCATGTTATAGTGCGCGACGGGGATCTTCAGCGCCACCGGGGGGCCGTCCTGACCATCCTCGGGGGCCGTCTGAGTGTTGGCGAACATGAAGAACTGGTTGACCAGTATGTTAGCGGCCTGCCTGACCGCCTCGACGGGCGCCCTGGAGCCATCGGTCCATACCTCCAGCACCAGCCGTTCGAAGTCGGTTCGCTGGCCCACGCGCGTGCGCTCGATCGTGTAGCTGACCTTGTCGATTGGCGTGAAGATAGCATCGACGGGCAGCACTCCGATGGACTGGCCTTCGCCCTCGGCGGCGACCTGATACCCTTTGCCACGCTCCACGTTCAGCTCGATGGAGAGCTTGGCGTCGGACGAGTCCATGGTTGCTATGTGGGTCTCCGGGTTGACGACCTCGAAGTCCGCCGAGGCCATGATGTCACCGGCGCTGACTTCGCCCTCGCCGGAAACCTCCAGACGAAGTTTGCCCGGCCGGTCAACCTCGGACCGCAGCCGGATGCCTTTGACGTTGAGCAGGATCTCGGTGACCTGCTCCTTGATGTTCGGTATCGTGGTGTACTCGTGCTGGACGCCCTCGATCTTGACCCACGTCACCGCCGTGCCCTCCAGGCCGCCGTAAAGCACCCGCCGAAGCGGATTGCCCAGCGTCACGCCGTAGCCGGCCTCTAAGGGCTCGATGATGAACTTCCCGTATCGGTCGTCGGAGACCTCTACCTTGATTTCCGGGACGGGTATGATCTCCTCTTCTTCAACGATGTCCGTTGTGCCGAAGCTGTGCAGATCCAATACCATACGCGTTACTCCTGCGCTTGATCTACTTAGAGTAGAACTCGACTATGAGTCTGGATTCGATGCCCGTGTCGGACTCGGACGGCTGAGGCAGCATGACCACCTCGCCGGTCAGTGCCCCGGCGTCCAGTCTCAGCCACGACGGCACCGGACGTTTTGGCAGGCCGTCGGTCAGCATTTCGATAAAGTCGGGAGTGGAGCCGTTCTGGTCATTCCGCTTCCAGACGATGGTGTCTCCGGGGCCGACAAGGTAGGACGGGATGTCCATCCTGCGCCCGTTCACCGTAAAGTGTCCGTGGTTGACAAGCTGTCTGCTCTGGGCCCTTGAGTCGGCAAAGGACAGCCGGTAAACGACGTTGTCCAGACGCGACTCGAGGAGCTGGATCAGATTGTCTCCCGTGGCACCCGAGCGCTCCCTGGCCATGTCGAAATAGCGTCTGAACTGGCGCTCTAGCACGCCGTAGATGAGGCGTGCCTTCTGTTTTTCCCGAAGCTGAAGCGACCATTCGGAGGGGCGTCTGCGCCTGGGTATCGCGCCTCCTGGCGGCCTGCGACGCCGCTCAATGGCGCAGCGCGGCGTGTAGCAGCGTTCGCCCTTGAGGAACAGCTTCTCGCCAATTCGCCGGCATTTACGACACTTCGCGTCGATGTATCTCGCCATATTCGTTCCTTTGTACGTCCAATGGTTGAGCTAATTTCGTTATTGGCAGTGTGACGGTCCGTCGTTACCGGACATCCCTTCCACTGATATCCTGACCAGGAGGGGAGTTTCTGTATCTGAGCTAGTTTCCATCTTAACCAGGATTCGGATGCTCTTTCGTGTCCTCGACTAAGTTATTTTACAAGGCTCCCGCCATCCCGATGGGTCGGGACTGCCACCCCGTGCTTATAAGCCTGCTAGGCCGGCATCGCGCCCATCTCCTGGGTGAGCCGGACCACGTTATAGTCCTCGTTTCGCACCCTCAGGTCGTAGTAGAGCAAGGTCACGGCGATGAAGATCACCGGAGGTGCAACGACCCCGACTATGACGCTTCCGATGACCAGAACTGCCTGGCTCACAATGGTCGTGGCATCGGGTGCGGCTCCGAAAGACACCAGCAGAAACGGGAGCAGCAGAACGACGCTCAACCCGAAGGCGACCAGCAGATATACAGCCAGGTTTCCGATAATCCTCCATTCGCTGTGACGGACCAATCCAAAGCTGCGCCGGAGGGCGCCCATGGACTTGTACCCTTCGACGATCACCACGGGGACGGCCACCGCCAGGTACACCATGTACGCGGCAACAGCCGCGAAAATTGCCAGCGGCAATATCGGTGGCATCCCAACGTCGATGGCCACGATTCCAGCCACGGTGACGGCTACAAGTACGGTCCCCAGGACAAGCATCGAAACTATTCGCCAGACCACTCGTGCGTAACACCGGCTAACTACCACGTCGCCTGTGACGTAGTGCTGGCCGACTCCGCTTATTGTTGCGCTAAAGACCGTCAGCAGCGCAAACAGGTTGATAACGTTGAAGGCGACGAAAGCGATAAGACCCTGGCCTGGAATTAACGACAAGATCGTCACCGGCACCTGCACCACGGCCGCCAGACCCGCGAACTGCCGGAAGTGCCTGCCGTAGATTACAAAGGTCTCGTTCAGTATCCCTCCGATACCGCGGGCGGGGAGTGACTGTTCCAGTGCGTCCGTAGACATGCCGTGGCTCTGGCGCCTCCTATACCCTGCGCCGCTTTGACGGGCGGCAGCCGTTATGGGGGATAGGTGTGACGTCCCGGATGGTAGTAACCAGAATGCCGGCACCCTGGAGGGCCCTGATTGCTGACTCACGGCCGGGGCCTGGCCCTCGCACGAAAACATCGACCTGCCGAATGCCGTGGTCCATGCCCTTGCGTGCCGCGTCTTCCGCCGCCCGCTGAGCGGCGAATGCCGTGGACTTGCGCGATCCCGTAAAACCCACGGTGCCCGCGCTGCCCCATGCGAGCGGATTACCTTGAGCATCGGTGATCGTGATCAAGGTGTTGTTGAACGTAGACTGTATGTAAGCCCTTCCCACTGGAACGGACTTTCGCTCACTGCGCCTGGTGCGCGGTTTCCTTGCCATACTGCTCCCCTTTTGAGCTTATTGCTGGTCGAGCTACTTTCTGGTGACGGCCGATCGGCCCCGCCCTGCCACTGCTACACGGCGCCCTCGCTTGGTGCGAGAGTTCGTCTTGGTACGCTGACCACGGACGGGCAGCCCTCGCCGGTGGCGGAGGCCCCGGTACGAGCCGATGTCGATCAGCCGCCGGATGTTCATGTTCACTTCACGCCGAAGATCGCCTTCCACCACCTTCTGGCGGTCGATCACCTCACGGATGCGCGTCAGGTCGCTCTCCGCCAGGTCTCGGACCCGCGGGTTGTCCAGGATGCCGGCCTGCTCTGCCACGTCTTTAGCCTGCGCGGCGCCGATGCCGTGGATGCTCCGTAATGCGATCTCCACCCGCTTGTTATCGGGTATGTTGATCCCGGATACGATGGCCATGTTGCCCCCCTTGTGGCCTGCCGACTAGCCCTGTCGCTGCTTGTGCCTGGGGTTATCGCAGATAACCAACACTTTACGGTGCCGCCTGACGATCTTGCACTTGGCGCACCTTTCCTTTACCGATGCTGAAACCTTCATCATGTCTCTCCGTGGCCATCCTAGCCGCTTCGAATATCTATCGCCGCGGCCGCCCCGAGGGCTTGCCCACGCCCGCCCCTAAGCTCATTCTCTATGCTCATTCAGGGGACGCGTCAACAATAGGCCCGCCTCGGCTATGTGGCCAGCGCACTATCTGAAACGATAGGTGATCCTGCCCCGCGTCAAATCGTAAGGCGAAAGCTCCACCAGCACCCGGTCTCCAGGAAGGACCCGGATGAAATTGAGCTTGAGTTTCCCTGACACGTATGCCAGTACCTCGTGACCGTTGGCCAGCTCAACTCTGAAGCTCGCGTTGGGAAGCGACTCGCTTACCCTGCCTTCAACCTCGATGGCTTCCTTCTGTTTTCTCGCCATCAGACTCCTTTCGAGTCGCGCACGTGGTCTATATGACGTGCGCCAATCTGTGCCCGGCCTACCGGACTTCCTTCCCAGGCGCCAGCCTGGTGGTTATCTGTGGTCCGTCTTCGGTTATCGCCACCGTGTCCTCGAAGTGGGCGGAGAGACTGCCATCGGCCGTCACCACCGTCCATCCATCCTTTAGCTGCCTGGTTTCCCAACCGCCGATGTTCAGCATCGGCTCGATGGCCAGGGCCATTCCCTGGCGAATTAGTGGTCCCCGTCCCGCGGTGCCATAGTTGGGAACCTGGGGCTCCTCGTGCATGTCCCGCCCGATGCCGTGACCCACGTACTGCCGTACCACCTGGTAGCCGTGTCCTTCGGCGTGTGTCTGGACCGCGGCGGATATGTCCCCGATGTGGGCGCCAGCTCGAACCTGAGCGATGGCCAGGTCCAGCGACTCCCGGGTCACTGCTATCAGTAGCTGGGCATCCTGGTCTATCTCGCCGACGCCTATCGTGAAGGCGCTGTCACCGTGGAAGCCTTCGTATATCGCGCCGACGTCGATGCTGACGATGTCACCCTCTCTGAGCTTGCGCTTACCGGGTATCCCGTGGACGATCTCTTCATTTATGGACGCACATATCGTCGCAGGGAACGGCGTCACTGCGGACGCCTGATACCCCTTGAACGACGGTATGCCCCCCAGTTGGCGTATCTCTCGCTCGGCCACGGCGTCTAGCTCGCGGGTCTCGGACCCTGGTTGGACCGCCTTGGCCACGCTGGCCTTGGCCTGTGCCACGATCTGTCCCGCCTGGACCATCAACGACAACTCTCGTTCGGACTTTATTGTTATCCCGTTGTGGGATGCCCCGGATGAGTTCATTCTGCTCTGCTGTTTTCCCTTGCGCTTTCCTGTCCGATTATTCGGCCTGAGGCCGCTGCCGGTAATCGCATCCACCGTTGGCCGTGCCTCGGCCTCTGCGCACTAGCGGAGTGTGGCTGTTAGCTAATTCACGAATATTTTTACATAAACCGCGTTGGCCCAACAAGTCAGGCCGAGACGGCGGCAATAAGGGCGTCGCCAACGGACTGGATGGACGCCTCGCCATCGATCTCCCGCAGCGTCCCAGCGGCTCGGTAGTAGTCTACGACGGGTTCGGTCTCCCGGCTGTAGACCTGGATTCGATTGGTCACGACCTCCGCGGTATCGTCCTCACGCTGGTAAAGTTCCCCGCCGCAGGCATCGCACCGGCCCTCGCGCGTCGGGGGCGACGAGCTCAGGTGGTGCGTTGTCTGGCACTGTCGGCAGACCAGGCGTCCGGTAAGCCTTCGTATCAGCTCCCCCTCGGAGACGGTTATAAACAGGACCCGGTCTACGCTCCCTCTTGACTCCAGCGCCTGATCGAGCGCCCGTGCCTGGGCCAGGGTCCTGGGGAAGCCGTCCAGGACAAAGCCCTTGGCGTGATCCGGATTGTCAATCCAGTCCATCACCATCTTGATCGTTACGTCGTCGGGGACGTAATCACCCCTGTCCATATAGGACTGGGCCATCTGACCCAGCTCGGTGTCTCGTCGTCGGTGATCCCTGAACAGGTCTCCCGAGGAGACAGATTCGACACCCAATTTCTCGGCAAGTCTCGCCGCCTGGGTCCCTTTACCCGAACCCGGCGGCCCCATGAGGATTACTTTCAACCTCTTATCCGCTCCGCCTGTGCCACGTTACCGACACATGGTCGCCGGTACGCCGCCCGCCGCCTCGCAGTCGTGTTCGCCAGGGCATCAGTGTATGAATCCCTCGTAGTTTCGCATCATGAGCTGGGACTCGAGCTGGCGCATGGTATCCAGCGCCACGCCCACCATTATTAACAGGCTGGTGCTGCTGAGGGTGAGCGATCTCACGTCGGTGCCCAGGGTCACGAAGTAGGGCAGTATCGCGATGATGCCCAGGAACAGCGCTCCGCCCCAGGTTATCCGAAGAATGACCCGGTCAAGGTACTCCTGCGTAGGCCGGCCGGGCCGGATGCCGGGGATGAATCCTCCATTGCGCTGAAGGTTCTCCGCCAGCTTCTGCTGCTGGAATATGATCAGCGTGTAGAAGAAGGTAAATATCACCACCAGGAAGAATACCGCCGCCCAGTATGGGAAGCGGCTCGGATCCAGGGTGTCCGTCATGAACCGCGTCAGGGACGAGAAGAACGAGTCCGACGACACGTCGCGGAAGTAGCTGGCGATGGTGGCCGGCAGAATTATTATCGAGAAGGCGAATATCAGCGGAATCATGCCCGCGGAGTTGACGCGCAGTGGTATGAAGGTCGCGCCGCTCTGTCTCTGCATCCGGCCGCCCCGGAACACGCTGCGCCCGTACTGGACAGGCACCCGGCGCTGGGCTTCGGTAAACAGCACGATAACGAAGATGATGCCGAAGCCGATGACACTCAGCAGAAGCAGGCCCCCTAGCTGGCCGCTCTCCAGGAAGCCCTGGCCCACAACCGACGGGAAGCGGGACACGATGCCGCCGAAGATGATCAGCGAGATGCCGTTGCCCAGTCCTCGTTCGGTGATCAGCTCTCCCAGCCAGACCAGGAACATGGTGCCCGCGACCATCGAGATCACCATGGCCATGGTGGGCAGGTTGATGCCGAAATCGATGTTTGGCAGCACGCCCGACTGCTGGAGCAGGGTCAACTGGCCCCAGGACTGCAAGAAGGCTATCGGCACCGTCAGCCAGTGGGTTATCTGGTTGATCCGCTGGCGTCCGTACTCACCCTCAGCCTGGATGGCCTTGAGACTGGGGATGGCGGGTACCAGTATCTGCATGACGATGGAGGCTGTGATGTAGGGGTAGACGCCCAGGGCAGCCACGCTCAGGTTAGCTAGGGCGCCTCCGCTGAACAGGTCCAGGAAGCCCAGCAGCGCCTGCTGGCTGAACGCCTGGGACAGCGACTGGGTATCCACGCCGGGCACGGGCACCTGGGCCACGAACCTGAAAATCACCAGCATCGCCAGCGTAAACAGGATCTTGGCACGCAGGTCCGGAACCCGCATGGCGTCCATCATGGACTGGATAAGCTGCGGCGTTGAAGACTGCTGTGCTCGTGCGGCCTGGGTCTGACGCATCAAACGTTCTCCTTCACACCGCCACCCGGAATTCCGACGCCCCGATGGAGCACGCCGTACGCTTATCCGTCCTGGAACCTTCCATCAGCACGCTCATGTCGAACGAATGATCCGCTCCGTGCTGCCGCCCGCCGCCTCGATCTTCGCCTGCGCCGACCTGGAGAAGCTGTGGGCCGAGACGGCTAGCGCCGCTTCCAGGTCGCCTCGTCCCAGCACCTTGATGAGACTGTCGGAGTTCTTGATCAGTCCAGCCTCAACCAGCAGCTCGGGATTCACCACCGTGTCGGCGGGGAATTCGGCGAGCTGGTCCAGGTTCACGACCGCATACTCTCGCCGGAATATGTTCGTGAACCCTCTCATGCTGGGCAGGCTCTTCAGCAGGGAGTTCTGGCCTCCCTGAAACCCGCCGCTGCCCTTATGGCCGCTTCTGGAGTTCTGTCCCTTCATGCCTCTGCCCGCGAAGCTGCCGAAGCCGCTGCCATCACCCCGACCGACTCTACGTCGGGACTTCTTGGCCCCTTTGGGCGGCCGTATCGAGTGCTGCTGCATTAACCTATGTCACTCCCCTGGCAAGTTTCGCGCGCTCAGGTGTTCGTGCTAGCGGGTGAGCGGTCTCACCCATGCCTTGTATTCGGTTCAGTCCGCTTTCGAAGGCTCCACGGGCTCGACCACAACCAGGTGGCGGACCTTTTGGACCATGCCCATGATAGAAGGGGTATCGTCGTGCTCCACCGTGTGGTGGAGCCTTCGGAGCCCCAGACTCTCTAATATCCTGCGCTGGTTGCTGGCGAAGCCGATGGCGCTTCTCTTCAAGGTTATCGCGACTCTAGCCATGATCACTTTCTCGCGGTGTTAAATCTTTAGGGTGTCCGGCTGGCCAGTCGGACCGGTCAGCTTGACTGGCGCAGACTGCTTCGTCTCGCGGCCTGCTGGGTGGCGCGCTGCCGCATCGCTTCGGCCAGGCTGGCGCGCCTGCGGAGCTCCTCCTCGGGGTCGCGCAGCATTTTGAGTCCCTGGAATGTCGCCTTGACGACGTTCACTGGATTCGTGCTCCTGCGAGCCTTAGTCAGAATGTCGCGCACCCCTGCCAGCTCGACCACCGCTCTCACCGAGCCTCCGGCGATCACGCCCGTTCCCGGCGACGCGGGCTTCAGCATTACCACCGAGCCACCAAACTTGGAGATCACCTCGTGGGGGATCGTCCTGTCCTTCAGAGGCACTGTCATCATATTCTTGCGGGCGTTGGCCGCGCCCTTGCGCACCGCGTCGGGAACGGCGTCGGCCTTGCCCATGCCGATCCCCACATGGCCGTCGCTGTCGCCAACCACCACTACGGCGTTGAAGCTAAGGTGTCTGCCTCCCTTTACGACCTTGGCGACTCGGGAGATTCTTACCACCCGCTCAACTAACGGTAGTTCTTCGTCTTCGTCCGTGGCTCTTACGAAATCGCTAGTCATCTAGAAAACCAGTCCTCCCTCACGCGCGGCATCGGCCAGGGCCTTCGTCCTGCCATGAAACTTGTGGCCGCCCCGGTCGAAGACCACGGAGGACACCCCTTTTTCTTTGGCTCGCTGGGCGATTAGCTTGCCGACCAGCGTCGAAATCTGGCTCTTGGGTTTGCCATCGCGCTGCTCTCTGATCTCAGCATCCAGGCTGGACGCCGCAGCCAGCGTGACGCCCTTGGTATCGTCTACAACCTGTGCGTAGACGTGGTTCAGGCTGCGGAACACGCACAGCCTCGGCCTCGCCGCGTCTCCGGAGACCTTTCGCCGTACTCTTATGTGTCTTGTTACTCTGCGGGCCCTGCCCGTCTTCGGTCTGGCCATTGCCTAGGCTCTCCTGGCGCTCTTGCCGGGTTTGAGACGCACGTTCTCGTCGGCGTAGCGAATTCCCTTTCCGGTATATACGTTGGGCGGTCTTACGGAGCGAATCTCCGCGGCCATCTGGCCTACCGCCTGTTTATCGATCCCCGACACGGTGATGCGGTTGTTGCCCTCGACCTCAAGTGTGATACCTGGCAGGGGCTGTATCTCCACCGTGTGGCTCAGCATAACGCTAAGGGTGATGCTCTTGCCGGTCTGCGCGACCCTGTAGCCCACGCCGACCAGCATGATTGCCTTGGTGTAGCCGTCGCTTACGCCGACCACCATATTATTTACGAGACTACGTGTCAGCCCGTGGAGGGCCTTGTGCTCGTTGCCGTCCGACGGCCGCTCGACTTTCACCTCGCCTTTTTCGTGCGAGATAGCCATGTCCGGGTGGAACGTTTGCGTCAGAGTGCCTCGCGGGCCCTTCACGGTCACGTCCCGGTCCTTGACGCTGACGTTTACGCCGGAGGGGATCGGAATGGGCTGGTTGCCTACTCTCGACATATCTTGCTCCTCACCAGACGTAGCACAGTAGCTCACCGCCGACACCCTCGCGCCAAGCCCGCCTACCGGTCATCACACCCTGAGAGGTGGACACAACGGCAACACCCAGACCGCCGTAGTACCTGGGGATCTCGCCTTTGCCCACGTAGACCCTCAGTCCAGGTTTGCTCACCCGCTTCAGCCCTCTGATACCCGGCTCGTCTCGGCCGCGGTAGTGCAAGCGTATTCGGATGGTGGCCTGAGTCGTGCCAGGCCCTGCCAGGTCGTAGCCTTCCACGAAGCCTTCGTCGGTCAGAATCTTCGCCAGCTCTATCTTGATCTTGGAAGCCGGGATAGAAACCGTGCGATGCCGCACGACGATAGCGTTTCGGATGCGCGTCAACATGTCTGCGATAGGGTCTGTAACTACCAATTCAGTTTCTCAGTCTCTCGTTTATGCGTCGTGTCTCGCATCGTCTCGGCTTATCAGGGTGCTGACGCACCCTCTCGAAGATCCCCTGGTAAGTGAGGGCGATCAAGTAGTTTGTCCCTCAGCCTGCCGGTAACGGCTGTGCCAAAGGCTCAGCGCACCCGATTCTCGATAGTCCCTCTACCAGCTTGCCTTGCGTATGCCTGGCAGGAGGCCCTTGAGAGCCATCCCGCGAAAGCAGACCCGACACAGTCCGAAGTGTCTGATGTAGGCCCTGGGCCGCCCGCAGTTGTGGCACCGGTTGTGCTGCCGCACCTTGAAGCGTTGCGGTCTTTTCCATCGCTCTATTTTCGATAACTTGGCCATGCATCCTTCTCTGTCATAGGATCGGCTCCGCGTCGAGCGGCACCGACAACCAATTGCTATGCGACTAGGGCGTCCCGAGTCCTGGCGAAGGGCATTCCCATCAACTCTAGCAGCCGGAAGCCCTCCTGGTCGTTGGGCGCCGTGGTGACTATGATCACCTGCAGCCCCCTTATCCGGTCAATGTTGTTGTAGTCGATTTCGGGAAAGATGACCTGCTCGCTGATTCCCAGCGCGTAGTTGCCGCGACCGTCAAAAGAGTCCCGCGGGACACCCTGGAAGTCTCGTATCCTGGGCAGGGCGGAGTTCAACAGACGGTCCATAAACTCGTACATCCGTCGGCCTCGCAGGGTAACGCTCACGCCGATGGGCATGCCCTCGCGAATCTTGAAGCCGGCGATGGACTTCTTGGCCCGGTTGATCACCGGTTTCTGGCCGCTGATCATCGTCAGGTCACCGGTGGCAGCCTCCATGGCGCGGGCGTTCTGAAGCGCTTCGCCAAGGCCGATATTCAGCACGACCTTATGGAGACCGGGTATCTGCATCGGGCTAGTATACCCGAAGTCCTGCGTGAGCTGCGGGCCGATCTCTTCCCGCAACCGCTGAAGCAGACGGGGCATGGGCCGAGGCGCCGGCTGGACCTTGGCCTCGGCTTCAGCCTTGGCTTTGGCCGTGGTGCGCTTCGGCTTGCTTTTCGCCTTGGGTTTAGCCGGCGTCGTCCGCTTGCGGGTGGTCTTTGGCTTGTCCTGCTCTTCAGAGGTCATTCGATGATTTCCTCACACTTGCTGCAGTATCGGGCCTTGGTCCCGTCCGCCAGGCGTTTGTACGCAATTCTGGTGGGCTTGGTGCAGCTCTGGCAAATCAGTGCGACGTTGGATACCGGTATGGGCATCTCCTTCTGGATCATGCCACCTTTCTGGAACGCCCCGGTGGGCTTCTGGTGGCGAGTGGCGACGTTGACGCCCTCGACGACAACCTTCTGCTGTTTTATCAGCACGCGCGAGATACGGCCCTGCTTGCCTCGATCGCGACCTTTGGTCACGAGTACGTTGTCCTTGGAGTGCAGCCTCATTTAGAGGACCTCCTGGGCCAACGACACGATGCGCATGAAGTTCTTGTCTCGCAGCTCCCTGGCCACCGGGCCGAAGATGCGGGTGCCCCGGGGCATCAGGTCGTCGCCGATGATAACGGCGGCGTTTTCGTCGAATCGGATATGAGAGCCGTCGGACCTCCGATAGGATTTGGCCGTTCGGACCACCACTGCCCTGACCACCTCGCCCTTCTTGACGGCCGCCGCCGGGGTCGCCTCCTTGACGGAGGCAACTATCACATCCCCAAGCCCCGCATATCGCTTGCCGGTGCCGCCGGGCACGCCGATGCAGTTGATGATCTTGGCCCCGGAGTTGTCCGCGACCCTCAATCTAGTGTTTAGCTGTATCATGCGCCTTTAACCTTCATCCTCTTTTTCCGCCTCGTCGTCCCCGTCCGCTTCTTCCGCCTCCGCGCCATCCACGTCACCGACGGGAGCGTCCCCCTCCGCCGCCTGGTTCAAGGCAGAGGTGGCTGCCGACGTGGCCACGGACTCGTCGATCTGGATCTCTTCGGGCTGCAGCTCGGCGATCTCCTTGCTTGCGATGATCTCTGCCACCTTCCAGCGCTTGGTCTTGGACGTAGGGCGCATCTCGACGATACGCACCGTGTCACCGATCCTGCACTGGTTTTCTGGATCGTGGGCGTTGAAGCGAGTCTGCCGTCGGACTGCCTTCTTGTAGATCGGGTGAGGCCGGCTCCATTGGTAGACCACCACCACGGTCTTGTCCATCTTGTCGCTAACCACGCGCCCGATTCGGACCTTACGTCTTTCGTAGCTCATGTGACCGCCCCAGCTCTTAGTCGCTCTGTCATGAGGGTGTTGATACGGGCGATGCGTTTGCGGGCCTTGCTGATCTCGGTCACGTTGGGGAGCTGCATTGTCGCGGCGCGGAACCGCAGATTCATCATCTCGCGGTGCGTCTCGTACAGCTCGGTGGCCAGGTCTTCATCAGACAAGGTCCTCAGGTCGTCGATCTCCACTTTCCCCCCTTCAGGCTACTGCCTGAACTTTAATTCATCTCTTGTGGGAGCTCGGTCGATCATTCCCATCGACACTCCGTTCCCTGGTCCGGCAGGCCGTACTCCTGCTCAGTCACGGACTCTAGATGGCGTTCCTAGAGACGATCTTTGTGTGTATGGGCAGCTTTGAGGACGCGAGCCTCAGGGCTTCCCTGGCCGTCTCTTCGGGGACGCCTGAGATCTCGAATAGCACGCGCCCGGGCCTCACCACGGCGACCCAATGGTCCACGGCTCCTTTGCCGCTGCCCATGCGGGTCTCGGCCGCCCGGTTCGTTACCGACTTGTCTGGGAACACGCGAATCCACAGCTTGCCGCCCCGGCGAGCGTATCGGGTCATGGCGCGCCTAGCCGCCTCGATCTGCCTGGCCGTGAGCCAGCATGCCTCGGTAGCCTTCAGCCCGTACTCGCCGAAGTTAATCCGGCTGCCGGCGACCGCGATGCCTTTGCGGCGACCACGGTGCATGTTCCTGTACTTAATTCTCTTGGGCTGGAGCATCTTCTGCCGCCTCTTGCTGCTCTGCTTCCGCGTCGGCCCTGACTGTGACCTCGATGGTGGGGATATCCTCTTCCGGTTCGGGTTCCGGCGGTGGTTCGGGGAGGATGTCGCCCTTGTATATCCATACCTTGACGCCGATGCGGCCGTATTCCGTCGCGGCTTCGGCCAGCCCGTAGTCGATGTTCGCCCGGAGCGTGTGCAGCGGCACTCGGCCATCCATGACTTTCTCGCTTCGGCTGATGTCAGCGCCGCCCAACCTGCCGGAGCAGATGACCTTGATGCCCTGCGCACCCGCCTGCATCGTGCGGCCCACGGCCTGCCGAATTGCCCTTCGGTAGGCGATGCGTCGCACAAGCTGGTCGGCGATGTTGCGCCCCACGAGGAAGGCGTCCATCTCCGGCTGTCGGATCTCTTGGACGTTCAGCCTGGCCCGTCGGTCGGAGAGGCCTTCCAACTCCTTGCGGAGCTCCTCCACGCGCTGTCCGCCGCGTCCGATGACGATTCCCGGCCTGGCGGTGTGGATGGTTACTATCACGTCGCTGCTGTTGCGCTCGATATCGACCCACGAGATACCGGCGTCCGGGTAGCTATTGGAGATTCGAGAGCGGATTGCCAGATCCTCCAGGACCAGCGCACGGTAGTCGGCCTGCTTGTGCGCGAACCACTTGGCCTGCCAGTCCTTGACTATTCCCAGTCGGAAGCCGACGGGGTGCGTCTTATTGCCCAAACTAGAGCTCCTCTTCGTCGACTACCACGGTGATGTGGCTGTTTCGTTTGATGATGCGTGCCGCGCGTCCCCGGGCCCTGGCGCGGATGCGCTTGAGGCTGGGGCCCTCGTTGGCATATATCTCCACGATCTTAAGGTCCGACGGACTCAGATAGAGCTCGTTCTCGGCGTTGGCCGCCGCGGCCTTTACCACCTTAGCTAGCTGGGCGGCCGCCGGTGACGGCAGGAATCGAAGCGACACCAGCGCTTCCTCGACGTTCTTGCCGCGGATCAGGTCTGCGATGTGCTTTATCTTCTTCACGGATATGCCCGTGTTGGTTGCCGATGCTCTAGTTGCCAATTTTATTGCCCCGGTTTGATTAGCGTATGCTCGAGGCCCGCTCCGACTTAGAGGAGTGGCCCCTGAATGTGCGGGTTGGAGCGAACTCGCCCAGCTTATGCCCCACCATGTTCTCTGCGATGAAAATCGGCACGTGGCGTCTGCCGTCGTGGACGGCAATGGTCAAGCCCAGCATGTCGGGCATGATCGTGGATGCACGTGACCAGGTACGGATTACCACGCTGGTGGTGCTTCGCCTGGCCTGGTCGACCTTCTTGGCGAGCTTTTGCTGTACGTACGGACCTTTTTTAATGGACCTGGACATCTTCGACCTCTTTGCGATCCTTCGTTGCGGTTCGGGCATGCGCGCGAGGCGCGCGAGCCACCTGAGCCAACTGCTGCTACCTTTGGTCTCTCCTGCGCACGATGAACTTGTCCGTGCGCTTCTTGTTACGAGTGCGATACCCCAGCGCGGGCTTGCCCCAGGGTGTCTTGGGCCCAGGCATGCCGATGGGCGAGCGGCCCTCGCCGCCGCCGTGGGGATGGTCCCGAGGGGACATTACCACACCTCGGACCTGGGGTCTGCGTCCCAGATGGCGTATCCGTCCCGCCTTGCCCATCTTGATGTTCTTGTGGTCCACGGCGCTGAGCTGGCCCACCGTGGCCATGCACGTGCTGAGCACGTTCCGGACCTCGCCGGACGGGAGCCTCAGCAGAGTGTACTTGCCCTCCAGCGCGAGGACCCGGGCCGAGCCGCCCGCGCTCCGCACGATCTGTCCGCCGCGGCCCTTGGTTAGCTCGACATTGTGAACCAGGGTGCCCGCGGGCATCGCGTGGAGCGGAAGCGCGTTGCCATCGCTTATCGACACATTCTCGCCGGACTCCACGGTTGCCCCGACGCCGATACCGTTCGGTGCCAGGATGTAGCGCCAGTCGCCGTCTGGGTACTTTATCAGGGCGATTCGACACGACCGATTGGGGTCGTACTCTATGGAGAAGACCTGGCCGGGGACACCGAACTTGTCGCGCTTGAAGTCGATTACTCGGTAGCGTCGCTTGTGTCCACCACCTCGGTGCCGAACTGTCATGCGTCCCTGTGAGTTGCGCCCTCCAGTCCGCTTTTTTGTCCTGACCAGCGACTTCTTCGGTTTCGTCCGCGTTATGTCGTCGTTGGTCATCAGCACGAGTCCGCGCTGACCTGGCGTCATCGGTTTTCGAGTCTTGAGAGGCATCTATACCCCCTCGAATATGGTAATGGTGTTACCAGGAGCGAGTTGCACGATGGCTTTTTTCCATCCTGGCCTGGCGGCAAGCCTTGGTCCGAACCGCTTCCTCTTGCCGCGAACGTTCATGGTGTTAACGCGGATCACCTCGACGTTAAACGCCTCCTCCACCGCCTGCTTTATGCGAAGCTTCGTGGCGCTGGGAGCGACTTCGAACGTGTAGCGGCCCTCTTCCTGGAGCAGAGTGCTCTTTTCCGTGACCACCGGTCTCCGGATGATGTCAAATACTTGCACCGTCTAACCCTCCTCAGTCTGAGGCGCCTCGGAAGCCTCGGGTTCTGTGGTCGCGCTCTCAGCGGCAGCCTTCCTGACTAATCTGCCGCCCCAGAGGGTCTCGGCATTGCGGACAGCGTCCACGGTCATGACTATCGTGCGGTAACTAAGCAGGTCAAGGGTGTTCAGCGTCCTGCTGGGCATCATCCTGACCCGCGGGATGTTGCGGGCGCAGCGCATCACATCGGGAGCGGCGCCGTCTGCGACCAGCAGCACCGATGCCCCGACGTTAAGCGCCTTGAGGATCCGAGCCATTTCGCTGGTCCTGGGCTGTTCGAGCGCGATCTCGTCCACGACGAGTAGTCGGCCGTCGCGAACGGCGCCCGACAGTGTCGTTACCAGAGACAACCTGCGCATTCGCTTGGTGGTCCGGTGGCGGTAGCTTCTCGGCACGGGGCCGAATACGATTCCGCCGCCTTTCCACTGGGGGGAGCGTATAGAGCCCTGGCGGGCGCGGCCCGTGCCCTTCTGCGGCCTGGGCTTGGCGCCACCGCCGGACACCTGGGCCCGCGTCTTGGTCTTGGCGGTGCCCTGCCGGCGATTGGCAAGCTGCCCCACCATCACCTGGTGAATGACAGCCTCTCGCATGGGCTGGCCGAATACGTCGTCTCGGACTTCGATTTCTCCGACGGCATCGCCTTTGGTGTTGCTCAGGGCTAACTTCACTTTACGGGCCTCTTCCGGGACCCCGACCTGTTGATGAGCACGATGGAGTTTCGTGCTCCCGGGAGGGAGCCTTTTATGAACATCAGATTATTTTCCGGGTCGGATTGCACCACTTCGAGGCCGCGCGTGGTTACGCGAGCGTCCCCCATGTGGCCAGCCATCTTCAGTCCTTTCAGGACCCTGCCAGGGGAGGTCCCGGCGCCGATGGACCCTGGGGCCCGATGCCGGTCGGACTGTCCGTGGGTCTTGGGGCCGCCTGCAAATCCGTGCCTCTTGACTCCGCCCTGGAAGCCTCGGCCCTTGGACTTGCCAGTGGCGTCGATCCTGTCGCCAGGCGCGAACATGCCGACGTCGATGTTCTGCCCAACCTCGACCTCGTCGGGGTCGTCCACGCCGAACTCGCGAAGGTACCTGAACAGCTTGTCCACGGGGGTCAGGTGCCCTGTGCGTGGCTTGTTGAGCTGGCGGACCTCCTCGAACCCGAGTTGGACGCCAACGTATCCATCGTTCTTGGCGGTCTTCACTTGCGTCACGATGCACGGCCCGGCTTGAATCACCGTAACGGAGTCAGCCGTGCCGTCCTCTCGGAACACCTGGGTGGTCCCGATCTTTTTCCCTATTAGTCCGTGAACAGGCATATCAGTCTATCAGTTCCTGACGCCGACGCTTTCACGTCCGCGGTATGTCCATTAAGGTGCCGAAAATCCCTATCGACCTTGCCCCTGAGGCCCCTTCCTGGCCAGGAAGGGAGTTGGATTTGTATCTGAGGGACACCCTCATCCCGATCCCGACGTGTCGGGAGGACCGGCAATCCCGATAAATCGGGACTGCACACCCCTTGGGTCCCGCGCTAAAGCTTGATTTGAATATCGACTCCTGCGGGCACGTTGAGCCGCGTGAGCTGGTCTATGGTCTTGGTAGTCGGCTCCAATATGTCTATAAGCCGGTTGTGCGTGCGCAGCTCGAAGTGCTCTCGCGAGTCCTTGTCGATATGGGGAGAGCGTATGACGCAGAACCGCTTTATCGAGGTTGGCAGCGGCACTGGCCCGGAAACGCGGGCGCCTGTGCGCTCTGCTGCCTCGACGATCTGACCCGCCGACTGATCGAGTATGCGGTGGTCAAAGGCCTTCAGGATGATTCTGATTTTCTGGCTGGTCACCATAGAGCAGGTTTTCCTCGTTGATATGTATCGGTTGTGACTGTTGAGAGTTCCTATACTTCGCTGGCGATGTGTTCCGGGACCGGCTGGTAGCTGTCGAATTCCAGGACGTGGCTGGCCCGCCCCTGGGTCAGGGAACGCAGCGTGTTGGCGTACCCGAAACTCTCCCCCAGAGGGAGAATCGCTCGAATCGCCTGAATGTCGCCCTGGCCTTCGATGTTGCGGATCTCGCCCCGCCGGCGCCCCAGGTCACCCAGTACCTCGCCCAGGAATTCACCGGGAGTTACGACCTCCAGGCTCATTACCGGCTCCAACAGAACCGGATGGCCTCTGGATACCAGGGTCTTGGTCGCCATGGACCCCGCGATAAGGAACGACATCTTCGACGAGTCTACGTCGTGGTAGCTGCCGTCCGTCAAGATCAGCTTTACGTCTACCACCGGGAATCCCGAGAGCGGCCCTGCCAGAAGGGCCTCGCGAGCGCCAGACTCCACTGCTGGCACGAACTCCACAGGTATCGCGCCGCCGCGTACCTTGCTCTCGAACTGTATTCCAGAGCCACGCTCCAGCGGCTCGATATCCATCCAGACGTGGCCGAACTGACCATGGCCACCTGTCTGGCGAATGAATCGGCCTTCGGCGCGTGCCCGCGTGGTTATCGTCTCTCGGTAGGCGACGCGCGGTTGGCCAACGTTTGCCTGTACCTCGTGCTCCCGCCGAATCCGGTCGGTTACGATCTCTAGGTGCAGCTCGCCCATGCCGGATATCACGGTCTGACCCGTCTCGTCGTCATAGTTGACCTTGAACGTCGGGTCCTCGTCGGCCATGATGCTCAGTGCAGATGAGAGCTTGTCCTGGTCGGCTCGCGACTTGGGCTCGATGGCTATGGAGACCACGGGCTCCGGGAAGGTGATGGTCTCCAGCACCACTGGTGACGCTTCGTCGCAAATGGTGTCTCCGGTGGTCGTGTCCTTGAGTCCCACCGCCGCCACGATCTGGCCCGCGTGGACCTCCTCGACATCCTCCCGGCGCTGCGCGTGCACCTTGACCAGTCTGCCCAGACGCTCGCGCTTGCCCTTGCTGGAATTGAATAGCATCGCGCCGGTCTTGGCGTTGCCCGAGTAGGCTCTGAGATAGACTAGCCGACCGATGTACGGGTCGGCTACGGCCTTGAACACCAGTGCGGAGAAGGGTTCGTCGGAGGGGCCGCGGGTGATTGGTTCGCCGGTGCGGTAATCGACACCCTTGGCGGATTCAACGTCCAGGGGGGAGGGGAGGTAGTCGCCGACGGCATCCAGAAGGGGTTGGACGCCCCGATGCTTGAGGGCGGTGCCGCAGACCACCGGCACCAGGCGATAGGCGACAGTCGCCTTTCGAAGCGCTCGTCGGATCTCCTCCTCCGTGATCTCCTCGTCTTCCAGGTACTTCGACATCAGGTCGTCGTCGGTTTCGGCGACTTTTTCGATCAGCGCGTTGCGATGGTTCCGGAACTCCTCGATCATCTCCTCGGGCACGGGACCTTCCGTCGGGACGATGGGGCCTTCCTCTTCGTAGATAAACGCGCGTTGGTCAATCAAGTCGACCACCCCGCGGAACGTGTCCTCGCTACCGATCGGCAGCTGTATCGCGATGGGCTTGGCGCTCAACCTGCGCTTGATGCTGTCGATTGCCTGGAAGAAATCCGCCCCGACACGGTCCATCTTGTTGATGAAGCAGATACGCGGGACGTTGTACTTGTCGGCCTGTCGCCACACCGTCTCCGACTGGGGCTGGACTCCCGCCACCGCGTCGAAGACCACCACGCCCCCGTCCAGTATCCGTAGACTTCGCTCAACCTCGGCCGTGAAGTCCACATGGCCGGGAGTGTCGATGATGTTGATGTGGTACTGCTTCCAGCTACACGTCGTAGCGGCCGAAGTGATGGTGATGCCCCGCTCGCGCTCTTGGTCCATCCAGTCCATCACGGCGGTGCCTTCGTCCACGCCACCGATCTTGTGGGTCCGGCCGGCGAAGTACAGCACGCGCTCGGTGACCGTGGTCTTACCCGCGTCGATATGGGCTATGAACCCGATGTTACGGGTGTTCTTGAGAAAGTTGTTGTCTGTCATGTTAGAAGTCGGCTGACGTGCGAGCCCGTTCGGTCGCTCACCATCTGTAGTGGGCGAAAGCGCGGTTCGCCTCCGCCATCCTGTAAAGGTCCTCGCGCCGTTTTACCGCCGTGCCCTGACCTCTGGCGGCATCGGAGAGCTCCGCGGCGAGCCTCTCGGCCATCGGCCGGCCGGCCCTGCTGCGAGCGGCGGTAATGATCCACCGCATGGCCAGTGCCAGGCGCCTCTCGGGCCTGACCTCCGTAGGTACCTGGTAGGTTGCGCCGCCAACGCGGCGCGACTTGACCTCCACCATCGGGAGGGTGTTGCGAATCGCCTGCCCGAACACTTCGATTCCGGGTCTCCGGGCGACGTCGCCCGCCTGGTCCAAGGCGGTGTACACGATGCGCTGGGCGACCGTCTTCTTCCCGTTCAGCATGACCTTATTGATGAACTGGGCCAGCTCGACGTTCTGGAATTTGGGATCGGGAGTGATCCTTCGCTTTTCGGCCCGCCGTCTACGCGCCATGAGTTCCCTTCCTTAGCTTATGAACAACCAAATCCGGTCAGATGGGTCCTGGGGTCTCTCAGGCGACACCCGGGGAGACGTCTCTTTTGGCGCCGTACTTGCTGCGTCCCCGTCTCCGTTCGGTGACTCCAGCCGTGTCCAGCGTACCCCTCACGACGTGATAGCGAACACCGGGAAGGTCCCGTACGCGGCCTCCCCGAATCAGGACGACTGAGTGCTCCTGAAGATTGTGGCCCTCACCGGGAATGAACGCGGTGACCTCCATGCCGTTGGTCAGGCGTACTCTGGCGACCTTGCGCAGCGCCGAGTTGGGCTTCTTGGGTGTCTGCGTCCTAACCATGACGCACACACCTCGCTTATGGGGCGAGCCCGTTCCTCGTTGGGTACGGTTCTTCAGCGAGTTGAAGCTGTACCTGAGCGCGGGGGCCTTGTTTTTCTTCTGTTTACTACGCCTGGGCTTTCGTACCAACTGGTTTACCGTAGGCACGGCGTTCCCCTTAAAAAAGCATTAGGGTTGAAGACAAATTCAGACGGGCCAC
>Ga0315305_1000008_pt1 | contig 21462 bp, 34 predicted proteins | sample CB9_Tmax_529_MT_FD_204537 | JGI IMG/M metagenome (GOLD analysis project Ga0315305, IMG submission 204537) | Metatranscriptome of marine microbial communities from Western Arctic Ocean, Canada - CB9_Tmax_529 (Metagenome Metatranscriptome) | ecosystem: Environmental > Aquatic > Marine > Oceanic ...
CGACGGATTCGCCGTCGCGGAGGAAGACCTGAAGTATCGCGGGCCCGGAGATTTTTTTGGTACGCGTCAGAGTGGGATGCCAGATCTACGTATGGCTCGCCTCTCCGACCAAGATCTTCTTACCCTCGCTCGTGAGGAGGCTTCGGCGCTTCTAAAAGAGGATCCTTATTTGTTGCAGCCTCGGCATCATGTTCTGGCCAAGGCCATGGCCAACTTCTCCTCCTCTCCAAAGGGGGATAAAAGTTGACAGTCCAGCCGGTAGAGTGACGCAGTAGGTCGTCTGGCAGCTGCTAAATCTTTAGGAGCATTGACTGTCTCGGATTGCCTGTTGCCATATTGTTGGCTACTGTGTGGGTCATATGACTCCTGTTGAGTAGCTGATCCCACAAAGGAATGTAGCATGCTTGTGCATTCCATCTGGAAGATGAACTTTGTGGCGGGACTGCCCCAAAATGCTTTAGGGTATCAAAGCAGTTGGGGCTCATAGTGCGTTGGTCCCCGCTTTGGGCTACTGAGGTTAATCTTATCTGAGGCTGTGCTGAAGCCGTATGCTCCTAAGATTGCTGCTTGTTGATCCCCTTCAACATTCGGTGCAGGGATGCAACACTTGTGGAGGCTAGGCCTTACAATAAAGGAGAACTTCTCTCAACATTAACAAGCGCGACTAGGGCTAGTGCCTGATACACACACCTAGAAATTGACAGACAGACGCTGGCCGAGTTATAACTCTTGGCCAGTCTCACCTAGGACACAGTTCTAGCGCTTGGTGTATTGGGGGGCTCTTCTAGCACGTTTGAGGCCGTACTTCTTGCTCTCCTTGATCCTTGAGTCTCTGGTAAGGAGACCGTGCTGTCTGAGAACTGATCTCAGCCCCTCGTCAGAGACCAGTAGTGCGCGGGAAATACCGTGCCTCAGGGCACCAGCTTGGCTAACAATCCCACCGCCGTGGAGCTTGGCTACTACGTTGAACTTTCCCTGGTTATCAGTGACCTTCATGGGCTGTAGGATTGTGGATTGCCAGGCGTCCCAAGGAAAAGCTTGGTCTAGTGGTTTGTCGTTTATAATGAATTCACCACGCCCAGGATATAGCCTCACTTGAGCCACTGAGGTCTTCCTTTTTCCAGTGCCGTAATAATAGTGCTGTTCAGTCATAGTATCTCTCTATTTCTCCCCGGTTTTTTGTCCGGTAGATTCCTTCTGAGGTTCTGTTGCGCTGTCGTCGGCTGATTGCTTTGCCGGGTTGTCTGTGGGTTGCTCTATTACTGTTGCGCTGTCCTCGGCTGATTGCTCTGCCGGGTTGTCTGTGGGTTGCTCTACTACTGTTGCATTGTCCTCGGCTGATTGCTCTGCCGGGTTGTCTGTGGGTTGCTCTGTTACCGTTGCGCTATCCTCGGCTGGGGTCTCCGTCAAGAGTTCTACTGGCTTCTCAATTACTGACTCGGAATCTTGTACAGGTCTATCCAACTGAAGCCTGGGTACCAGAACTTCACCGCTTGCCCAAGCGGTTACTTGCGCCCCATGGGGATGAGAGTCCCCTGGGTAGACTTTCAGACGTCTAAGCATTTGACGGCCTAGGGTGGTCTTCGGTAGCATGCCTCGAACCGCTGCACGAAGAATACGGTCTGGGTGTCTCTCCAGTAAGTCAGACATCCGGGTCTCTCGTAGTCCGCCAGGGTAATGGCTGTGGCGCCTATACATCTTCTGCTCCAGTTTCTTGCCTGTAACCCTTATCTTCGACACATTCACGACAATGACGTAGTCACCGGTGAGAATGTGTCGTGCGTACAAAGGTTTGTGTTTTCCTTGGAGTAAAAAACTTACCTCTGTGGCTAGACGACCTAACACTTTGTCAGTCGCATCGAATACACGCCACTCGGATTTCACATGGGAAGGCTTGGTGGAGTAGGTCTTCACACAACACCTGCCTCAAGTATTTGGTGTTCCTGCAAGTCCATGGTCACCTCTGAAGAGAATAGTATCATCGGGTAGCTTACCTTTACCAGGGACAGTCCTTTTGCTGGCAAGACGTTGGTAGCATCACCAAGTTTACCGTATCTGACCATGTAGGTAAACTCATCGAGGTTGGTCTTGCCCAAACCGACATCCAGCAAGGCACCAGCGGTGCGGCGCACCTGTTGAGGAAGGAAAGAGTTGGCTATCATATTTACAAGTACTATGTTCGCTATCTTGCTGACAGAGCACTTGAATACCGTGCGCCTAGTATTGACTATCCCGTTGGAAAGTGGCCCTGAGAAGGGAGCGAAGTCTCGCTCTCCTTCTAGGTGTCTTGCCGCCTTCTCCATGGCCAGAGTGTCTAACGGCCTTCTGATATGGTGTGCGAACCCATTAAGGAGAGGCGATGGAGTGGTTCTGTTGATGATCTTATAAACATATTCCCTAGAAGTTGCCCACCTTCTTGGATCAAAGTCTAGCGAGACCTCTTGTATGTCTCTTACTGATATATCATTCGGTAGATAGTGGTTGAGTCCTCGAAGGAAGACCAACGGGCTATATCGGGACCATGTGTCGAACGCAACGACCTGTCCATTGGCATGTACTCCCGCGTCTGTCCGGCCAGCACCCTTGATGCGCAGGCGCTCCCCGCTGAGTTTGAATATCGCGGATTCTAATACATCTTGGATGGATCTAGCGTTCTTCTGTGACTGAAAGCCATGGTAGTTGGTGCCATCGTACTCAAGCATGCCCACCAGTCTCCGAAGCCCCAATAGATCTGGATAGCAACCTGGAAGAATATGATCATTCATTGTATCAACTCTAGGAGCGCCATTAAGGCACCATCTCCTTTTCTTGGCTCCATTCTCATCACCCTAGTGTAGCCGCCTGGCCTATCAGCATACCGCTGAGCGAGATCATCAAACACCTTTCTCACCATATCCTCATCTGTCAGGAAGGATAAAGCCTGACGCCGATGATTGAGACCACCTTTCTTACCAAGTGTAATGATTTTCTCAACGAACCCGCGTACTTCCTTCGCCTTGGCCTCTGTGGTACGGATGCGCTCATGTCGAATCAAATCAGTCACCTGAGTTCGGTACATCAACATGCGTTGACCTGTCGGACGGCTAAGTTTGCGCCCCGCTATTCCGTGCCTCATAATTCTTCTACCACAGTAACCTCGACGCCGGGTTCAGACTCATCTATGGAGATGTCGCTCAAGTTTGGGTCTTTCTCTGTTGAAACTTCCTCACTGCTAAACCCGTATTCTACAAGTTTAGCATTAAGTTCAACTAAGGATTTGTTGCCGAAGTTCCTTATCTTCAAGAGGTCTGCAGCTGTTATCTCTAGCACCTGTCCCACCTTGTTTATATTACTCCGCTTAAGGCAATTAAGGGTGCGGGAAGACAGTTCTAGTTTCTCTATCGGGGTATTATATTGCTCCATCGGAATGGTCGCGGAAAACGATGGCCTCTCAGAGGTGCCCTCTCCTGCCTTATCTGCGTTCGCGAAGAGAAAGAACTGCTCTAGGAGGACTTCGGCACCTTTCTTCACCGCTTCAACAGCGTTGAGTGTGCCGTCAGTCCACACATCCATTACGAGGCGTTCATAATTCGTGACCTGCCCTACACGTGTGCTTTCAATGTGAAAATTGACCTTGCGAACCGGGCTGAATATGGCGTCTACTAGGAGAACACCTATCGGAAGGCCATCGGTATGGCCTGCTGGTACGTAGCCGGTGCCCTGCTCTATATTGAGTTCCACGGATAGACGCGCGTCGGAAGATTCTAAACTGGCTAGGTGAAGATCAGGGTTCACGACCTCGAAGTCCGAGGACACTAGAATATCCCCTGCACTGACAGCACCCTCCCTAGATATTTCCAATCGCAGCTTCCCAGATCGGTTAGATAGGGACTTCAAACGGATGGCTTTGACGTTCACGAGGAATTCTCCTACGTCTTCCTTCATGTGGGGGATCGTGGAGTATTCGTGTAGTACGTCCTCGATCTTGACCCAGGTCACAGCAGTCCCTGGTATCGAAGTAAGAAGAACTCTGCGCATCGGGTTGCCTAGGGTTGTACCGTAACCAGGCTCCAGCGGTTCGACTGCGAACCTGGCGTAATTGTCCTTGGCTTCCAACACACGTATCTCTGGCTTGGGAACCTCTTCCAAAACTGTCTCTGCTTGCAGCATATATGTATTTCCTCCGCTATCTGGAGTAGTGTTCTACTACCAGCCTCACGTCTATTCCTGTGTCTATTTCAGATGGCTCAGGCAGAGATAAAACCCGCCCGGCCATGTTCTGTGAGTCCAGTGTCAGCCAGTTCGGCAGTGGTCGTCTCGGAGCATCCCCAGCCATCTGGGAGAAAATACCGGTCTCCTTGCTGGACTCCTTCCATACAACCTCATCATCCACTTTAACTCTGTACGATGGGATATTGACCTTACGACCATTAACCATAATATGACCATGACTGACTATCTGCCTAGCCTGACTCCTAGAATCAGCGAAGTTCAGACGATAGGTCACGTTGTCCAAGCGTTCCTCCAAAAGTTGAAGAAGGTGCAGGCCAGTCATCCCGGGAGTCCTCTGAGCCTCGCCGAAGTACTTCCTGAATTGCTTCTCCAACACGCCATAGATCTGGCGTGCCTTCTGCTTTTCTCTAAGCTGGGTTCCCCAGTCGGATGTGCGTCTTCTTCGCATTGGTTGACTTCCTGGGGGTTTCCTGCGTTTTTCCACGGCACACTTAGGCGTGTAGCACCGCTCTCCCTTGAGGAATAGCTTCACGCCAGCGCGACGGCAAAGCCTACAAACAGCATCCGTATACCTAGCCATACTTTCTCCCTCTGAACTCCTATGCTCCCTATACGACGGTAGGTCTATTTACCTGCAATGTCTCAGGTATGGGGAACAGGTTGTCATTGCTATACTCGTCTACTCTTCGGAGGACGGCACCCGTTGTGGGGTATTGGTGTAATGTCTCTAATAGTAGTTATGTGAAGTCCTGCTGCCTGCAGAGATCGGATAGCGACTTCCCGACCTGAACCCGGGCCTTTTATGAATACCTCCACTTGCCTGAGTCCATGCTCCATAGCCTTCCTAGCAGCAGTCTCAGATGCTCTCTGAGCGGAAAAGGCAGTGCCTTTTCTGGAACCCTTGAAACCGGCAGTTCCTGAACTGCCCCACGCTAACAGGTTTCCCGTGAGGTCTGTCAGGCTAACTATTGTGTTGTTGAAGGTCGACTGGATAAAGACTTTACCCTGAGGAACGAACTTCTTTTCACGCCTTCTAGCCCTTGGTCTTCGCCTAGTTGTCATTCCCTCTCCTTACCTTCTAGTGCCGGCTCGCCGTCGACCGGCCACTGTTTTGCGGGTACCACGCTTGGTTCTTGCGTTAGTTCTAGTGCGCTGACCCCTCACAGGCAGACCGCGGCGGTGGCGCTGCCCGCGATATGACCCAATATCAATGAGCCTGCGTATGTTACCATTTACCTCTCTCTTGAGATCACCCTCAACTGTGTATTCTTTATCTATAACCTCTCGAATACGTGAAAGCTCTTCCTCAGTAAGATCTCGTACTCTAGGATTCCCTTCCACTCCAGCTTTTGCAACCACGCCTTGGGAGATTACGGGTCCGATTCCGTATATACGGCGTAGCGAATAGTCTAATCTCTGACCATCGGGTATGTCTATACCAGCAACTCTAGCCATTATTTGTCCTCATATTATCCCTGTCTCTGGCGGTGTTTTGGATTTTCGCAAATGACCCTGACGACTCCGTTCCTACGGATCACCTTGCATTTTTCACATCTTGCCTTCACCGAGGCTTGGACCTTCATGATACCTCCGTTACTTGAAGCGGTAAGTGATCCGACCGCGTGTCAGATCGTACGGCGAAAGCTCAACTAGAACCCTGTCTCCAGGTAGAACCCTGATGAAGTGTACTCTTATCTTACCAGAGGCATGTGCCAATATCCTATGGCCATTAGCCAAATCTACCCAAAACATCGCATTGGGCAATGATTGGGCGACTGTTCCCTCTATCTCCAATCCAGGTTTCTTAGGCATGAGCTTTAGCACCCCGCTTGCAAGTTTTCATCCTTCTTATAACCGAGTCAGCACCTCCGCATTACCATCTGTGATGACAAGCGTATTTTCAAAGTGGGCCGAAAGGCTCCCGTCTGCGGTTACCACGGTCCAATTATCGTTAAGAGTCTGGGTTTGCCATCCTCCCAAATTCACCATTGGCTCTATGGCAATCACCATGCCTTTCTTCAACAATGCCCCACCACCCGGAACTCCAAAATTGGGTACCTGTGGCTCCTCGTGGAGGGCTCTACCAATGCCGTGGCCAACGTACTCCCGTACTACTGAGTAGCTATGTCCATCTGGGAGCCTCATCCCCTCTACATAAGATTGGACTGCCCATGAGATATCACCTACTCTAGACCCGTGTGTGGCTGCCGCAATTCCCCTCTCCAAGGCCTTACTGGTCACGTCTATGAGCTCCTTAGCTACTGTGGAAATTGTACCTACACCTGTTGTGACGGCTGAGTCGCCGTGGAATCCTTCTACAACAGCACCTACGTCCAAGCTCACTATATCCCCATCCTGAATAACGCGGTTTCCAGGTATACCATGGACGATTTCGTTGTTAATTGACACGCAGATCGTACATGGGAATCCTAGGTATCCCTTGAATGAAGGTTTTGCTCCTAGCCTATTGATCTCGGCAGAAGCAATGTCATCGAGATCTAAGGTTTTCATGCCCGGCCTAATCGCCTCTACTAGACTAGCAATGGTTTGGGCTACAATCCTTCCCGCTTGGCGCATAAACCCGATCTCCCTTTGGGACTTCAGTGTTATGCCTCGCTCTTTGGCTGCTATATTGGTGAACATTCTTTCTCTTCCCATTGTACTGTATACCTTAGGCTATGGCACTGAGGAGCGACTTCCTCACGCGATCTATATCTCCCTCACCCTTCACGTCTACCAAGTTTCCTTTCTCAGAGTAATAGCGTATGAGAGGGGCAGTCTGTTCCTCAAAAACTTGGATCCTACGGCTCACGGCCTCTGGAACGTCATCTTCCCTTTGATAGAGCTCGCCATCACACTCATCGCAGACACCTTTTGTTTTGGGAACTGAATTTACCTCATGGTACGGTGTCTGGCACTGACGACATATCCATCTGCCTCCCAGGCGCAGGATTAACTCCTCCCTGGAGACTAGGATATTTGCAACTTTATTAATTCTCTGCCCTCGTTTCTCTAGAGCCGTCTCCAAGGCTCCGGCTTGCTCCACTGTACGCGGAAAGCCATCCAACACATACCCGTCCTCGGCATCTGGATATTGGATGCGTTCCTCTATCATCCCAATAATCAGCTCGTCTGGTACTAGCAACCCCTGCTGCATATAGGAACGGGCTACCGTTCCCAGTTCCGTGCCCCGTTCCTGGTTGTCTCTCAATAGATCACCAGATGAAATGTGAACTATGCCAAGAGCTACAGATATACTCTTTGCTTGAGTGCCTTTTCCAGCCCCAGGTGGACCCAGGAGGATAATACGCAATGCTATCTCCTACCTAAGAAATCCTTCATAATTTCGCATGAGCAACTGTGCCTCCAGTTGCCTCATAATATCCAGTACCACTCCCACAACTATAAGGAGGCTTATAGATGGTAGTTGAAGTCCCCGCACGTCCGTGGTTACCGTAACAACGAATGGTATCACCGCCACAAAACCTAGGAACAGCGCACCGCCCCAAGTCACACGCATAATAATCCGATTGAGATATTCTTCCGTGGAACGGCCAGGGCGAATGCCAGGGATGAACCCCCCGTTCCGTTGCAAGCTTTCAGCAAGATTTTGCTGTTTGAACACAATTAGAGCGTAAAAAAACGTAAATGTCACCGTCAAGATGAAAGCAAATAGGTAGTAGAAGAACCCTGTAGGGTCAAAGAGGTTTTGAACGAAGTTTGCCCCCTGACTAATGATTGATGTGCTGGACGGGTCTAGAAAATAACTAGCTACTACTCCTGGGAATATCATGATTGAGAAGGCGAATATAAGGGGTATCATCCCTGCAGAGTTTACCTTTATTGGAAGGTGAGTAGCACCGCCTTGCCGATACATGCGCCCTCCTCTGAAAACCGCACGGCCGTATTGAACTGGTATGCGGCGTTCCCCCTCTGTAAACAAGACTATGAGGTACACCATAAGGACACCAATGCCAATTAGCAGGATGAGGCCAGCAGCATTGTCCTTCTCAAGGAAACCTTGACCTATCATTTGCGGGAGAGTGGCCACTATCCCTGCGAAGATTATGATCGATATGCCATTTCCAATACCCTTTTCCGTTATCAGTTCTCCTATCCAAACTAGGAAAACTGATCCAGCCACCATAGTACATACAATTGCCAAAGTTGGGAGTAGGGTATCTCCTGATGTGCCCAGTCCACCAATTGCCCCTTGCCGCTGAAGTAGGGTCAACTGGCCAAATCCCTGGAGTGCGGCAATAGGGACCATGATGTAGTGTGTGAGTTGATTTATCTTCTGGCGCCCCACTTCTCCTTCTTTGCTCAGCTCCTTGAGTTGTGGGAATACTGGCACCATTAGCTGCATGATGATCGAAGAGGTAATATATGGGAAAACACCCAGCGCAACGACGCTCAAGCTGCGAAGAGCTCCCCCGCTAAACATGTCTAGGAATCCGAATAGTTCGCTTTGGCGGAAGAACTCGGCTAGGTTTTCCCTGTCTACACCTGGCACAGGGACCTGGGCTAGGAAACGGAAAACCACCAACATTGCAAATACGAACAGGAGTCGTGCCCTCAGATCTGGCACCTTCAGGGCGTCCACTACTGCCTGCAATAACCTGGGGGTACTGCCATCCGTCTTAGCTGCCTGAGTCTGACGCATCATTGCTATATATATACCGCCTTACCACCAGAGGCCTCTATCTTGCGCTTAGCTTCCGTGGAGAACTTGTGGGCTTTGACTATGATCGCTCGGTCGACGTCACCGCGGCCCAAAACCTTGACAGGCATATTCAATCCTCTAATCAACCGAGACTGCTTCATCGCTAGAGGAGTCACTTCAGACTCTTGAGTGAATCTGGAAGCTAGGATATCTAGATTGACAGTGGCGTAGTGACGCTTGAATATGTTTACAAACCCACGTTGCTCAGGTAGGCGTTTCACCATAGGGGTTTGGCCTCCCTCGAAGCTAGCCCGCACGCCACCACCTGATCGAGCCTTCTGGCCTTTTAGGCCGCGACCGGAATAAGTACCCTGGCTTCCGTTACCTCGACCCACGCGTTTCCGCTGGCGTCTAGCACCGAGTGGCGCCCTTAGTTGATCTAGTCTCATTCCTCTCCCTGCCTCACACTTAGTAGGTGTTTCACCTTGTGTACCATGCCAAGAATAGATGGAGTGTCCTCATGCATCACCTCGTGATTAAGACGCCGAAGCCCTAGCGCACGGATAACCCTCCGTTGATTCCTAGGACAGCCTATAGTGCTTCTCTTCCATTTTATAAGTATTTTACTCAACAGAACCCCTTCAGAACTTTCTCTAAACCCATTTCTAAGACTGTTTGATAGCTTTTCTTTTAGCTAGCTCTTCGACTGGGTCTTTGAGCTGTGTCAAACCGTTGATTGTAGCCTTGACGACGTTTATTGAGTTGGAGTTTCCAATAGACTTGGTTAGGATATCTCGAATGCCTGCCAATTCCACCACTGCCCTCACAGCTCCTCCTGCTATCACTCCAGTACCAGAGGAAGCTGGCTTGAGGAGAACGCGGGAAGCGCAGTGTTTTGCCATTATCTGATGAGGTATAGTGGTTCCCTTCAGTGGCACGCTAACTAGGTTTTTCTTGGCTATGGTCACACCTTTGCGCACTGCATCCGGGACAGCAAAGGCTTTCCCCAATCCAATTCCTACGCGACCCTCACCGTCACCTACGACTACCATGACGCTGAAACCCCGCCGTCTTCCGCCTTTAACTACTTTGGTGACACGCCGGATCTTTATAACCCGCTCTGTGAGTTGTGAATCCGACGTCTCTAATGCTTGCCGTCGTCCGGTTTGTGATGTCATTAGAACTCCATCCCACCCTCTCTGGCAGCCTCTGCGAATGCCTTGATGCGGCCGTGATACTTATAACCACCTGTGTCAAAGACTACCTTCTCAATACCTTTTTCCTTGGCCCTGCGAGCTAGTAGACTACCTACTATGTTAGACATCTTGCCCTTAGACTGGGAACCCTTGCTTTGCTTCACTTCAGGCTCCAAGCTAGAAGCAGATGCCACGGTAACTCCTTTGATATCATCTATCACTTGGGCGTAGATATTGTTCAGGCTTCGAAATACGGCCAAGCGAGGGCGGGACGAAGTCCCATGCACCTTTGCACGTATCCTTCTGTGACGGACAAGGCGCATGACGCGGGTATTGCTGACTTTGGACATAGCTATGCTTTCCTCCCGGCAGCTTTGCCAGGTTTGAGACGTACCCTCTCTCCTGTGAATCGAATTCCCTTTCCTGTGTATGCATTTGGGCGGCGTACTCTCCTGATACGAGCCGCCATCTCCCCAACGGCCTGCTTGTCTATGCCTTCTACATGGACACGGTTAGTACCTTCCACCGTTAGGGTGACTTTCGGGAGGGGAGTAATCTCCACAGGATGGCTATAGCCAACTTGCAAGATCACGGTCTCACCGGACTGTTGGGCGCGATATCCGGCTCCCACTAGTTCTAGACTTCTGCGGTATCCCTCACTTACGCCTACCACCATGTTCGAAAGAAGGGCACCTGTGAGACCATGAAGAGCCCTGTGGTTCCTTTCATCTGTCGCCCTAGTCACCCTCAGTGCACCCTCTTCCATAAATATCGACATATCTGGGCTGAAGGATTGGGTTAGCGTACCCCTACCACCTTTCACCACAACTGTGGAGCCCTCTATAGCGATTTCTACTCCTGAGGGGATTTGGATTAACTTTTTACCTACTCTTGACATGTTGTCACCACAGATAACATAGAAGTTCTCCTCCAACCCCCATCTTTCGGGCTTCTGATCCAGTCATTACTCCCTTGGAGGTGGATACTATTGCTATACCCATACCCCCATAAATGCGTGGTATCTTCTTACTGCTTACGTATACCCTCAGCCCAGGTTTACTCACTCGCTTTAAGCCGGAAATGGCGGGTGCCTTCTTGTCAAAGTATCTCAGCCTAACTCGCAAGGTTCGCTGCGGGCCGCTTCGTAGAATTTCAAAGTCCTCGATGAATCCCTCATCTTTCATTATCCGTGCCAGAGCCACCTTGGGGTTTGAACCTGGAACCAAGACGGAGTCGTGACGCACTGCCACAGCATTTCTTATTCGAGTGAGCATATCCGCTATGGGGTCAGTTAAATTCATTATACGCTACCAACTGGCCTTTCTAATGCCCGTAATCTCTCCTCGCAAGGCTAGGGTACGGAAGCAAATTCTGCAAAGCCCGAAATGTCTAATGTAAGCCCTAGGGCGACCGCACAGGTTACACCGGTTGTGATTCCTTACGGCGTATTTCTGAGGTTTTCTCCATTTGGCTATTTGAGATGTTTTGGCCAACTGTACCTTCCTTAAACCAAGCTTTGCCCTAAGATCGCGCGGGGCCTTAAGTCCCCGAGGAGTCGGCTCCACTGGACGATATATTTATACATGTACTGAACCTGAAAGCATTTATAGACTACCCTCTCCTCTAGGCGTGAACCCCTGCATCTCTGGAGAACGGCATTCCCAGTAGATCAAGAAGGCGCATGGCCTCGTGGTCCGTGGATGCCGTGGTTACAATGGAGACTTGGAGGCTACGGATACGGTCTATTTGGCCGTAATCTATTTCAGGGAATATGACCTGCTCTCGTATGCCGAGCGAGTAATTACCACGACCATCAAATGCCTTCCTAGAAATACCGCGGAAATCTCGTATACGTGGCAGCGCAGCATTGACCAGTCTATCCATGAAGTCGTACATGCGATTACCCCTCAATGTTACGGCAGTTCCTATAGGTTCCCCTTCCCTGAGCTTGAATCCGGCTATCGATCTCTTAGCCTTCGTTATAATGGGTTTCTGCGCAGATATCAAAGCCAAATCCCTTGTGGCATTCTCCATAGCCCTAGGGTTCTGCTTTGTTTCTCCTAGTCCTATGTTGATGACCACTTTTTCCAGTCGTGGAACCTGCATCAGGTTTCGATAACCAAATTCCTGCTGCAATTGCCCCTTCACGCTAGAGCGATATCTGGACAATAGGCGGGGCACCTCTTTGACAGTGGGCTCTGACTCCTGCTGTGTTTCTTCTCTGGATCTACTCCGGCGGGGCGCCCGCTTGGGCTTAGGGGCCACGTCTGCATCCGGGCTCTTGGAAGAAGATGAAGAAGGCGCGGCGTTACGCTTGGAGCTGGGCCTCCTTGCTTTGGGGGTCGTGGCCGCGTTCACTGCAGAGTCCTCGAGCTTCTCTGCTCCAATTGCTTCTGCTGCTTGGGCTTCGGCGGCACTCGATGCGACGGGGGAACCAAGAGCGCCCGCCCCACCAACGTTGTCCTCAGAGATTTCTGAGGTTCCAGTTTCCTCTAGTCTATTACTTCCCGACATGAAACACACACCCTAACTTTTTTATTGTCATCTAGGAATTTGTGACCCACTCGCGTTGCACGATTGCAGTGGCTACAGACCAACTTTACATTTGAGACGTGGAAAGGCGCCTCCTGCTGGACAATTCCGGCCTGGCGTACGTTTGGCCTGGCGCGAACGTGTCGCTTGATTACATTTACTCCTTCTACTACCACCTTGTCATTCCTTGGAAAGACGTGCTGGATTTTACCGCGCTTACCTTTATCTTTCCCAGCTATGACTTGAACGGTGTCCTCTCGCCTGAATTGCACTAAAGCACCTCCGGCGCTAGGGACACTATCCGCATAAAAGCCTTATCCCTCAACTCTCTTGCTACGGGCCCAAAGATGCGTGAGCCCCGGGGATCCAGTCTCTCATTAAGAATCACTGCTGCGTTTTCGTCAAAACGTATATAAGATCCATCGGAACGTCTGTGCGGAGCGGCAGTGCGAACTATGACTGCTCTCACAACCTCTCCCTTCTTGACGGCAGCAGCCGGCACAGCCTCTTTCACTGTGGCAACTATGATGTCTCCCACTCTCGCGTATCGCCGGCGAGTTCCTCCGAGTACGTTGATACACATGATCACCTTAGCACCAGAGTTGTCGGCAACTGTTAGGCGAGAGTACACTTGAATCATGCCTTCTCCTCTTCGGCTTCCTGGTTGCTTGCTTCAAGCTCTTCTGGTGTGTCAGTCGATATCTCCTCGCCGGAAAGCACGTCTCCGCGAGATAGAATCTGGGTTACTCTCCACCGCTTTGTTTTGGATAGTGGGCGCGTCTCCGTTATAGTTACCATGTCTCCTACCTTGCATCCGTTATCTTGGTCGTGGACATGGAATTTGCTAAAGTGCTTGACTGATTTGCTGTACAATCTGTGTGGTTGACGCCATTCAACAGCGACCACTACTGATTTGTCCATCTTGTCGCTTACCACGCGGCCTATCCTAGTCTTTCTACTTCCTCTTATCATCTTACCTCTCCACTATTCCCCTCTGGCTCATAACGGTCCTTACACGTGCTATGGTCTTCCGTACGTTTCTTAGCTCCTGAGGGTTGTCAAGCTGGCGCATGCTCAAGCGGAAGCGAACGTTCATCAACTCCCTATAGCTGCTATCCAGCTCTGAGATTAACTGTTCATCTGTTAGCGCCCTAATTCCCAGGATATCCAAAATTATTTCCTCTACTCTTAGGCTTACTAGCCTTCCTGCCTAGATACCATCACAGTGCTTACGGGAAGCTTTTGGGACGCTAGTCGTAGAGCTTCCCCAGCCATTTCCCGTGCGATACCTGACACCTCAAATAGGACACGGCCAGGCTTAACTACTGCAACCCAGAAATCCACGGCACCTTTTCCGTTCCCCATCCTAGTCTCCGCTGGTTTGGAGGTGACAGGCTTGTCCGGGAAGATACGAATCCAAACCTGACCTCCTCGCCTAAAGTGGCGAGTAATGGCCCTGCGGGCTGATTCTATCTGTCGCGATGTGACCCAGGCCGTGGAGGTAGCCTTGAGACCGTAGTCTCCAAATGTCACCTGATTTCCACCTTGTGCGACACCACGACGGTTGCCTCTATGCATTTTCCTGAACTTAGCCCTTTTGGGTTGCAACATCCTGCGATTCCTCCGAGGACTCTTCTTCTTGTCCTCCTACGGTGACCTCTATAAGTCGCATCTCCTCGGCCTCTATCTCTGGTTCCGATTCCTTGGGCTCTGGCATAATGTCACCTTTATATATCCAGACCTTGACCCCGATACGACCCATGGCAGTGCGGGCCTCAGCTAAGCCATAATCTATATCTGCCCTGAGCGTGTGAAGAGGGACACGTCCCTGCATTACCTTTTCTCGGCGAGCTATCTCTATACCACCCAACCTGCCCGAGCAAAGAATTTTTATACCTAGAGCGCCGGCTTGCATCGCACGACCCACAGCTTGATGCATAGCCCTTCGGAATGCTATCCTTCGCCCCAATTGCTCGGCTATGCTTGCTGCCACCAACTGGGCCTCCAACTCTGGCTGCCTGATCTCTTGGACATTTAATCTGGCGCGTTTCTGGGCTATATTCTCGACGGTCCTGCGCACATCCTCAACTCGCTGTCCTCCGCGGCCGATAACTATACCAGGTCTGGCGGAAAATATAGTAACGACCAGTTCCTGGGCTCCTCTTTCGAGTTCAACGCGGGATACCGCAGCTTCCGGAAGCCTGGACAGGATGGCTTGGCGTATTGCAATATCTTCTTGGAGCAGGGCGCGGTATTGGGACGGCTTGTTGGCAAACCACTTAGATTGCCAACCCTTGATTATCCCAAGCCGGAATCCTATGGGGTGAGTTTTCTGTCCCATTAGGCCCCCTCCTCATCGACTAGTACTGTGATGTGGCTAGTCCGTTTCAGAATTCGGCTGGCCCTACCCCTAGATCTAGCCCTAGTTCTACGCAGAGTGACTCCTGGATCCGCGTGAATAGCCACGACCCTCAGGTCCCGTTGCGACATCATGTTGTTGTTCTCCGCGTTGCTAGCGGCGGATTTCACTACTTTGGCAACTTCCTTTGCTGCTGGCGTAGGTAGAAAGCCCAAAATCTGCAACGCTGCATCTACCTTCTGCCCTCTGATAGTTTTCAATACACGGCGCATTTTCTTTGGAGATACGCTGATATTCTTAGCTACGGCTTTTACGGCCATACTATATTACTCCTACTTCTCTCTACCGTGGTGGTGGTGTTCTTCTCACCTGAGTTGTCCTCTCGGACTTAGATGAATGGCCCCTGAATGTCCTAGTGGGGGAAAATTCTCCCAGCCTGTGACCGACCATGTTCTCTGTGATGAAAACTGGTATGTGCCGACGGCCATCGTGCACAGCTATAGTAAGGCCAACCATATCAGGCATAATCATTGACGCCCTAGACCATGTCCTGATGACTGCCTTGGCTCCACTTCTTTGCAAAGCCTCGACTTTCTTCATCAGCTTTGGGTGCACAAAAGGCCCTTTTTTGATGGATCTAGACATCCCTAACTCCCATATTCATCGCTTTTCCTCTAACTCCTGCGCCTTACTATCATGCTATTGTCTTTGTTACGGCGGCGGGTTCTAAACCCTAGCGCTGGCTTCCCCCAAGGTGTCTTAGGCCCGGGCATTCCTATCCCAGAACGGCCCTCACCACCGCCATGCGGGTGATCCCTAGGATTCATGGCAGAGCCTCTGACCTCTGGTCTGCGACCCAAGTGGCGCTTTCTGCCAGCTTTGCCCAACTTTATGTTCTTGTGGTCAATGTTGCCCACCTGACCTATAGTGGCCGCGCAATCCGCATGCATTCTTCGCATTTCCCCGGACGGCATACGCAGAGTGACATAACCCCCCTCCTTTGCTAGGACTTGGGCTGATGTGCCTGCTCCCCTTACTAGCTGCCCACCCCCACCGGGGCGCATCTCGACGTTGTGCACTTGGCTGCCGGATGGTATGAGCTTCAGTGCTAGTGAGTTCCCAGGATGTATCTCAGCACTGGGACCGGCCATAATGTTGGCTCCCACAGTTATTCCTTGTGGGGCTAGGTTGTAACGCTTATCTCCGTCCGAGTAATGAATTAAGGCGATACGAGCGGATCGATTCGGGTCATATTCAACGGAAACCACTTTACCAGGCACCCCGTGCTTGTCCCTCTTGAAGTCTATGATGCGGTACCTTCGCTTGGAACCACCTCCCCTATGCCTAACGGTTATCCTGCCTTGGGCGTTACGCCCACCCTTCTTTAGTATAGGAGCAAGCAGTGACTTCTCAGGTTTCTTTCGGGTGATCTCCTCAAATGATGGGAGGACAACGCCTCTTCGACCCGGAGATGTAGGTTTTACGCTTTTCAGAGGCACTTAAGCTCCTTCGAATAACTGAATGTTGTGTCCCGCCTTAAGGCTTACAACAGCCTTCTTCCAAGAGGGGCGCTGGGATATCCTTTTCCCAAAACGTTTCCTTTTACCCTTGATGTTGAGTATGTTTACTTCAGATACCTTCACGCTAAATGACTTCTCTACTGCTGTTTTCACCTGAGCCTTATTGGCCCGTGAATCAACTTCAAAGGCATACTTGTTTTGGCCATCTAGAAGCAATGTGCTCTTCTCTGTGACCAATGGCCTGCGAAGAACCTCAAAGACGTGCAACGCCATATCTCTAGCTTTCTCCTTGCTTTGCGGATACTTCAGATGTAGGTTTGGTGCTCGGAGAGTCCCATAATTCCTCGGCCTTGCGGACCGCGCTAAGATTGATAATAACACGGTCGTGATTAAGCAGGTCTAGGGGATTTAATTGGTGGGCCGGTATGGTCTTAATTCTGCCAATATTCCGAGCAGAGAGTATCACATCCATTTGTGGACTTTGAGTCACGATGAGTGCAGGCGTTGCTATACCCAGGTTTGCCAGCATATGGGCCATCTCTCGGGTCTTGGCTGTACCCAAACGAAACTCATCTATTACTATAAGTTTCTCCTCCCGAGCTTTTTCTGAGAGCAGGCAACGTATAGCTCCGCGGTTCATCTTCTTGGGAATCCGCTGAGAGTAGTCCCTAGGGTGAGGCCCAAAAACCACACCACCTCCACGCCATTGCGGAGCGCGTGTGCTACCCTGTCGTGCCCTTCCAGTATGTTTCTGCCTCCACGGTTTTGCGCCCCCTCCTGAGACATTACCCCGCGTCTTTGTGGCGGAGGTGCCCTGTCGTGCATTCGCCATATGAGCAACTGCGACTTGGTGTACCAAGGCTTGGTTCATCGGGGCATTGAACAGGCCGTCGCTCACTTCAATAGTGTCCACGGTCTCTCCAGAGGAATTCCAGAGTGGAAGCCGCATTATCTATCCACCTCTCCGAGATTGTTTGATGACCAAAAGCCCGTTCTTGGCTCCTGGAACAGATCCTCTCAACAATAGGAGGTTACGTTCAGTATTTACCCGGACTACCGTCAGGTTAGTCGCTGTTACCCTGCGATCCCCCATATGGCCTGCCATTGGGGTCCCTTTGAACACCCTTCCTGGAGTGGTACCAGCGCCAATTGACCCAGGGGCTCTGTGGCGATCCGACTGCCCGTGAGTTTTGGGTCCGCCTTTAAAGTGATGGCGTTTCACTCCTCCGGCGAATCCCTTTCCTTTGGATATACCGACCACGTCAACGATGTCCCCAGGCTGGAATACCCCTACATTTATAGGTTGGCCTATCTGGGCATCGCCAAGATCATCCACCCTGAACTCTCTCAAATGCCGGAATGGAGCGACTCTCTTGAGATGGCCTGCCTCGGCCTCGTTGAGCTTTTTAGGATCTTCATAGCCAATTTGTACAGCTTGGTAGCCGTGCCTCTGCCGAGTCTTGACCTGTGTTACCATGCAAGGCCCAGCCTCCACTACGCTTATAGGCTCTACTACGCCGTTCTCTAGGAACAGCCTAGTCATGCCTTGTTTACGTCCCAAGATACCTTTCATCATTCTCCCTAAGTACCTATAGTTTTATAGAAATATCTACGCCTGCCGGCACACTAAGCCTAGTCAAGGCGTCGATAGTTTTTGAGCTAGGATCCAAGATATCTATTAGTCGCTTGTGAGAACGCAACTCGAAGTGCTCTCTCGAATCCTTGTCTACGTGTGGAGAGCGTATCACGCAGAATCTCCTAATCGAGGTAGGCAGCGGCACAGGCCCAGCCACCCCAGCTCCGGTTCGTTCAGCGGCCTCCACTATCTGGGTCGCAGAGAGATCCAGAATCTTGTGATCGAATGCTCTTAAGACTATTCGTATTTTCTGTTGAGGCATATCTTTTACCTAAGCCTTTACAAGCTCTTGTGTCACTCCCTGGGGGACTTCCTCGTAGTGGTGGAATTCCATGGATTGACTGGCCCTCCCTTGTGTGAGGGAACGCAAAGTCGTGACATATCCGAAGGTTTCAGCCAGTGGGATAAATGCCCTCACTGTCTGGACTGACTCTTGGCCTTCGATGTTGCGGATACGTGAGCGACGACCTCCTAGGTCACCTAACACCTCTCCTAGGAACTCAGCTGGCGTGACTACTTCTACCTCCATCATCGGCTCCAACAGCACGGTCTTGGCTTTCCTTAACCCTTCTTTAAAGCCCATAGATCCAGCCATCTTAAACGCCATCTCTGACGAATCCACAGGGTGGTGGCTTCCATCGACTAGCGATACCTTCACATCTATCACTGGAAAGCCAGCCAAAACTCCAGTCTCAACCGCCTCCCTAACTCCCTTTTCCACGGCTGAAATGTACTCCCTTGGGATGGCTGCTCCCACAATTCGGTTCTCAAATTGAATGCCAGCATTTCTTGCCAAAGGTTCAACTTCCAGCCAAACGTGGCCGTATTGACCATGGCCTCCAGTCTGTCGTATGAACCTGCCCTCCGCCCTCGCGTGCTCAGTGATGGTCTCCCGGTAGGATACCTTTGGCCTTCCGATATTGGCTGTGACTTGGAATTCCCTCCTCAACCTCTCTACAAGTACCTCCAAGTGTAGCTCTCCCATACCAGACATTATAGTTTGCCCAGTTTCCTCGTCCACCTTTATCCTAAAAGTAGGATCTTCCTCTGACAGCTTTATCAGGGAGTCAATGAGCCTTTCTTGATCAATCCGGGTCTTGGGTTCAATCGCGACAGATACCACAGGTTCAGGGAAACGAATAGATTCCAGAATTACAGGCAATTCCTCACTGCAGATTGTGTCTCCGGTGAATGTGTTCTTCAACCCAATCGCGGCTGCAATATTACCTGCGGATACCACATCAGCCTCTTCTCGCCGGTTAGCATGCATGCTGAGAACTCTGCCCATTCTTTCACGGATACCTTTGGTAGAGTTGTATACCGAGGTTCCGGTAGTTACTTTGCCGGAATATACCCTGAGGTAAACAAGTCGACCTACGTGAGGGTCAGTCATAACTTTGAATGCTAAGGCTGAGAATGGCGCAGACTCACTTGGTTCGATAGACACATTCTCACCGGATTTGGAATGTATTCCAGATACTGGAGGTACGTCCAACGGGGAGGGGAGATAGTAACATACAGCATCTAGCATAGCCTGGATACCTTTGTTGCGTAGCGCGCTGCCACACAACACCGGAATAACGGCATTCTTGATTGTCGCTCTTCTAAGAGCACTCCTTATTTCGTCTTTAGAAATGGGTTGCTCTTCTAGGTATTTACCCATCAGTATGTCATCGGTTTCGGCAACTTTTTCTACAAGTCGTTCCCTATAGCTGCGAACTTCCTCCAACATCTCCTGAGGAACCGGGGAGTCCTGTGGTGTGTAGCTCCCGTTCTCAGGGAACATCAATGCCCTCTCTTCCACCAGATCCACCACACCATTGAAGGAACTCTCTTCCCCAACCGGAATCTGCAATGCCACGGGGTTAGCTTTAAAACGGTTCGCTATCATGTCCACTGTGCGCTGGAAGTTGGCTCCTGTACGATCCATCTTATTGATAAAGCATATACGGGGGACATTATACTTATCAGCCTGTCGCCACACCGTTTCCGATTGTGGTTGCACACCAGCTACCGCGTCAAAGACAACGACCCCGCCGTCTAGAACCCTTAGGCTCCGCTCTACCTCAGCAGTAAAGTCCACGTGACCTGGTGTGTCTATTATGTTAATACTGTGACCCATCCATTCACATGTGGTAGCCGCGGCGGTTATGGTGATTCCTCGTTCCCTTTCTTGGGACATCCAATCCATCACAGTAGTGCCATCATCTATGTTACCTATCTTGTAAGTGCGTCCGGAAAAATACAGCACACGCTCCGTGACTGTTGTCTTGCCAGCATCTATGTGAGCTATAAAACCTATGTTCCTTATGTGGTCCATTACGAGTTCATCCGATCCTAATCAAGAGATACTAGTGGGCAGGCTAGGGAGACAACCTCACCATCTATAGTGCACGAAGGCTCGATTGGCCTCGGCCATGCGGTGGATTTCCTCTCTCCTTCTGACTGCAGCTCCCTGTCCACGGGAGGCCTCCTGAAGCTCCAAAGCTAGCCTCTCAGCCATTGGGCGTCCAGTCCTAGCCCGGCTTGCCCTGAGCAGCCAACGCATTGCCAAGGACATTTGCCTAGTGCTTCTTACTTCCACTGGCACTTGATACGTTGCACCGCCTACGCGCCGTGGTTTGACCTCTAGCTGAGGGGTAGCATTCCTCAGGGCTTGGTTGAATATCTCCATTGGGTCTCTGGAGCCCTCTGATGCCACTATCTCCAAAGCATCGTAAACAATGCTTTGAGCTACAGTCTTCTTGCCTCTAGTCATTACCCTGTTTATGAAACTGGCCAGGTACACACTATTGTACTTGGGATCTGGGAGGATCACCCGCTTGTCAGGACGTCTACGGCGAGCCATCGTGTTATCTACCCGGCCTTCCGACAGGCCTTGTGACTTGCTTAGTGCCGTATTTGCTACGGCCCCGCTTTCGATCTTGTACGCCTGTGCAATCTAGGGCACCTCTGATGATGTGGTACCTCACACCAGGAAGATCCTTTACCCTACCCCCGCGTATCAGCACAACAGAGTGCTCTTGGAGCGTGTGACCCTCTCCAGGGATATAGGCCGTAACCTCCATCCCATTGGCCAGACGCACCCGGGCTACTTTTCTGAGGGCTGAGTTCGGTTTCTTGGGAGTGACAGTACGAACTTGGACGCAAACCCCTCTTTTCTGAGGGGATCCGTCAGTTCGTCGCACGCGGTTCTTTAAGGAGTTGAAGCCATATCTCAAGGCCGGAGCCTTGGTCTTCTTGACCACCCTTACCCTAGGTTTTCTCACCAACTGGTTCACTGTAGGCATAGCCATGCACCCCTTGACTGACTATAGAACAACCGATATCTCGGCAGGCGTTAC
>Ga0315305_1000009_pt1 | contig 20742 bp, 33 predicted proteins | sample CB9_Tmax_529_MT_FD_204537 | JGI IMG/M metagenome (GOLD analysis project Ga0315305, IMG submission 204537) | Metatranscriptome of marine microbial communities from Western Arctic Ocean, Canada - CB9_Tmax_529 (Metagenome Metatranscriptome) | ecosystem: Environmental > Aquatic > Marine > Oceanic ...
CTTATAAGCGCGGCATTCCTGGTTTGGTCATAAATTATATTGGAGAACCTAGAAGTGCGTTGGGATATACATTTCTAGGTCCGTTAGCATTTCTTCAACAGTTGGGGTTGGTGAATGACTGTGAAAATGATATATATGGGGCAATAGATGCAGTAAGAGATTCTGTTGCGCAATTTCATGGAGAAATTCCAACTCGCGATAATCCGGCTAAACAGATTGCAAATTATCTTATGGGAAAATTGGTGATCATATACGCGTATGGGTTTATAAATCCGGTTGCATTAAGATGGAAAAGTCAGCTGAATGAAAATTCGAAAAACTGGGCATTTTGTGAAGAAATCCCAGAAGTTCATCATAATTCCGTAGTGGGATACTCATTGCCTTCGGTGGTTAGCGATTTCTCAGAGATTCTTCTTTTAACTCCTGCTGATGTTCCTGACAAAATCAAAAAATTGTATGATGTCACGGCAGAGTTATTGGAAGCGGAAAATATATCTCATCGTTTAATCAAGGCTAAGGGAGGATCACCTATACAACAGATACTTACCATGGTGACTCTAGGTGATTATACTAGCTACTACCTTGCGTTGCTTAACAATACGGACCCCTCACCAGTACACTCTATTGACTATATAAAGAAAAGATCTGCCACATAGGGTGGGATAAAGTCTAATTTTACCGCTTAGTATATTGTGGAGCTCTGCGAGCACGTTTCAGTCCGTATTTTTTGCTTTCCTTTATACGAGAGTCCCTTGTAAGAAGATTCTTTTTACGGAGCGGTGCTCTGAAATTTTCATCATACAATAACAGTGCTTTAGATATACCATGACGAACGGCTTCAGATTGCGAAGAAACTCCTCCGCCACTCACTTGAGCAACAACATTAAATTGTTTTTCGGTGCCAGTTGTCTTGAATGGCATCATAACGTTAGTCTTCCATGTGATCCAAGGAAAGGCCATATCCAATGGCTTGTCGTTTATAGTTACTAATCCGTTTCCATCATTCGTGGGATAGAGTCTAACTTTCGCTATTGACGTTTTTCTTTTACCAGTCCCATAGAAATAATTCTTAACTGCTTGATTTGCCAAATGTGCTACCTCCCAGGATCATTTTCTGTAAGATGTGCGGAATGAGGATGTTGGTCATTAGGATATACCTTCAGCCTTTTTAACATTGTTCTAGCAAGTTTGTTGCCGGGAAGCATTCCCTTGACTGCAAATTTTATTGCACGCTCCGGGTAAGTACTCATTAGATCTTTTAATACTACGGATTTCAGATTACCGGTATATCCACTATGCCGGTAGTATGTTTTTTGTTCGAGCTTGTTACCAGTTACTTTCGTTTTAGCTGCATTTATTACGACAACGTAATCGCCTGTTAGTAAATGTGGTGTATAGTTAGGCTTATTTTTGCCCTGCAGTGTCCTTGATATTCTTGAGGCCAGACGTCCTAACGTCTGGTCAGTAGCATCTACAAGGTGCCACTTACATTGTATATCATCCTTACCTGGTAGGTATGTCTTAAAATTTTTCATGCGCATAGCTACCCTCCTTTTTCCACATAATGTTGGGATACTTGACTTGCAAAAGGCAAAGCCCCTTTGCAGGCACTGGTGCCCATTTATCTAGAGTTATATTTTTATTGAGAGCATCTAATATTATTGTTGGAGATGCTTTGCCAATACCCACTCCAACAAGTACTGACACGATTTTACGGACTTGATGTGTTAAAAATGCATTCGCTTCCAGTTCAACGAATATCGAGTTATTCTCTTTCCATACTTCTGATCTAAACATTTTCCTGATAGTACTTTTGGAGTTTTGCATAGGTGCTGCGAATTCCTTGAAGTCATGTGTTCCAACTAAGTACTGTGCAGCTGCATGCATATTTTTTACGTTTAATCTTTGTCTAATCCAGTGAACCTGATTTCTTTCTAATGCTGGAGCAGTTTCCTGGTTCGCGATTGTGTATCTGTATACTCGACTAATAGCATCTCTTCTTGGGTCAAAGGTTGGCTGTACATCCATCGCAGATTTAACTCTTATTGCAGGAGGCAAGAAATAGTTTAGAGCCTTAATGTATGTGGTCGGACTATAATCATTGTTGACATCTAAGGATATTATTTGCTGAATCGCGTGAGTGCCAGAATCTGTTCGTCCAGCGGCTTTGATGCGGGTATTCGTGTGGGTGAGTTTAAAAAGTGCTTCTTCAATTTTATCTTGGACTGTATTGGCTGTAGATTGAGATTGAAAGCCATTATATGGTGTTCCATCATATTCGATACATAAGGCTAAACGGCGTGGGATAACGTTTTTTTGGGTAGGTTCTAGTAGGGATACCATTATTCTACCAATTCAAGCAGCGTCATTTTTGCTGCGTCACCCTTCCGTGGCTCTAATTTGATTAATCTAACGTATCCTCCAGGTCGTGTGGCGTATCTAGGTGCTAGGTCTGTAAAAATTTTTCTTACTACAACTTCATCGGGCAGTGCAGATAAGGCCAATCTCCTATTGTGCAGGTCTCCCACCTTACCGTAAGAGATAAGTCTTTCAGCGAAACGTCTCGCGTCTTTACCCTTTGCCTCGGTTGTTGATATACGTTCGTGAACAACCAATTCTCGTACTAGGGATCTCAGCAAAGATCGCCGTTGATCTTTTTTTCTACCTAATTTCTTGCCTTTAATACGATGAGCCATGTGCGTTTCTCATTCCTCCGCTTCTGCTTGACTAACAGATTCATCATCTTTATCTGTTGAAACGTTCTCTAGAATACCAATTTCACGCAGTTTATCGTAAAGTTCATCCAAAGACTTTTTGCCAAAATTTCTAATGGATAGCAGATCTTCTTTAGAACGCTCTAGTATTTCACCTACTTTATCTATGTGAGCTCGTTTAAGGCAGTTCAAGGCTCTGGGGGAGAGATCTAATTTCTCGACAGATGTATGGAATAATGCTAGAGGAACAGAATCTGTTTGTGCAGGGCCTTCTTCTGTTTTGTCTGGTTCCTTGCCAACATTCACACATATGAAGAAATGGTCCACAAGCGTGGTGGATGCCATTTTTAGAGCATCTAATGGATTTATTGTTTTATCAGTCCATATTTCCATAACCAGCCGTTCGTAGTCTGTTGTTGGGCCAACTCTCGTGCGTTCAACTGAACAATTGACCTTTTTAATGGGATTAAACACCGCATCTATAGGCAAAACCCCAACTGGTAATCCTTCCTGCTGTTTCGCTATCTGAAATCCCGTTCCTTGCTCCACGTTGAACTCTATTTCAATGCGGGCATCTTTGGAATCTAAAGAGAGAAGGTGTAATTCAGGATTTACAATTTCAAAATCTGATGAGGTTGAAATATCCCCCGCACAGACCTCACCTTCGCCGTTTACTTCAAGTCTCATTTTGCCAGGACGGCTGTTATTAGGTTTTATCCTTACGCCTTTGGTGTTAAGTATGATGTCCATCACTTCTTCTTTAATATTCGGCAAAGCACCGTATTCGTGGAGGACTCCATCTATTTTCACCCATGTTATGGCTGTGCCAGGTATAGAATTTAGTAGGGTGCGTCTTATAGGAGTACCTATTGTGATGGCATATCCTCTCTCAAGCGGTTCCATAACAAATTTCCCATATGAGTCATTACACTCAACTACCTGGATATCAGGTAGAATTTCTGGTTCTTCTTCTTTCGGAAGTGCAGTTGGAATTGTATAATCTTCTATCATCTTTACCTCGAGTAATATTCTACTATAAGTCTTGTATCGATATCAGTCTTAAGTTCACTGTCTTCTGGGTTTCTTACAACTGTACCAGTCATAGTATTGGTATCAAGTGCTAGCCATTCAGGAACTGGCCTTCTAGGGATACCATCTGTGGCAGTTATGAAGAAATCTCGTTTCTTTCTTGTTTCTTTCCACGCAATGGAGTCTCCAGGTTTTAATTGGTAAGACGGTATGTTAGTGCTGTGCCCACCTACATTGAAATGTCCATGTCTAACCAGTTGGCGTGCCTGGCGCCTAGATTCTGCAAAATTTAGTCTATAAACCACGTTATCAAGCCTACGTTCCAAAAGTTGGACCAGAACTTCTCCAGTCACAGATGGACTCTTCAATGCTTCAACTATATACCGACGGAACTGGCTTTCCATAATTCCAAATGAATACCTCATTTTTTGTTTTTCCCGCAAGTGCAGTCCGTAATCTGATACGCGTCTTCTGCGAGCGGACGGAACTCCTGGTGATGTCCTGCGACGCTCAATTGCGCACTTAGCTGTGTAACACCGATCGCCTTTTAAAAACAATTTTTCTCCTACTTGTCTACAGCGGCGACATGCTGGTCCTGTATATCTACCCATTTTAACCTATCTGCCCTTTCCTAGACTCTACGACGCTTAGGAGGTCTACATCCGTTATGTGGAATCGGAGTGACGTCCCTGATACTCACAATATGCAACCCGGCCGCTTGTAATGAACGTATTGCTGCTTCTCTACCGGCTCCAGGCCCTTTGATAAAAACATCGATCTGTCGCATTCCTTGTTCCTTGCCCTTTTGTGCAGCTACGTCGGCTGCTTTTTGCGCTGAAAATGCTGTTCCTTTACGGGATCCTTTAAATCCACTGCTTCCTGCGCTAGCCCATCCTACAACATTACCCATCTGATCGGTTAGTGTAATCAGAGTATTGTTGAATGTAGAGTGGATGTATGCTCTACCCCTAGGGATACTTCTTTTTTCGCGTCGTTTGCTTTTTCCTTTAGCCATTAGTTCTCCTAGCGTATCAAAAAACTGTCTATTTTGTCATCCCTGTTCTACGTCCTCGACCTGCAACTGTTTGTCTGTTCCGTCCTTTGTGGGTTCTAGCATTAGTCTTTGTGCGTTGTCCACGTACTGGGACACTTTTGCGGTGTCTAACACCACGATAACTACCGATCTCTATCATTCTACCAATATTTGATGTTACTTCACGTCTTAAATCTCCCTCAACCTTGTAATTCTTGTCTATGATTTCTCGGATGCGATTCAATTGCTCCTCACTCAGATCGCCTAGTTTTGGTAGGCTATCACCATCGATATCTGCTGTAGACAATATTTGTTGAGCATGATTAGGGCCAATGCCATAAATGTATGTTAGTGCAACATCAACTTTCTTTTTATCTGGGACATCTACTCCTGCTATTCTGGCCATATGTCTCCTTTGTGATTACTAGCCCTGGCGTTGTATGTGATTTCTGTTCGGGCAAATTACGCGGAGTACCCGGCGACGTCTTACAATTTTACACCGATTACACATAACTTTCACTGAAGCTCTAACTTTCATATTCTTTTACACCTATCCTTGTAGCCTTCGTGTGATTCGCCCGCGTGTGAGGTCATAAGGGGAGAGTTCTAAGAACACACGGTCACCAGGTATAATACGTATGAAATGCTGACGAATTTTCCCTGATATAGTTGCAAGCACTTTGTGTTCATTGGGCAAATCTACACGAAACATCCCGTTAGGGAGTGATTCTTTTACTATCCCTTCAACTACTATCCTTTCTTCTTTTGTCATTTATAATGCCTATATTTCATGATTAATTTATGGATTGGTAAGTACCGTTGGCTCATCGTCAGTAATTGCGATAGTGTGTTCGAAATGTGCTGATAGACTTCCATCAGCTGTTACCACTGTCCAGTCGTCATCTAAAACTTGTGTTTCCCAACCTCCGATGTTAACCATTGGTTCTATTGCTATTACTAATCCTTCCCGTAATTCTGCACCGTGTCCTGAAGTGCCGTAGTTAGGAATTGCAGGCTCTTCATGTAATGCTCTACCTACTCCGTGTCCCACATACTCTCGCACTACATTATACCCATTATTTCTAACAAATTTTTCAATTGCGGATCCAATATCTCCAATCCGGGATCCATGTCTTGCTTCATTTATACCCCTATTCAGCGCTTCTTTAGTGACCTCAATTAAACGTACAGCTAGATCATCTAGCGGGGGTATTCCAATCGTAATAGCAGCGTCACCTATAAATCCATTCACTTGTGCGCCAACATCAACTTTTACCAGGTCACCTTCATTAATGATTCTATCCCCTGGTATCCCATGGACTATTTCGTTATTTATAGATGCGCAAATAGTTGCTGGGAAACCACGGTATCCTTTGAACACTGGCAATGCACCTAAATGTATGATTTCTCGTTCAGCCATTTTATCAAGGTCTCTAGTTTTCATGCCCGGTTGGACAGATGTGCGGAGCTTTTCCAGAACCTTGCCGACCACCTGACCAGCTAGTCTCATGTTTATAAGTTCATCAGGCGATTTGATTGTCATTCCTGTGTGATTCGGAGGGGAATTCGATGCTGTTAAGAATGTTTTTTTGCTCATCATTGTATCACCTTGATTGTCTCCAAAATTCTTGTCACTACTTTTTCGGGTGATCCGGTACCCTCAACGCGAGCGAGAATACCAGAGGACTGATAATAGTTAACCAGAGGCTGAGTCGCTATGTCATATATTTCAAGACGTTTCTTAACAGCTTTTGGTTTGTCATCATCTCTTTGCACAATCGTACTACCACATTGATCACATACAGCGTTGCTTTTTGGTGGGAATAGCTCCCTATGATACGCTTTATTACAATATGGGCAAAGCAATCGCCCCTGTAGTCTATGAATCAACTGTTCAGTGGGAACTTGTAAGTATACAACAATGTCAATGGTTAGATTGCATCTTGTTAAGGTCTTGTTAAGAGCTTGAGCCTGATTGAACGATCTGGGGTATCCATCTAGAAGAAAACCAGCCCCGTTAGTTCTATCTACTAATTCTTCAAACACGATCTTATTTGCTAGAACATCTGGAACAAGGAGGCCATTGTTCATGTAATCGTCCAGTTCTTTCCTAAGCAACGGATCATCAGTTTTACGTCGAAAAATATCTCCTGAAGCGATATGATATATATTTAGTGTAGATGATAGCAATCTAGCCTGTGTACCTTTTCCAGCACCGGGTTGTCCAAGGAGTATCATGTTCATTGCGCAATCACCGTAAGAATCCTTCATAGTTGCGCATAAGTAACTGAGACTCTAGTTGCCTGAGGGTATCTAATGCTACACCTACCATTATTAACAAACTGGTTCCACTTAGTTGAATAGCTTGAACGGTTGTTATATTAGATGCTAGGAATGGTATTATCGCTACAAAACCCAAGAAGATTGCACCTCCCCAAGTTATCCGTAGGATCACTTTGTTGAGGTAATCTTGGGTAGGTTGTCCAGGTCTGATCCCTGGGACAAACCCTCCATTTTGCTGCAGATTTTCCGATATATTTTGTTGTTGGAAAGTGATCATAGTGTAGAAAAAAGCAAATGCTACTACAAGAAGGAAGGTTGCAAGCCACCATATAGCAGAAGTTGGTTGTAGAAATCTTACGAAGAAATCCCCAACGGCCCCAAAAATGCCTGCTGAGCCCGCTAGATATGTTCCAATAGTTCCTGGAAGTATCATGACTGAAAAGGCGAATATTAGAGGGATCATGCCAGCAGAATTGACTCTAATAGGAACATAAGACGCACCGGATTGCCGGTACATTTTACCGCCTCTAAACAAACTTCGTCCATACTGAACAGGTATACGTCTATGTGCTTCTGTAAAAATAACTATTAAAGCCACCGTTGCTATTCCAACAATTGCAAATGCAAAAAGACCAACAGCATTATCTTGAGACAAGAACCCCTGAGTTATCAATGTTGGAAATCCAGCTACTATTCCTGCAAATATGATTAAAGAGATGCCATTGCCAATACCACGCTCGGTGATCAGTTCGCCTAGCCATACCAGGAACATTGTTCCGGCAGCGAGAGTTATTAGAGCTGCTATAGTTCCGAGGGTATTGCCACTACCGAGGCCTATTCCAGTTATTACGCCAGAGCTTTGTAGGAGTGCTAACTGTCCATATCCTTGTGCGAGGGCTATAGGAATAGTTAGCCAGTGTACTATTTGGTTGATCCGTTGTCGTCCCATTTCCCCTTCTTTAGATAAATTTTGTAATGCAGGAATAACTGGCGTTAAGAGTTGCATTACAATCGAAGCGGTGATATACGGGAACACTCCAAGGGCAGCTATACTCATGTTTCTTAGTGCGCCACCGCTGAATAGATCCAGAAATCCAAGTAATTGGTTACTACCAAATAGAGAATCCAATGCGCCTTGATCTACACCTGGTATAGGCACATGAGCTATAAATCTATACAAAGCTAATATTCCAAGAGTAAAAAGTATTTTAGAGCGTAGGTCCGGCAACTTTAAAGCATCAATCCCAGCTTGTATAAGACGAGGTCTACTAGTGGCAGTAGTTTGAGCCGCCATCATGTTAGTAGCCTAGGTTCTCCACCCGCGTTCGTGATTTTACGTGCTGCCGATGAGGTGAACTTATGTGCTGATACGACTAGAGGGTTGGTTATTTCTCCATCACCTAAGATTTTTGTTGGTGTATGTAGGTTATCTATTAACCCATATGCCAATAAATGTTCTGGAGAGACAGACTGATTTTTATCGAAACGATTCAGTTCACCAATTTTAACTAGTTGATATTCTATTTTAAATATATTGTTAAAACCTCTTTGCATTGGAAGACGTTTTATTAATGGTAGTTGTCCACCTTCGTATCCTGGCCGCGGTCCTTTGCCAGACCGTGATTTCTGCCCTTTCATACCTCTTCCCGAATAGTTTCCACTTCCACTTGCGTTTCCTCGCCCAAGTCGTTTTTTCGGTCGGTGGTATCCACTTGATTTTTGTAACTGGTGTTCCATCATTAGTCGGTTGCCTCTATTTTCTGTACATGCACTAAGTGTCTAATCTTTTCAATCATCCCACGTATAGTAGGACTGTCATCCTTATTGACAGAATGGGATATTTTTCTAAGGCCAAGTGACCTAGCGATTCTTCCCTGCTTGGCGTTATACCCGATTGTACTTTTTGTTAGAGTTATTCGTAATTTTGCCATTTCGTATTATCTTCCACTTGATCCTGATGTTCTGTTGACTAGTGCCATTCTTTTGCTGATCTCTTCTTCTGGTGATTTTAATTGACTGAGTCCTTTTAATGTTCCAGCCACAACATTGATAGGGTTTCGTGATCCCAGAGATTTTGCCACAATGTCTTTGATGCCTGCGAGCTCCATTATTGCTCTTATAGGACCTGATGCAATAATCCCAGTTCCTGGAGGAGCTGGTTTTATTATTATTCTTGATGCGTTGTGTCTTATGGTAATTTTTTCGGGTATAGTGCTTTCTTTAAGTGGAATTTGCACGAGTCCTTTTCGAGCTACTGCTGCACCTTTACGGACAGCATCTGGAATGGCCTCGGACTTTCCCAGTCCGGCTCCTACCGTACCTTTTCCATCTCCAACAATGACCAGAGCATTGAATCGAAGATGTCTGCCGCCTTTAACTACTTTAGATATTCTTCTGGTGTGGACAACCTTTTCCTCAAACTGTCCAGTAGAAACATCCGCATTAGATTGTTGTTCATAAGGTGTGACCATCTAAAACTCTAACCCCCCTTTTCTTGCTGCATTGGCTAAGACTTTGACTCTTCCGTGATACTTGTATCCACCTCTGTCGAATACTACCTTTTTAATTCCCTGCTGTTGTGCTCGGGTGGCAACTTCTGAACCCACTTTCTCAGATACCTGTATCTTTTTATCTTTTGGTTTCTGCTTATTCCCGGTTACATCCAGGCTTGATGCAGAGGCAAGTGTATGTCCATCGGCATCGTCTATTATTTGCGCATAGATATGCTTGATACTGCGAAAAACCGAGAGGCGAGGTCTTTCAGTTGTTCCAACCAAAGAACGGCGAATGCGTTTTCGTCGTCCCAATCTACGTTCTCTAGATTTTGGCTCTCTAGCCATTACATTACTCCTTATGCCAATGTCTTGGCAGCTGACTTGCCAGGTTTGAACCGCAATTGCTCATCGGTATATTTTATTCCCCTTGCTTTGTATGCATTCGGTGGGCGAATTCGTCTTATATTTGCAGCTACTTGCCCAACTTGTTGCTTATCGATACCATCCACTATAATTTGGTTATTACGTTCCACTGTAATGGTAACTCCAGATAAGGGTGCTACTTCCACAGGGTGGCTGAATCCGACATTCAGGGTGATTCCTTTGCCAGATTGTTGTGCTCTGTATCCCACCCCCATGACTTCTAAACTCTTTTGATATCCAGAAGTAACTCCGATGATGCCATTACTTATTAGGCTGCGTGTTAAGCCATGGATTGCATGATCAGGTTTTCGAGATGGGTTTAAACTGACCTTAATAATCCCATCTGTGAATGAGATGGTTACGTCTGAATGGGTCTTTTGACTGAGAGTGCCCTTAGGCCCCGTTATGGTTACCTCATTTGCTTCAATGTTCACTTTGACATTTTCAGGAACTGGTATACCCAGCCTTCCGATGCGTGATAAAACCCTTCCCTCAGATTTATTTTTAATATCACCAGACATAGCAGAGCAATTCCCCTCCAGTATTTTGCCGCCATGCTTCTTGCCCAGTCATGATCCCCTTAGAAGTTGACATAATGGATATGCCTATACCTCCATAGGCACGAGGTATTTCCCCCTTTGAAACATGGACTCTCAAGCCAGGTTTGCTGATCTTTTTTAAGCCACGCATTGGCGATTCACCTTGGTCTCTATACGCAAAAAATATTTTCAAAGATGCCTGAGGTTTACTTTTTACAACTTCGTAATCTTTAATAAACCCCTCTCTTTTTAAGATGGAGACGATAGACAACTTCATGTTAGAGCATGGAATCGACATACTCTCGTGTTTTACAGCCGTAGCATTTCGTATTCTTGTCAGTAGGTCAGCTATTGGATCTGATAATGACATTTGTAGATCTCCTGATTATTTACCAACTTGCTTTTCTAACTCCTGGTAATTCTCCACGTAAAGCTAATTCTCTGAAACATATTCGACATATGCCGAAGTACCTAATGTAGGCTCTGGGTCTGCCACATTTGTAACACCGACTGTTAAACCTAACCTTAAATTTAGGCGTTTTTCTCCACTTACTTACTTTAGCTTTTGTTGCCAAATTAGTTTCCCCCTACTGTCGTGTGAAAGGCATTCCAAGGAGTTCTAATAATCTCAACCCCTCGCGATCCGTTTTCGCGGTTGTACAAATAGTTACTTGCAAACTATGAATACTGTCCATGCTACTGTACTCTATTTCCGGGAAAATGACTTGTTCTCTAATGCCCAGTGTATAATTTCCCCGTCCATCAAAACTGTTTCTAGATATACCACGGAAGTCTCTTATTCTGGGCAAGCTAGCGTTGCACAGGCGATCTAGTAGGTAGTACATTCTTTGTCCGCGCACAATAGTTGATACACCAATGGCACTACCCTCTCTAAGTTTAAACCCGGCTATTGATTTTTTTGCTTTATTCACTATAGGTTTTTGGCCACTTATTGCAGTTAAGTCACTAATACGACTTTCAAGAGCTTTGCCATCGGAGAGCGCTTCTGCGACCCCAACGTTCAGGACCATCTTTTGTAATTGTGGTACCTGCATGACATTGCTGTACTCAAAATCCTTTATTAAAGTGGATATAACCTCGTTTTTATACATATCGTAAAGACGCGAGTTCTCAGAAGCAGGCTTGGAAGAAGCTTTTTTAGTTCTTCTAGCGCTTGCAGAGGTTGCCGCGGGTTTCTTTTCACTAGCACGGCTAGTTGTAGCGGCTTTAGCAGTAGCTTTTTTAGGTTTTACTCTATCGTTTCCTGGCATTTTGCACACACTCTCACTTTTTTTCTATCTTCTAAAAAGTTCGTTCGAATTCGAGTTGGTTTGTCACATTTCGGACAAACTATCATTACATTAGATATGGAGATTAATGACTCTCTTTGAATACGTCCACCTGGGCTTGATTGGGAGGTTGGTTTTTGGTGTTTAGTGATAACGCTTATCCCACCCACAGCCAATCTGCTAGATACAGGGGAACATTGTTCTACAGTTCCACGCTTACCTTTGTCCTTCCCAGATATTACTTGTACAGTATCTCCCTTGCGTATTTTCATATTAGACTACCTCTGGAGCGAGGGAACAAATTCTCATAAATCCTTTTTGACGCAATTCACGAGCTACTGGACCAAATATCCTAGTGCCTCGTGGACTTTGCTCCTCAGTTAAGATCACGGCAGCATTGTCATCGAATCGAATGTAGGTGCCATCCGATCTTCGTTGAGCTTTTACTGTTCGTACGATGACTGCTCGTACAACCTCACCCTTTTTTATAGCTGATGCCGGGATAGTTGATTTAACTGTTACAACTATTACGTCTCCTATAGACGCGTATGCTTTGTTACTGTTACCAGGGATAGTTATACACATCAACTCTTTGGCTCCAGTGTTGTCAGCTACTGACAACCGTGAATAACTTTGAATCATGGTTTTTCACCGTTCCCACCATCATCCTGCGCAGGTTCGTGTATATCTTCAGACAATTCTATTTCTTGTCCATTATCAGTTGATGTGGCCTCTGCCTCACCCTGTTGTCCATTATCAGTTGATGTGGCCTCTGCCTCCCCCTGTTGTCCAGGACTGATGGACGTATCGTCTTGCATGTCCAATTCTAATGGTGTTATGTCCGGCACATCTTTATGTTGAAGTATTTCCACAACTTTCCAGCGTTTCAACTTAGACAGAGGTCTTGATTCTTCTATCTGGACTAGATCCCCGAGACTACATTTGTCATTTGCGTCGTGTGCGTAGTATTTCTTTAAACGGCGCAAAGCTTTTCCATACAGGGGATGGTGAGTCCATCTCCTCACATGAACGACCACTGTCTTACTCTGGTTAGCTTTAATGACAGTGCCTTGCTTGATTCTGCGATTAACTCGATCCATTTTCCCCTCTAGCGTTTCCCTGTAACAGATTTTGGTGTTGAATAGTTAACAACCTTGCTAAGTTTTTTTTAGCAAATTTAACTGAAGTGCTGTTAGTCAGTTGTTTAGTAGCTGCTCTAAATCTCAGGTTCATAATCTCTTGACGAGTGCCCTCGATTTCTTTCATTAATTGGTTATTTGATAGTGTTCGAATTTCACTAGCGCGCATATTACTTTCCTTCTAACGTTTTAAATCTGTCTCTACTTACAGTGCGTGTCGGGATAGGCAGTTTGTATGAGGCTAATTTAAGTGCTGCAATAGAGTCTTCTTCCGAAACGCCTCCAATTTCAAACATTATCTGTCCTGGTTTTACTATTGCTACCCAGAATTCTACTGCTGCTTTTCCACCACCTTGACGAGTTTCAGCAGCTTTTTTAGACACTGATTTGTTTGGGAACAGACGCACCCAAACTTTTCCTCCCCGTTTAAGCCTACGTGCGATGGCTACACGTGCAGATTCTATCTGTCGCGTTGTAATCCAAGCAGGTCGAAGTGCTTTTATGCCATATTCACCGAGTATAACCTCGTTATTAGACGAGGCTGCACCTTTCATGCGCCCACGTTGCTGTTTTCGGTATTTGACTCTTCTAGGTTGTAGCATCCCTAGTTCCTTCTTCTGTGGTAATTTTCTGTGTAATGGAATCCTCGGCTCTAGGAGTAGGTTCTTCTCCAGTAATAGTTACCTCTATGGTGCCGATCTCTTCTTCTGGTTCTTTGGCAGGTTCTGGCAGTATCTCACCCTTATAAATCCAAACTTTAATTCCTAATTTGCCCATCTGGCTGTTAGCTTCTGCTAATCCATAATCTATGTCTGCACGTAAAGTATGTAGTGGAACCTGTCCCACCATTAATTTTTCCTGCCTAGCGATTTCCATTCCCATGATTCGCCCTTTTACGATGATCTTGATCCCTTTAGCACCTGCTTGCATAGCTCTTTGAGAGGCTTGCCGCATGGCCCTTCTATAAGCTACCCTTCGTTCCAATTGATCGGCAATGTTTTTCCCAACTAGATAAGCATTCAACTCAGGGTGAGGCACTTCAATTACGTTGAGTTGTATCTTTCTAGCTGTTTTGTTCTCCAACATTTGTCGAAGGTCTTTAACGCGCTCACCATTGCGCCCTATGAGAATTCCAGGACGTGCAGAGTGGATATTGATAATTACATCTTTTGCATCACGCTCTATCTCGATAGATGGAATGCCAACGTCAGAGAAGTCTTCATATTTCTTATGAATAGCCTTCCTAATCTCCAAATCCTCAAGCACGAGTGCTCTGTAGGAACTGGCTTTAGGAGCATACCAATGCGTTTGCCAGTCTTTTATTATGCCAAGTCGGAATCCTATAGGATGTGTCTTTTGTCCCAATTTAAGTTAACTCCTCATCTACTATTATTGTGATGTGACTCGACCGTTTGCGTATATTGCCTACGCGTCCTCTCGCATGTGGCATGATCCTTTTGAGTACAGGTCCTCCGTCTATTAGGATGCCAGTTATTCTTAAATTTGCAATATTCATCATCAAATTATTTTCGGCATTAGAAGCTGCTGATTTAATGACCTTGGATAGGACGTTAGCCCAGGGAGAGGTAAGGAATTTAAGCTGCTGTATTGCATCCTCAACTTTCTTGCCTCTAACCAAGTTTGCCATTGGTCTGATTCTTTTTGGTGAAGCCCCTATGTTTTTTGCTACTGCACGTACCTCAGGCATTGTTACGCTTCTCCTCCTACTTTAGTGGCTCGTTCTGATCTTGCCAAATGGCCACGGAATGTTCTAGTGAGAGCGAACTCACCGAGTTTATGCCCGACCATATTTTCAGTGACAAATACTGGCACATGTCTTCTTCCATCATGCACCCCAATTGTTAAGCCAACCATCTCGGGCATTATTGTAGATGCTCTCGACCAAGTTCGTATCATTTCTTTTCCATCACCACCCTGAAGTGCCACAATTTTCTTCATCAATTTAGGATCTACGAAGGGTCCCTTTTTTGTTGATCTTGACATCTATTAACTCCTACGCCGCACAATAAACTTACTGCTGGGCTTTTTACGTTTGCGGGTTTTGAATCCTAGCGTTGGCTTGCCCCATGGAGTCTTAGGGCCTGGCAAACCGATGGAGGATCGTCCCTCACCACCACCGTGTGGATGGTCATTTGGGTTCATAGCTGAGCCTCTAACTTTCGGACGCCGTCCGTGATGTCGAATTTTGCCAGCTTTACCAATGTTAATATTTTTGTGATCCACGTTGCCTACTTGTCCGATAGTGGCTCGGCATTCTGCAAGAATCCTTCTCATTTCCCCGGACGGTAGTCTTAACAAAACATACCTGTCTTCCCGTGCTAGAAGTTGCGCTACATTACCTGCGCTACGTGCTATTTGCCCACCACGACCAGGTTCCAGTTCGATATTATGTACCATTGTGCCAGCTGGCATTGCTTTCATGGGCAGCGCATTGCCTGTTTTTATTGGTGCTTCGTCCCCAGACTGCACATCTGATCCAACTTCTAGTCCAACTGGCGCTAATATATAACGTTTTTCTCCATCCGCATAATTTATTAGAGCAATATTTGCTGATCTATTCGGATCGTACTCGATAGATGCTACTTTGCCAGGCACAAACTTGTCTCGCTTAAAATCGATTATTCGGTAATGACGACGATTTCTACCTCCGCGGTGCCGCATAGATATTGTGCCTCGAGCATTACGGCCCGCACGATTTTTTAACGTTCTAAGAAGAGATTTTTCGGGAGCGTTTCTAGTAATCTCTTCGAAGGAGTGCCAGACGGCATTCCTTCGACCAGGTGTAATTGGTTTTAAAGTTTTTGTAGCCACTACTTAAATTCCTTCGATCAGTTGAATTTTGTCGCCGGATTTCAATTTCACCACTGCTTTCTTTTGAGTAGGTGATGTAAATTGACGGAAACCGAATCGTTTGCCTTTCCCTGGAAGTTTTGTGATGTTAACCCTTATAACTGTTACATTGAACGCTTTCTGTACGGCTTTTTTAACGAGTGCTTTCGTAGCGTTGTTAGATACCTCGAAAAGGTACTTATCCTGTGCTTGAAGAACAGTCCCCTTCTCTGTAATTAACGGGCGTATCAATACGTCTTCAAGTTGCACTCTGAATCTCCTTGCTACTCTCAACTATAGCTGTGTTATTCCCCCAGATTATTTCAGCCCTTTGTATTGCATCCGTAGTCATTAGTAAATAATCTTTCCGGAGCAGCTCATGGGCATTCATTAAATCTGCTGGTAGAGTTCGAATGCCGCTAAAATTCCCAGCAGCACGAACTAAATTCAAAGTAGGTTTTTCACAAACAATTAGGGCTGATTTTTCAATTCCTAGAGTATGCAGGATATCATGCAGGGGTTTAGCTTTGGGAGTTTCAAGGTCAATGCCATCAATGACGACTAGCTTATTTTCACGGAGCTTGCTTGATAACATACAACGCAATGCTGCCCGTCTCATCTTTTTTAACATTGACTTCCGGTAATCTTTGGGTTTTGGGCCAAACGTGACACCTCCGTGCCTCCAATGGGGAGCTCTATTGCTTCCCTGGCGTGCCTTGTTCATATATTTTTGTCGCCAAGGTTTACGTCCCCCTCCAGAGACTTCAGCGCGTGTTTTAGTATTGTGTGTTCCTTGTCGCAGGTTAGATTGGTACATGACTAAAGCTTGTTGAACTAAATCGGTGTTCATAGACGCACTGAAAACGAAGTCACTCAATTGAATGCTAGTTACGGATTCCCCACTCATATTTTTGACTGATGTTTTCATAATTAATTTGATGCAGCGTTGTCAATAGTTTTATTCAGGATCAACAATAGTCCGTTCGGTCCTCCAGGCACCGAACCTTTTATCAATAATAGGTCTTTTTCTGGAATCGTTTTTACGACTTGCAAGTTAAGTATTGTAGATTTTTCCGATCCCATATGTCCAGCCATGGGCTTGCCTTTAAGAACTCTGCCAGGGAATGTTCCTGCACCGATGGATCCTGGTGCGCGTCTTCTATCAGATTGTCCGTGAGTTCTTGGCCCAGCGGAAAATCCATGGCGTTTTATAGTTCCCTGGAACCCCTTTCCTTTTGAGATTCCGGTGACATTGACGTGCTGCCACTCTTCGCAGATATCTGCATTCACCACTTGTCCTATTTCTATGCTGTTCAAGTCACTGGCGGGCACTTCTCTTAGACATCTGTAGGCCTTGTTTCTAGACACATCCTGTGATTTGCCACCTGATTTCGTTCTAGGTTCGAAGCCAAGTTGAACTGACTCGTACCCATCAATATCCTCAGTTTTAACCTGGGTTACTGTGCATGGGCCTGCCTTAATTAACGTTACGGGAAGCACTGTCCCATCTTCCTCGAAATATTGACTCATGCCTATTTTTCTTCCAAGTATTCCTTGTATCACTTAAGTCTCCAACTAAATCTTTATGGTTACATCAACACCCGCGGGTAGGTTTAAGCGAGTGAGCGAATCTATAGTCTTGGCATTCATGCCTAGAATATCAATCAGTCTCTTATGAGTTCTGATTTCAAAGTGTTCTCTAGAATCTTTGTCAATGTTTGGGCCACGTATTACACAGAAGCGTTTGATGCGTGTGGGGAGAGGAATAGGTCCAGCTACCTCTGCGCCACTTTGTTCTGCCGTCTCCACTATACGTAAGGCAGACATGTCGACAGTGCGATGGTCATAGCCTTTCAGAACTATTCGGACTTTTTGGTCCGGGTCGCGATTTTCTGTAGTTGTGTTATCCATTGATTATACTCCGCACCGTGTCTTGGGGCACTTTCTCATAAAGCTTAAACTCTAATGTATGTGTAGCTCTACCTTGGGTCATTGACCGTAGGGTTGTAGTATAACCAAACGTAGATTCAAGTGGTATTAGACATCCTATGGTCTGGAGGTCTCCTTCCCCTTCGATGTTTTTTATCTGAGCTCTTCTGGATCCAAGGTCACCTAGTACATCCCCTAGGTAATCCCCTGGTGTGGCTACTTCTAATTCCATCATAGGTTCTAGTAAGACTGAGCCGGCTTTAGCCAAGGCGGCTTTAGTAGCAATATTGCCAGCAGCTTTAAAGGCTAATTCAGACGAATCTACTGGGTGATAACTACCGTCGGTTAATGTGACCTTTACGTCTATCACGGGGTAGCCTGCAACCATTCCATTTTCTAGCCCTTCTCTAACGCCAGCTTTCACAGCAGGTATGAATTCTTTAGGAATTTTCCCTCCTACTATTTTGTCTTCGAAAACGAAGCCCGAATCTCGTTTCGTTGGTTCAATCTGTAGCCATACGTGGCCGTATTGTCCATGCCCCCCAGTTTGGCGCACGAAACGCCCTTCTTGGGTTGATGATTTTGTGATGGTTTCTCGGTAAGAAACACGTGGCTTCCCCACATTAGCTAAGACTGCGAATTCTCGTTTCATGCGGTCAACCAATATCTCTAGGTGGAGTTCGCCCATCCCAGAAATTACGGTTTGTCCAGTCTCGTCATTGAATTTGACCGTAAATGTAGGATCTTCTTCAGCAAGCTTTCTCAGAGCTTCAGATAATTTTTTGTGATCAGCCACACCAATTGGTTCCACTGCCAGTGATATTACTGGCGTTGGAAACTTTGGTGGTTCTAGTATGATAGGATTTTGCTTATCACAGAGAGTGTCCCCTGTGAACGTGTTCTTCAAACCAATTGCAGCACATATATTACCAGCACCAGCCTCTGCTACTTCTTCTCTCTTGTCGGCGTGGACAAGAAGAACCCGACCAAGTCGCTCATTTCTATTTTTAACCACATTGTAGACTGTAGCACCGCTTTTTATTACTCCAGAATAAACCCTTAGGTATACCAGCCGACCTACAAATGGGTCTGTGGCGACTTTATACGCCAAAGCTGCAAGGGGTTCTGTTTCATCTGCGATGCGGATGGCCTTAGCTGACTTTTCAGGATCAATACCTTCCACCGGTGGGACATCTTTAGGAGAAGGAAGGTAATCTATCACCATATCTAGAAGTGGCTGTATACATTGGCTTTTTAAGGCACTTCCACATGCGACTGGGATGATATCAGATTGAATCGTTGCTTTACGGAGAGCTTCCATCAATTCTTCAACAGATATTTCTTTGCCCTCAATGTATTTTTCCATCAGGACATCGTCAGTTTCGGCTATTTTCTCTACAAGAAAATCACGATATTTCGCAAATTCACTTTGGTGCTCTGAAGGTATGTCACTTTCAGTTGGGCTACTACCCTTACCATCCTGATAAGTTATGGCCCTGCCTTTTAGAAGGTCGATTACCCCGATAAACGATGATTCAGCACCTATGGGTATTTGGACGGGAACGGGATTAGCATCTAATCTGTCTTTTATCATTTGGACAGTACGTTCAAAACTAGCTCCGACCCTGTCCATTTTGTTTACGAAACAAATTCGAGGCACGTTGTATCGATTTGCCTGTCGCCATACTGTCTCTGATTGGGATTGCACGCCGGCTACAGCATCCAATACGACTATGCCACCGTCTAATGCACGCAGACTCCGTTCGACTTCAGCTGTAAAATCCACGTGCCCTGGGGTATCTATAATATTTATACGGTGGTTTTTCCACTCAGCAGTTGTTGCAGCGGATGTGATAGTAATACCCCGCTCACGTTCTTGAGGCATCCAGTCCATAACTGTCGTGCCTTCGTCTACTCCTCCAATACGGTGTGTTCGCCCTGTGTAGTACAGGATCTGTTCAGTGACAGTAGTTTTTCCAGCATCAATATGAGCAATGATCCCCATATTGCGAATCCTTTCAATGGGGAACACGTTATTAGTGGACTTTTCAGTCGATGTTTTAGATAAAGTCACCATCGGTAATGTGCGAATGCCCTATTAGCTTCTGCCATACGGTGAAGGTCGTCACGTCTCTTTGTTGCTGACCCGCCCCCGTTTGATGCATCCAAAATCTCCTGGGCTAGCCTATTAGACATCGGGGATCCTTGTCTGCTTCTGGCAGCCGCGATAATCCATCGAAATGCTAATGCTTCCCCACGTTGCGTAGTCACTTCCAGAGGAATTTGGTACGTTTGTCCGCCAACTCGTCTGGGTTTTACCTCCAGTAGAGGGATCACATTTTTCATTGCACGTTCCATTATTTGCATTGGATCTTTGCTTGTTTGTTTTTTAACAATGTCCAATGCAGTATAAATAATTCTAAAAGCCAGACTTTTCTTCCCGTTGAGCATCAATCTGCCTGCAAAACGGCCCAGTTGACCACTTCCATAAAGAGGGTCTGGCAATATATCTCTTTTTTCAGCACGCCTTCTTCTAGACATAATACGACTTCAGCCTTTTCCGTCAGGGATTATTCTACGCAGTTTAAGAACCAGGATTGCTAGACCGAACTGCACCATACTTACTTCGGCCACGCTTGCGATCCTGAACTCCTTCACAGTCTAAAGCGCCTCTGACAATATGATACCTTACACCGGGTAAATCTTTAACACGCCCACCTCGTACAAGAACAATCGAGTGCTCCTGTAAATTGTGACCTTCTCCCGGTATATAGGCAGTTACTTCAACACCATTAGTAAGTCGAACTCTCGCGATTTTACGCAATGCAGAGTTCGGCTTCTTAGGAGTTGCCGTGCGTACCTGAACGCACACACCTCTTTTTTGAGGGGCTCCGTCGCCCCAAGTCTGTTTGCCCGTAATGGCATTATAAACCCAATGCATCGCCGTAGACTTAGACTTGCTACGGGTGGATCTACGCCCCTTGCGGACCAATTGATTTACGGTTGGCAATGTATTCAC
>Ga0315305_1000011_pt1 | contig 18307 bp, 10 predicted proteins | sample CB9_Tmax_529_MT_FD_204537 | JGI IMG/M metagenome (GOLD analysis project Ga0315305, IMG submission 204537) | Metatranscriptome of marine microbial communities from Western Arctic Ocean, Canada - CB9_Tmax_529 (Metagenome Metatranscriptome) | ecosystem: Environmental > Aquatic > Marine > Oceanic ...
CTTGAACCCGGTCCTAGCCGCGCTGGCCATGGCGTTCAGTTCGGTAACCGTGGTGAGCAATTCCCTAAGGCTACGGCGGGCCAAGGTCTAGAGGGAATCTGCAATTTGAGCCGGATAGTCTCGGTGGTCCAAGGTCTAACCGGCCGAGTAGCGTACACTAGCATTGGCAACCAATAGGCAATCCCGGAGGAAAGCGAAATGGCGACAGCGATAGACCCGATCTGCCAGATGGACGTGGACACCGAAAACCCGCCCGGAGGGCAGAGCGAACACGGGGGCACAACCTACTACTTCTGCGCTCCCGGCTGCAAAGTAGCCTTCGACAAAGAGCCGGAGAAGTATCTTTCTGAGGCCGGGGCGGAGTCTGCAAGCCATGGCGGCGGGCACGGTCATGACCATGGTCACGGACATGACCACGGCGCCGGTGGACACCACCAGACCGAGGACAAGCCTGGGTTTCTTGCCCGGCTGTTCGGCAGGAAGTAGTAGGCGGTTGCCGACTACAGGCTTGTTGCCCTAGACTGCGGCCCCGTGGCAGCGCTTATACTTCTTGCCGCTGCCGCAGGGGCAGGTAGCGTTGCGCCCGACCTTTCCGGAGCCACCGGTCGGCGCCGAGCCGCGTTGGGCGTCGTTTACCGCCTGCATCGGGCTGGTCTGGGTTGCGGATGGCCGGCGCCGAGTTCCCTGGGCGGGTTGTTGGTTGAGCGACGCATGGAATACGGTGTGCACCACTTCGTATTGGATCTGTGATTGCAGATCCCCGAACATCTTATGGCCCTCCGAACGGTACACGACCAGCGGGTCCCGTTGGCCATAGGCTTGCAGTCCGACCCCGGTGCGTAGATTCTCCATGGAGGTTAGGTGCTGTACCCAGTGGGTATCGATGGCCTTCAGCAGCAACAACCGCTCAACGGTCCGCATCTGTTCTTCGCCCAAGTCCTGTTCCCGGGCCTCGTAGATCGTCTCGGCGAATGCGTCCAGGATTTCGGATATCTGGTCCCGTCCCCATTGGTAGACTTGGTCCTCATCGGACAGTTCTGGGGGTAGCGGACAAATCTGGCCCAGCTCGTCAATCAGCGCGCCGGCGTTCCAATCGTCAATGTGTTTTCCCGGTAGATGCCGGGCGGCCATATCGGCAAACTCGTTGCGCAGCATGTTGATGAATTTGGTCTTCAACGATTCGCCGCTCAGGGCCTCAAACCGGTCTTCGTAGATGATCTCCCGTTGCTTGTTTAGAACGTCGTCATAGTCCAGCAGGTGCTTGCGCATGTCGAAGTGATAGCCTTCAACTTTGACCTGAGCGCTGCCGATGGACTTCGTGATGATTCGGTTCTCCACTGGAGTCTCTTCGTCCAGACCCGTCCAACTCATCACCGTCTTGATCCGGTCGCCGCCGAACCGTTGCATCAGTTCATCTTCCAGGGAAACGTAGAACTGGGAACTGCCCGGGTCGCCCTGGCGTCCAGCGCGGCCCCGAAGCTGGTTGTCGATCCGACGGGCGTCGTGGTGCTCGGTGCCGATGACGTAGAGGCCGCCTAGCTCCACTACCTTGTCGTGCTCAACCCTCCAGTCGGTCCGACCGGTGTCGCTGCCCCCCAGAACGATGTCGGTTCCGCGGCCGGCCATGTTGGTGGACACGGTCACTGTGCCTAGGCGTCCGGCTTGGGCGACGATGGTGGCTTCCTGCTCGTGAATCTTAGCGTTAAGAACTTGGTGAGGGACACCCCGTTTTTTAAGCCGCTCGCTCAGGTACTCGGATGCCTCGATTGACGTCGTGCCGACCAGGACAGGCTGGCCCGACTCGTGCAGTTTTGCGATGTCTTCGGTAACGACCTTCCACTTGCCATCCTCGGTCTGGAATACCAGGTCTGAGCGGTCCATTCGCCCTAGAGGAAGGTTGGTGGGCACTGCCACAACCTCCAGCCCGTAGATCTTATAGAATTCATCCGACTCTGTGAGTGCGGTACCGGTCATGCCCGCCAACTTATCGTACAAGCGGAAGTAGTTCTGAAGGGTGATGGTCGCGTAGGTGATGCTCTCCCGCTGGACCTTGATGCCTTCTTTGGCTTCCACCGCCTGGTGTAGTCCGTCGGACCAACGGCGTCCGGGCTGCAGACGCCCGGTGAACTCATCGACGATGATTACCTCGCCGTCTTTGACCACGTAGTCTTTGTCCCGAATCTTCATGACATCGGCGGTCAGGGCGTTCTCCATGTAGTGGACCTGGTGGAAATTCTCCGGATCGTAGAGGTTGGTGGTATTGGTCCACTTCTCCATCTTGGAGATGCCGTCTTGGGTCAAGGAGATGGCTTTGGTGCGCTCGTCGATTGTGAAGTCCGTTTCTTCTTCCAGGCGGGTCACCAACTTGGCGAAGCTCTGATATAGCTGTACCGGCTCGTCTGCCGGGCCGCTGATGATCAGCGGGGTACGGGCTTCGTCGATGAGGATGTTATCGACCTCGTCGACGATGGCGTAGTTCAGTTCCCGTTGCACCCGGTTGGTTTCTTCCAGGGCCATGTTGTCCCGCAGATAGTCGAAACCGAACTCGTTGTTGGTTCCATAGGTGATATCGGCCCGGTAAGCCTCCGGGCGCGAGACGGGGCGGAGAAACTCCATGCCGTTGGGAGCGGTGGTTATCTCTGGGTCGTAGATGTAGCTTGCATCGTGTTGCAGGCATCCTACGCTAAGGCCTAGGGCGTGATAGATGGGGGCCATCCAAACCGGGTCACGGCGGGCCAGATAATCGTTCACGGTTACCACGTGGACGCCCTTGCCCTCCAGAGCGTTGGCGTAGACGGCCAGAGTGGCAACGAGGGTCTTACCCTCGCCGGTCTTCATCTCGGCTATCTGACCATTGTTGAGGACCATCCCTCCGACGAGCTGGACGTCGTAGTGGCGCTGTTTCAGGTTCCTGCGGGCGGCCTCACGGACGAGGGCAAAGGCCTCCGGCAGGATGTTGTCCAAGTCTTCTACGTCGGCCAACCGGGACCGGAACTCATCGGTCTTTGCCCGGAGTTCTTCGTCGGTTAGTTTTTGATATTCCGGCTCGAACTCGGCGGTCTCCGCGACAATGGGAGTCAATTTCTTGAGGGCTTTGTCGTTGGGGTCGCCGAGAACTTTTTGGAGAACAGAAACCATGTGTATTAGACCTCATGGATTGGCGCCGGGGCAGGGCGGACAGCCTGGGGACGCCGGTTGGCACGCTGCCAACGGTCCCTGATACCGTAATGGGCGCCTCAAAACCAATTATATTGTATCCAATGACCAGTGGGGATGCATGCCCCTTCCGTACCGAATACGGGCTCAGGCTAGGCGTTTATCTGCGGGCGGACGCCGCCAGCCAACTCACTCAGGCTGGAGGCTCCCGATAGACGCATCCAGTCTTGAAATTCGGCTAAGATCCGCCATGGCGCCGACAGTCCTACAAGGTTGGCGCTGCCTATCTGTACGGCTGAGGCGCCCGCCAGGATGTATTCGGCGGCATGTTCGCCGGTAAAGATGCCGCCAACCCCGATGATTGGCACGTTCACCGTATTTGACACTTGGTAAACCAAGGCGAGGGAGATTGGGCGAAGACCCGGCCCTGAAAGGCCGCCGGTGATGTTGCCCAAAACCGGCCGGCGCGACTGGGTGTCGATGCGCATGGCGGGCATGGTGTTGCAGATGGTCAGGGCGTCGGCTCCGGCGTCGACGGCGGCCCGGGCAATCTCTGTGATGTCGGGGACGTTGGGCGCCAACTTGGCCAGCACCGGAAGGTCCGTGTTGGCCCTGACTGCCGCCACCGCTTGAGATGTGAGGACGGCGCTGTGCCCAAAAAGGGAGCCGTCTTCTACGTTGGGGCAACTGAGATTTAGCTCAATTGCCTGAAACCCGGCCCCCTGGTTCGCCATAGCTGCCATTTCGGCAAACTGATCGACGGAATCGGAGGCGAAACTGAACACCACGTTCGCGTTCCACTGGCTCCAGCCTGGTGTGACATCGCGCAATGCGGCTTCGATACCGGGGTTGGTGAGACCGATTGCATTTAAGAATAAGTGGTCCCCAGCGTCCCAGGCCTCGCGGTAGGACTCGGGAAACCACCTGGGCTCTGGGTTGCCTTCCCTGGGCAGGCGGGTGACCGTTTTCGGCACCACGGCGCCCAGCCGCCCCAGATCCATAGCTTCGGTTATGCCTCTGCCATAGCCGTCGTAGCCGAACGTGCCAGAGGCAATCATCACTGGGTTAGCCAACCGCAGGTGATGAGGGTTGTTAGGGGCTAGATCAACCGAGAGGTCTAGCCCCTGATCAGACTCCGGTCTATTCGTCGCCCTCACCATCTGGGGCGATGATTGCTTCGTCGCGCACCTCCGCATCCTGTTCTCCAAGAGCCGGACTTGTGTCGTGGTCGCTGTTGTGGCCGTTGGTGCTTAAGCCGCTGGCTGCGGCCAGATTCGGATCGTTGGACTCGGCATCGTCTTCATTGGTGTCGGCGTCCAAACCGTCCAGGTCGTCAGTCTGGTCGTCTTCATCGTTACTCGGTTCCGGCAGCAAGTCTTCCGCGCTGACGGCCTCGGCAAAGACGTTGGGTACGTCGGGGACATCCTCTCTGGGTTGCCGATCGAAGGGGCCGGCAGGAGCGTCGGTGACGCCCAGCCAACCGCCGGGGGACACCGCAGCAATCTCCGGCACCGGTTCGGGTTTCAGCAGCTCATCCATGCCAGGTATCTCTACCCTGGCTGGTATGAGCCTACCGATGATGACATTTTCTTTCAATCCTTGGAGCCAGTCCTGTGCTCCGCTTACCGCCGCTTGGGTCAGTACCCTGGTGGTCTCTTGGAAAGAGGCCGCAGACAGGAAGCTGTCGGTCAGCAGGGACGCCCGGGTCACGCCCAATAGAATCGGCTTGGCGGTGGTCGGTTCGCCACCCTCGGCCAACACTTTGGCGTTCTGGGCTTGGAATTGGTATTTGTCCACCATCTGGCCGGGTATGAATTCGGAGTCTCCGGTGGACTCTACCTGGACACGGCGGAGCATCTGCCGGAGGATGATCTCTATGTGCTTGTCGTGGATGCCAACACCCTGGGACGTATAGACCTGTTGGACCTGGTCTACCAAGTAGCCCTGTAGGTCTTCTCCCCCTCGGATGTGGAGAATGTCGTGGGGGTTTAGCGGTCCGCTGATTAGCGGGTCGCCAGCCCGAACCACATCTCCGTCCTTGACCAACATGTAAGGCGAGGCGAGGATCAGGTGCTCACGGACTTCGACATCGTCCCACACGATGGAGATAACACCAGAGTCGATCTCCACTCTGCCGCCGATATTGGCGACGACTTGCTCGATGTGTTCACCTTCTCCGGATTCGGAAGCCTGGGCGGCTTCTTCAGCAGCTTTCTTGACTGCGGCCTTGGACTTTCTGCCTTTGAGAGCAGGCATGCTGGTGGCCAGGACCATACCCGGCTCCACGGTCTCGCCCTCATCCACCAAGATCTGACTGCCCTCTGGGGCCAGATAATCTTCGCGGAACTCTTCCCGGCTGACTATGCGCAGGCGGCGGCCTTCTTCATCAGTCTCCAGCTCTATCATGCCGTCGATGTCGGCCAGGATGGCCGCGCCTTTGGGGATGCGGGCCTCGAAAAGCTCTTCCACCCGGGGCAGACCGCTGGTGATGTCCAAGCCGGCTATGCCGCCGGTGTGGAACGTCCGCATGGTCAACTGAGTGCCGGGCTCTCCGATGCTCTGGGCGGCGATGATGCCAACGGCCTGTCCCATCTCCACCATGAGTCCGGTGGCGGGCAGGCGGCCGTAACAGGCCTGACAAACACCGCGGTGGCATTCGCAGTTTAGCGGTGAGCGCACCGCCACTTCTCTGACTCCGGCTTCGACCAGTGTCTGGCCGATTTCCAGGTCAATCTCCTGGTTGCGTTCCAGCAAGATCTCGCCGGTCTCGGGATGGGCCACCGGCGCGGCGGCCAGCCTCCCGGCGATCCGCTCCGGCAGGGTCTTGCCGGTCTCGTCTTCGGGACGCGGGGTGACCCAGTAGGAGTCCAAGGTCCCGCAGTCCTCTTGTAGAATTATCACTTCCTGGGCGATATCAATCAGCCGCCGGGTCAGGTATCCGCTGTCGGCGGTCCTCAGTGCGGTATCGGCCAGACCTTTCCGGGCGCCGTGGGTCGAGATGAAGTACTCCAGGGCCGTCAGGCCTTCCCGGAAACTGGATTTGATGGGCAGGTCGATGATCTTCCCCTTGGGGTTGCTCATCAGGCCGCGCATCCCAGCCATCTGTTTGATCTGGGAGATGTTACCTTTGGCGCCTGAGACGGCCATCACGGCAATGCCGCCATAATTAGGCAGTTCCTCTTCGACCAATAGCGTGGTTTGGTCGGAGGCCATGGTCCAAGCGTCGACAGTTTTCGCGTAGCGCTCATCCTCGGATATCAGGCCCGAAAGGAACTGATCTTCGTAGCCGTTCACCAACTCGGTGGCTGCCGTCAGGATTCCTTCTTTCTTCGGGGAAACCTGAATGTCGTTGATGGCGATGGTGATTCCCGACGTGGTGGCGTAATGGAATCCCAGGTCCTTGACACTATCCAACACATTGGCCGTTTCCTCGTTGCTGAGGGTGCGGTACAGGTTGGCGGTCAGATCCTTTAAGGCTCCCCGGTCCATCAAGATGTTCTGGTATCCGATCCGTTTGGGCAGAATCTCATTGAAGATCATCCGGCCCAGAGTAGTTTCCATCCACTCGCCGTCGTAATTCTCCACCTCACGAACATGGATGGGAGCGTGCAGGTCGATAAGGTCGGACGCGTGGGCGATGCGGGCCTCATCAAAGTCATTGAATCTGCTGCCGACTCCCGTGCTGTTTTCCCGGATCTGGGTCAGGTAGAAGCAGCCCATAACCATGTCCAGAGTGGGCGCCACCAGCGGGTCCCCGGAGGCGGGCGATAGCATATTGTGGGTGCTGAGCATGATCTCTTTGGCCTCTAGTACGGCCATCCGTGACAGGGGAACGTGGACCGCCATCTGGTCGCCGTCGAAGTCCGCGTTGAAGGCGGAACAGACCAACGGATGAATCTGGATGGCGTTGCCCTCGATGAGCACCGGCATGAATGCTTGGATGCCCAACCGGTGCAGGGTGGGTGCGCGGTTGATGAGCACGGGACGGTCCTTGATGACGTCTGCCAAGATGTCCCAGACTTCGCCCCTGGCCCGCTCGACCATCCGCTTGGCGTTCTTGATGTTGGGCGCGATGCCCAAGATCACCAGGCGATGCATCACGAAGGGCTTGAACAACTCAAGGGCCATGCGTTTGGGCAGGCCGCACTGGTCCATCTTGAGTTCTGGTCCAACCACGATGACGGAGCGTCCACTGTAGTCCACCCGCTTGCCCAGCAGGTTCTGGCGGAATCGTCCTTGCTTGCCGCGTAGCAGATCGGAGAGAGACTTTAGCTTGTGATTATGGCTGCCCTGAATGGGGCGGCCCCGGCGGCCGTTGTCAATCAGCGCGTCGACGGCCTCCTGCAACATTCTCTTCTCGTTCCGGATAATAATCTCGGGCGCACCCAAAGACATGAGCCGCTTCAACCGGTTGTTCCGGTTGATTACCCGGCGGTAAAGGTCGTTCAAGTCGCTGGTGGCGAACCGGCCGCCGTCCAACTGCACCATGGGGCGCAGTTCCGGGGGCAGTACCGGCAGCACCGAGATAATCATGTCTTCGACGCGGTTGCCGCTTTTGCGGAAAGATTCAACTACACGCAACCGTTTTATGGCTTTCTTCCGGCGCTGGCCGGAGGTGGTGTGCATCTCATTGACCAGTTGGTCCTTGAGGGCCTCCAGGTTGACGGTCTTCAAGATAGCCAGGATCGCCTCGGCGCCCATGCCCGCTTCGAACACGTCGCCATGGGCCTCTTTCAGTTCCCGGTAGCGGGACTCTGCGATGAGCTTGTGGATCCGCAGGTCTTCTAGCTCGTCGGTGGCAACCTTTAATTGGTCCTCCAACTGGCCCTCTTCCGTGGCCAATTGGTCAACGATGGCGTCCATCTCCACCTGAATGGCGATTGGGTCCATCTCCACTTCTGGCTCTTCAAGCTCAGCCGCAGCCTCATTCTCAGGGGTTTCCGATTCCTCAGCAGCCACCTCAGCTACCGGCTCTTCAACCAACTCGGCAACCGCATCTTCGCCAGTTCCTTCATCTGTGAGTTCGTCCGCCGAAGCTTCGCTGCCCTCCAGGCGGGTTTTGAGCGCGCTGATCCGGGCTTCTGCCTGGCGGCGCGCCTTCTTCAATTCCAGGTCGAACTTGGCCTGTTCCAGTTCAATGGCTTCCAGGCGCACGTCTTCGTCAACCGACACGACGATGTGCTGGGCGAAGTAGAGCACCCTTTCCAGGTTTCTGGGAGACAGGTCTAGGAGCAGACCCAGCCGGCTCGGCGTGGTTTTGCTGAACCAGATGTGGGCGACGGGCGCGGCCAAGCGGATATGCCCCATGCGTTCGCGGCGCACCTTGGAACGCGTGACCTCGACCCCGCAGCGGTCGCAGACAACGCCGCGATAGCGGATGCGCTTGTATTTGCCACAGAAGCACTCCCAGTCCTTGGTGGGTCCGAACAGCCTTTCGCAGAATAGGCCGTCCTTCTCCGGGCGCAGGGTGCGGTAGTTGATGGTCTCGGGCTTGGTGACCTCGCCGTGAGACCAGTTGAGTATCTGTTCGGGGGATGCGATGGAAATGCGAATCGCGTTGAAATCGGTCCCCTGTGTTTCCGCCCTATCTGCCATCCTGACCATTAGATCGTCTCCAGCGCTTGGAATAGATCAGCTTCGTCGGTAATACTCTGGGAGATGGAAGGCCGCCGCTCTTCTTTCAACAACTCAACGGCCAGACCCAGACTCTGGAGTTCCTTGAGCAGGACGTTGAACGATTCCGGCACGCCGGGTTGGCCGATGGGTTCTCCCTTGACTATCGCCTCATAGGTCTTTACGCGTCCGGCCACGTCATCGGACTTGACTGTTAGCACTTCTTGCAGGTTATAGGCGGCGCTGTAGGCCTCCAGGGCCCAAACTTCCATCTCACCGAAGCGCTGTCCGCCGAACTGGGCCTTTCCACCCAACGGCTGCTGGGTGATCATCGAGTAGGGGCCGGTGGAGCGGGCGTGAATCTTGTCCTCAACCAAGTGTATGAGCTTCAAGATATAGATGCTGCCCACAGTGACCAACTGGTCGAAATTCTCTCCGGTCCGTCCGTCGCTGAGTTCAAACTTGCCGAAGGTGGGCGGCGCGATCCGGCGTTCCCGATGCACTTTGAGGGCCGCCTGGTGCATGTCCTCTAGAGACATGTCCGTGGTGTCCACTTCGGCTGCATCGGTCAGCCACATGCGCAGGCAGGCCTCTCGGGCCGCGCCGATCTTGGTATCGTCGAAGATCTTCCTGGGATCGTACCCCTTCTCTTCTAGCCAGCGGTCCACCTGAGGGTAATCAACCTCGGGAGAGCCGTCGGTCGGACCGATGTGGGATGCTCCTGACTGTTCGGTGAACCAAACGCGGGCCAAGGCGTCTTCAATGGCCAGGTCCGCGGCGCCGTCGAACACTGGAGTATTGGCCCTGAAATTCAGGCCACGGGCGGCCCAGCCCAGGTGGGTTTCCAGCACCTGGCCCAAGTTCATCCGTGAGGGAACCCCAATGGGATTCAAGATGATGTCCACCGGTGTGCCGTCGGCCATGTAGGGCATGTCCTCTTCCGGCAGGATCCTGGCGACCACGCCCTTATTGCCGTGGCGGCCGGCCATCTTGTCGCCAACGGAGATCTTCCGTGTTTGGGCGATCCAGACCCTAACGGCCTGATTCACGCCCGGCGACAAGTCGTCCCGGTTCCCTCGGGTCAAGACCTTAACCTCGATGACCTTGCCCCGTTCCCCGTGGGGAACCCGCAAGGAGGTGTCCTTAACGTCCCGGGATTTCTCGCCGAAGATCGCGCGCAGGAGCTTCTCTTCCGCGGTCAGTTCGGTTTCGCCTTTGGGAGTGACCTTGCCAACCAGAATGTCGCCAGGTCCAACGTCGGCGCCGACGCGGATGATGCCGAGTTCGTCCAGGTCGCGCAGGCTGGTCTCCCCCACATTGGGGATGTCCCGCGTGATTTCTTCGGGACCAAGTTTGGTTTCTCGGGCCTCCATCTCATGCTTTTCGATATGGATGGAGGTGAAGTAATCGTCGCGGTACAGACGTTCACTAACGATGATGGCGTCTTCGTAGTTGTATCCTTCCCAGGACATGAAGGCCACCAGCACGTTCTGGCCCAGGGCCAATTCGCCGTGGTCGGTGGATGAACTGTCGGCCAAGACGCTGCCGACCTGCACTCGGTCGCCCTTTGTGGCGATGGGGCGCTGGTCGAAGCAGGTCCCCTGGTTGGTGCGGGAGAACTTGATAACGGGGTGAGCATGTTTCTCGCCCTCTTCATCCGTTACGACGATCTCCTTCCCGGTGACGGACGTAACCACTCCGTCGACCAACGAGGTGACCATCTGTCCGCTGTCCAGGGCCACCCGGCTTTCGATGCCGGTGCCGACCACGGGGGCTTGAGGCCGCAGCAAAGGCACAGCCTGACGCTGCATGTTGGACCCCATCAAGGCCCGGTTGGCGTCGTCATGCTCCAAGAAAGGGATCAGGGCCGCCGACACGCTCATGATCTGCATGGGCGAAACGTCCATGTAGTCAATCAGGTCCGGCGTTTCCTGGGTGTAGTTCTCACCTACCCGCAGTTCAACGCGGTCTTGCACGAACTGGTTTAGGTGGTCCAGGTGAGCGTTAGCCTGGGCTACCCGGAAGTCTTCTTCCTGGTCCGCCGATAGATAGATGACGTCGTCCTTTCCGGTGGCTACAAAGGTCTGAACGGGAATCATCGTGCCCTTGGGCAGTTGTTTCAGGGCGTTCATCTTGTTGGCGCCAACAGCCCTGCCCTTGCCCACGATAACGTTGCCCTTTTGGTCCAGCACAGACTCGGTGACGGTCCGTCCCTTAAGGTCGTCCGAGTCATGGGGAAGGGTCTTAAGCACCTTTCTGTAAGGAGACTCGATGAAGCCGTATGGATTGATCCTGGCGTAGGACGCCAAAGAACTAAGCAGGCCGATGTTCGGTCCTTCAGGGGTCTCGATGGGGCAGATCCGGCCATAATGGGAGAAGTGAACGTCCCTCACGTCGAATCCTGCCCGCTCTCTGGAAAGACCTCCGGGGCCGAGAGCCGAGAGCCGCCGTTTGTGGGTCAACTCGGCCAGCGGGTTGGTCTGGTCCATGAACTGGGACAACTGGGATCCGCCGAAGAACTCCCGCACTGCGGCGACCACCGGGCGGATGTTGACCAAGCCCTGGGGCGCTGCGGCCTCGGGATCCACCAGCGTCATCTTCTCTTTGACCATCCGTTCCATCCGGAGCAGTCCGACGCGAACCTGGTTCTGGACCAGTTCGCCCACCGCTCTGACGCGGCGGTTGCCCAGATGATCGATGTCGTCGGGATGGCCCTCTCCCTGGTTGATCCGGACCATGGTTCGGATCACAGACACCACGTCTTCCAAGGCAAGCGTCATCAGGTCGTTGTTGCCAGCCTGTCCGAGCCGGCGGTTCAGCTTGTAGCGGCCCACACGGCCCAGGTCGTACCGGCGGGGACCGAAGAATAGGTTCCGAATCAGGGTCCGGGAGTTCTCCAAACTGGGGGGCTCACCCGGCCGCAGGCGTCGGTAAAACTCGATTTGGGCGGCGGCGATGCGCCTTGCGGCGTCGCCGTCGAATTCTTTGTCCTCGTGGAGCCAATCCCAGAGGGAATGGAGGTCATCGTTCTTGAAGTTTAGGTCCTTGGGGTCGAGGACCGGGTCCTTGGACAATGTCGTCTGCATGTACCGGTGGTTTTCGTCGGTATCAATGTCGGCGAACATTGCCATCATCTCATCGTCGTCGGCCACGCCGAGGGCGCGGAGGAAAGTGGACGCCGAGACCTTGCGCTTTCGGTCTACTTTGACCGAGATAATATCTTTGGAGCTGGTCTCAAATTCGAGCCAGGCGCCCCGGGAAGGTATCAGTTTGGCGGAGCACAGGTCACGGCCGCTGATGGCGTGGCGCTCCAGGACAAAATATATACCCGGCGAACGGACCAACTGGCTCACCACGACGCGCTCAGCGCCGTTGATGATGAAGGTACCGTCGCCGGTCATCATGGGAATGTCGCCCATGAAAATCTCTTGTTCCTTGATCTCGCCGGTCTCTTTCATAACCAGGCGAGTTTTCACGTAAAGGGGCTGGGAAAACGTGATCTCCCGCTCCTTGCTCTCTTGGGGCGAATATTTGGGGTCGCGGAAGTAGTGCTCTAGGAAATGCAATTCGTATTTATTGCCTGTATAATCGGCGATCGGGGAGATTTCTCGATATACTTCAATCAAACCTTCAGCCTTCAGCCAATCCCAAGACTGAATCTGACTTTGGATGAGATGGGGGACATCGAGAACCTGAGGGATCTTCGCGTAGTTCTTGACGTCGGGCAGCAGCATAGATTGCCCTTTTAGAGCAGGAGATAAAGCCATTTACCCTTCTCCTTAGACGTGAGTGGATGCGAGTGGCCGAGCGGCCAAGAGTATGGGCGCAACGATATGTAGTGAAAGGGACTGCAGGGGATGGTAGCTAATGATGTGGTGAACGAATTCGTCACTCGAGGCACATGCTCAGTAACCCACGATTATACATGCTAATTCGGGATTGTCAATGTAAGTCACCGCGGATATTTGCAATTATCACCGGAAAATCACCAAAGCCTCTTTTCCCTCATGCCGCCTATCAATCTGGTTAACCGATAAGCTATTATCTGAGGTGTCTGGATTCTGCACACTCCGGTATCGAAATCACATCGGTTAGTGAATAATCAGTCATCCGCACTTAGCGCAGCGATGTATTGCGTTGGCATGAACCTAATTTAGGACCGAATGGCAAACTTTAACCTCAGGCCCTCAAACTTCGTGCTTGCCGGGCGCCCCGTCCACTACGCCTGGGTAATCGTGGCCGTTGCTTCAATCATGCGGTTGTTTAGTTCCTCCTTTCGCTCCTCGTCCAGCATCCTGATTCCTCGTCTGGTAGATTCTTTCGGCTGGAGTTACGGCGCCGTAGGATTGGGTTTCTCCATTCAGTGGATTGTTTCGGGGATGTTCGGGCCTGCGTCAGGCTGGATGGGCGACCGTTACGGCGTTCGCTGGACCATGAGAGTGGGGGCCGTCTTGTTCATCGTGGGCATGGTGCTCACGGGGTTCATGCGCGAATTGTGGCAGTTCTACCTGTTCTTCGGCGTGATTCTTAGCGCTGCCATGGGCATCTTTCAGGTTCCACTCACTGCAGCCGTCACCCTTTGGTTTCGCAAGAGCTTGGGCACCGGCATGGGGTTGCTGCAGTCGTCCCAGGGTGTCGGGCCTCTAATTGCAGTACCAATCATGCTTTGGATCATCCATGTATTTGGTGGCGGATTGGACGGTTTGCGGGCGGCGTTCTGGATTCCTGGCTTGATCGGCGGGGCCGTCATCTTGATGCTGGTTCGGTTCTTTTACAATGAGCCGGCTGAGATTGGTCTCCGTCCGTTGGGCGCGCCTGAAGACGAGCCCATCAAGGCCGTGCAGACCGGAGAAGTAGCCAAAGTTCGCACCAAGGTATTCCTCAAGCAGGCCCAGCGCACCAGCGCCTTCTGGAACCTGATCGGCATCCATTTCTGGGGTTGTGCCGGACACGCCATCATCCTGCTTTACCTGGTCGCCATGGCCGAAGACGAGGGAGTGTCTGCCGGATTGGCGGCCGGAGCATTTGTGACCATGTCGGTCACCAGCACCATTACCCGGTTCGCTGTGCCCGTTATTGCCGAACGGATGGGAAGCAAGGGAGCCATGGCCGGCTGTTTCTTATTGCAGACTGCGCCCATTATGCTCCTGTTTTTTGCCCATGATCCGTGGCAATTTTATTTGTTCGCGGTACTCTTCGGCATTGGGTTTGGCGGCGAGATGAGCGCTTTCCCAATCATCAATCGCCAGTATTACGGAAGCGGCCCCATCGGCACCACCTATGGATACCAGATGATGGGCGCAGGCATCGGAATGGCCACCGGAGCCTTGATCGGTGGGCAATTGCGGGATTTGACGGGTAACTTCGACGCTACGATGGGCCTCTCTCTAGCACTGAGTTCGATCGGCGTAATCAGCATCATGATTCTCCCGACGACCAAGAAAGAACTACTGCCCGACTGGGAAGACCAACTGCCCCAAGAGACTGGAGCCGCTCCCACCACATCCCCTGCGGGCGACGACTAGCAAGTCCGTTCCCCCTCTCGCGACTTACGGTCTCCGTTGGTGCCTAGCCCCGCGTCTCTGGCTATGTGCTAAACTCCGTTATCGAATCTGGATATGGCCTGATTGGGCGGATAATCAGTTGGCGGATTATTAGGAGGTCTCGAAGATGTTGGACTTGGTCATCAGAGGCGGACAAGTTGTAACTCCCATGGGCGTCGGTGAATGGGACATTGCGGTGCAGGGCGAGAAAATCGTCGCGGTGGCTGCTCCGGGCGCCTTGCCCGATGAGGCTGGCCGGGTGATAGACGCCACTGGCATGGTGGTGGTGCCTGGTGGCATCGAGCCTCATGCCCACATCTCTGCGCCCATAATGGGTCATGGCGACCTCAAAACTGCCCCACCGCCCGAGGTGAGCCGGGCCGCGTTGATCGGTGGCACCACCACGTTGATGGACTTCGCCATCCAATACCCCGGTATCGACATTCCCCAGGCGATTCAGGAGAGGACAGAGGTCTGGCAGGGCAATTCCTACGCCGACTACGCCCATCACCTAATGCTCTTGGGCGCCATTCCGCCGGAAATCCTCGGGTCATTGCACGAGGCGGTGGAGGACGGCTTCCCGAGCTTCAAGATCTTCACCACCAATATCCGGCCTCCGGCAACCACCGGGGAGCCGCGCATGGTCGGAACCGGCCACCTCCACGATCTGATGGAGGAGATTCAGCGAATGAACGCCATGCTGCTGGTTCACTCGGAAGACGACGATATGGTCCAGCACATGTACCAGAAGCTGGCCCGCGAAGAGCGGACCGAGTGGCACAACATGCATCTGGTCCACAGCGCTGAATCAGAGGACGTTTCCTTCCGGCGGGTGCTCCGGGTTGCTGAATGGACCGGCGCTCCGGTCTACTTCGTCCACGTCAGCGCCACTCAGGGATTGCAGGCCATCTTGGAGGCACGCTCCAATGGGCGGCCGGTCTACGGCGAAACCCTCCACAATTACTGCTGCTTCAGCGCCGAGAATTATAAAGAAGAGAATGGCATGAAGTACCACACCTACCCGTCGTTGAAGTCGGAGGGCGACCGGCAATCGCTGTGGGACGGGATAGTCAACAACGGTCTCAGCACCATGGCCACCGACGAATATTGCACGTCTTGGGAGACCAAGATATCGGGCCGGACAATATCGGACGTTACCGGAGGCCATAACGGGGCCGAGGCCCGTATGGGTGTTACCTATAGCGAGGGCGTCTCCCGCCGGGGCATGTCCCTGCAGCGGTTCGTAGATGTTTCTTCGGCCAACGCGGCTAAGATCATGGGTCTGTATCCGCGCAAGGGCGTGTTGGCCCCCGGCAGCGATGCCGACATCACCCTCATAGACACCAATTTCAAACGCAAGTTAACCTTTGACGATTTCCACATCACCGACTACAGCATCTGGGACGGGTTCGAGGCCGACGGCTGGCCGGTTACCACGATTCTCCGCGGTAACGTGGTGGTGGATAACCGGGAGTTCAAGGCTGCACCTGGCAGCGGTAAGTTCATCCCCCGCAAGGTGGACGTAGCAATAACCAACCGCCCCCTAGCCTAACGGCGCAGCCGTGTTTTCATGGGCGTGTATGTGGTTGAAACAGGTTTGCACATATCGAATCGTTTGTAGCGGGGATTGGTTATGGCTAGGATCAAGCTGGTGCCGACGGGAGAGTTGACTCCGGGGCTCCGTGACATTGCCAAGGGTGCGGAGGCCCACAAGCTGAACCCGGCCATCTTTCAGGCGGCGGGCAATCTGCCTCAGGCCTATGAAGCCTTCTGGGCTTTTTACGGTCCGCTGAAGTTGGAGGGTCTGCTCGAGCAAAGGCTCAAGGAGTTGGTCCGGCTCAAGATCGCAGACCTGAATCAATGCGCCACTTGAAAGCTGGGCAGGGCTGTGCCGGCGGTGCAGCAAGGGATGACCGAGGAGATGGTCGCCAGCCTGGCCGACTTTGAAAGCGCGGACATCACGGACCGGGAAAAGTTGGCGATCCGGTTTGCTGACCGGATGGCCACCGACCATCACAATATGGACGATGGCTTCTTCGATCAACTTCGAGCCGAGTTTACCGATCCCGAAATTTTCGAGTTGGGGATGATCGCAGGCCAGTTCATCGGATATGGCAGACTTATCTCGATCCTCGATCTGGAAAATCCCGACCAACCTTCATAACAGGAGGCCTGAGAATGACGACATCTGAGGGCACAACAGAGGCGATGCGGGAGAGACTCCGGAGCATGATTCCGGCAGGTGGAAAAGACGGCCCCACTCAAGGCGTTAACCACATCGCGGTGTTCGCCAAAAACCTGGAAGCGACCGCAAAGTTCTACTCGGAGATCATGGACATGCCGGTGATTCGGGTTTCCGCCAACCGCGACGTTGCGGAGTCGACTCATATGAACGTGGCCATCGGAAACGGGATGTCGTCCCCGGCGTTCTTCGACTTTCCCAACGTGCCCCGCTTACAACTGCGTGCGCCAGAAGGCGTGGGCAACGTCATGCATGTGGCCCTTCCCATCGCCCGGAACGTTTTCGTTGAACTGAAAGGCCGGATGGACGGGAACAAGATCAAGTATGAGGAAGTCGGCGGTTCGCTCTACGTGAAGGACCCCAACGGCCTCGGCATCGAGTTGATGCCCTACGACTAGGTCCGGCCAGCCTTAGATTCGTATCAGAGAAGTAGGCACGGGTTCTAAAACCCGCGCCTACTCGGTTTTTGATATGCCGTCGAGAGTGATTAGAGTCGGCTGCACGGTCTACGTCTGGAATCGCCGTCTCAGTCAAATAATCGCTTCCTCCGCACCGGGGGAAGGCTAGGATGGGGGCGCTATCCGGGATAGACCTTGTTCCGCTCAAGAATCCGGGCCAATTCCCCGATTCCATCGTAGATTGTCTCCGCCGGGGGGTGGCCGAAGCACAGCCGCACGTAATTGGCGCCTTCGCCGGACGGCGAGAACTGGGTGCCGTTGTAGTAGCCGACTCCCTCTTGGTAGACCTGCTCCTGCACCGCGGCGAGGTCGGTGCCGTCGGGAAACCTGACCCAGACGTAGAGTCCGCCTTGCGGAGTGGTCCAAGTCACCGAGCCGCCGAAGCTCTCACCCAAGGCAGCGACCATCGCGTCCCGTTTGGCCATCAGCGCCCGGTTATGAACCTCGATGTGTTGACCTAGGCCGCCCTTCATGTATTCCGCTACGGCCAAGGCGGTGAACTGGCTTACCGCACCGCCCGACTTGAAGCTCCAAGCCCGGTTGATCACTTCTTGAGGGGCCACCAGGTAGCCCATCCGCATCCCAGGGGCGATGATTTTGGAGAATGACCCGACGTAGACCACCCGGCCGGTGTCGTCCAGAGAGTGGAAAGAGGTCACGTCCTCACCTTCGAAGCGAAGGTCGGCGTAACAATCGTCCTCAAATACTGGGATGCCATGCTTTCCGGTAACCTCCAGAACCTGCTTCCGGCGTTCCAAGGTCATTGTCCAGCCCATGGGGTTCTGAAAGGTGGGGATGGTGTATAGGTACTTGACCTTCTTTCCCTTGGCCGTCTGCTCCGTGATGACCGTGTCCAGGTCGGCGGGAAGGATGCCGTCGTCGTCACACTTGACGCCAACCACGTCGGCTCCGTAGCGGCGCATCTGATTCAGGGTCCCCAGATAGACAAATTCTTCTACCAAGACCACGTCGTCGGGGTCGGTAAGAGCTTGAATGACGATGCCAATAGCCTCGCCAGACCCGGAGGTCAGCACTAGATTGTCGGCGTCCACTTTCATGTTGCGTTCGCGGGCCAACTTCTCGGCTACCAGCCGCCGAAGCTCAGGGTAACCAGAAGCGTCGGAGTAATAGGCCAGGTCTCGGCCCTCCCGCTCGAACCCGCTCTTTAAGGAGTCGATCAACTCGTCGAGAGGCAGCGTTTCAGGGTCGGGGTAAGCCACGGCAAAGTCGTACTTGGCGTGCCGGAATGTGCCCGGAAGGGCGTCTCGGGACGTCGCCGAGAAAAGCCTGTCGTA
>Ga0315305_1000012_pt1 | contig 17289 bp, 30 predicted proteins | sample CB9_Tmax_529_MT_FD_204537 | JGI IMG/M metagenome (GOLD analysis project Ga0315305, IMG submission 204537) | Metatranscriptome of marine microbial communities from Western Arctic Ocean, Canada - CB9_Tmax_529 (Metagenome Metatranscriptome) | ecosystem: Environmental > Aquatic > Marine > Oceanic ...
AATCAACTGAGTAAGTACCTTTAAAGTTTTGTGTTCAAGAGGAGAATTAAGCATTGCCGACGATTAATCAACTGGTCCGCAAAGGCCGCAGAAAAATCCATAAGAAAAAGGATGCGCCGGCTTTAGATGCCTGTCCACAACGGCGTGGCGTCTGTACTCGGGTTTATACGACAACCCCCAAGAAACCCAACTCCGCCCTGCGTAAAATGGCCCGTGTTCGTCTGACTACTGGGACGGAAGTGACCGCTTATATTCCTGGAGAGGGCAACAATCTCCAGGAGCATTCCATTGTTCTTGTCCGCGGTGGACGGGTTAAGGATTGTCCGGGTGTGCGCTACCACATAATCCGGGGTGTGTTAGATACGAGCGGAGTGGTCGAACGTCGGCAGAGTCGATCAAAATATGGCGCCAGAAGGCCTGATTAAAAAGGCAAGCGGGGACAGAACTTATGCCACGTAGAAAACGGGTTGTAAAAAGGCAATTATTGCCGGATCCCAAATACCATAACGTACTCGCAACACGCTTTATAAACAGCCTTATGAAACAGGGCAAAAAAAGTGTGGCCGAGGTGGCCTTTTACCGCGCAGTAGATTTAGTTAGCGAACGCAGTGGTGAGGATGGGATGGAAATTTTTCAAAAGGCCGTCGAAAATGTCAAGCCCATGGTCATGGTTCGTTCGCGGCGGGTTGGTGGGGCTACCTACCAAGTTCCGGTGGAAGTGCGTCACGATGAACGGACCGCCCGATCCATCCGTTGGTTAATCCGGTTTGCTCGGGAACGTTCTGAGCGCACCATGGCCGAGAAATTGGCAAACGAGTTCTTGGCGGCTTCAAAAGGCGAAGGTGGCGCCGTTCGTCAGCGCGAAGATACGCACCGGATGGCCGAGGCCAACAGGGCCTTTGCCCACTACAGGTTCTAAAAAGTCAGAAAGTAAAATGGAACACAACTTCACCGTCGAACAAATCCGTAATATTGGTATTGCCGCTCATATAGACGCGGGCAAAACTACTACTAGTGAGCGCATTTTATTTTATACCGGTCGTTTGCATCGCATGGGTGAAGTGCATGAAGGCACGGCAACCATGGACTGGATGGACCAGGAACGGGAGCGAGGGATAACCATTACTTCTGCCGCCACTGCATGCGAGTGGAAAGATTATCGCATCAATATCATAGATACCCCTGGGCACGTCGATTTTACCGCTGAGGTGGAACGTTCTCTTAGGGTGCTGGATGGGGCAGTCGGAATTTTCTGTGCAGTTGGAGGGGTTGAACCCCAATCCGAAACCGTCTGGCGTCAGGCCAATCGGTATCAGGTGCCGCGGATTGCGTTTGTCAACAAGATGGACCGCAATGGGGCTGATTTTTTTAAGGTCCTTGAGATGCTTGAGGATCGCCTCCGAAGCAATTTTGTACCAGTGCAGCTTCCAATCGGCTCGGGTGAAACGTTTACCGGGCTGATTGATCTTATTGAAATGAAATCAGTTACTTATGAGGAGGGTTCTCAGGGGGTTAAGTTTTTTGAAGACGAGATCCCCGACGACTTGATGGAGAACGCCCTCAAATACCGGGAACAGATGCTTGAAGCAGTGGCCGACTTTGATGACCATTTGCTGGAAAAGTTTCTCGAAGGTGAGTCGATTAGCCCCGAAGAAATCCGGGCTGCCCTGCGACAGGCCACGATTGCTCTCAAAGCCGTGCCCGTTACCTGTGGTAGTGCCTTCCGCTATAAGGGCGTGCAGCGGTTGCTCGATGCAGTAATTGACTTTTTGCCTTCTCCTGCGGAGGTGCCCGAGGTCCAGGGGACTCTGCCTAATTCCGACGAACTTGTAGTTCGTTCTCCCAAAAATGATGACCCTTTTTCTGCCCTGGCTTTTAAGATCATGACCGATCCTTTTGTCGGGCGTCTGACCTTCTTGCGCATTTATTCTGGTATGTTGCACGCCGGGTCGTATGTGTACAATACTTCCACCGAAAAACGCGAACGCATATCGCGGTTGTTGGAAATGCATGCCAATGATCGCACTGAGCGCAAAGAAGTATATGCTGGTGATATCATTGCTGTGGTCGGGTTAAAAGAGACCACAACCGGGGATACCTTGTGCGACGAGCTCCACCCCGTCGTACTCGAAAAAATTGTGTTCGCCGAACCAGTGGTCCACGTAGCGATCGAACCCAAGACCCGTGCCGACCAGGAACAGCTTTATATAGCCATGGGCAAACTCAGCGAAGAGGATCCGACTTTCAAGGTCAGGGTTGACGATGAGACGGGGCAGACAATTATGTCGGGCATGGGGGAATTGCACCTTGAAATTCTCATAGATCGCTTATTCCGCGAGTTTGCGGTTGAGGCCAATGTCGGCCGTCCTCAGGTGGCTTATAAAGAGGGTTTCAAGAACAAAGTTGAAGCTACTGGGCGTTTTGTGCGGCAAACGGGTGGACGCGGTCAGTTCGGCCATGTCGAAATTGAGCTAGAGCCCGGCGAGCCTGGAAGTGGTCTGGTTTTCGAGTCAAAAATCACCGGTGGTGATATTCCCAAAGAATATATCTCACCGGTGCGAGAAGGCATTCAGGAGGCCATGCTCAATGGCCCGGTGGCAGGTTATCCGATTGAAGATGTTAAGGTGACGCTGGTGGATGGCTCCTATCATCAGGTCGATTCATCTGAAATTGCCTTTAAAGTAGCTGGATCCCTTGCTTTTAAGGATGGTGCTCAACGAGCCAAGGCCTATCTCATGGAACCCATAATGGAGTTGGAAGTCGTCGTCCCCGAGCAGTATCTTGGAGACGTAATAGGCGATCTCAACTCACACCGAGGTAGCGTTTCAGGAATAAATCCCCGATCAGATGCACAGGTAGTGAGTGCCACGATCCCTCTTAGCGAGACTTTCGGATATGCGACGCGCCTGCGGTCCCTGACTCAGGGACGGGCTGTGTTCACCCTGCAAATCGCCGATTTCCGGGAAGTTCCAAAGCAAATAACCGATGAGATCGTTGCCAAGGTTCGCGGAGTAGAAAACGCAAGCCTATAAAGGCACTGAACATCAAGGAGAGGACGGAAGAAAATGGCCAAAGAAAAATTTGAACGCAACAAACCTCACGTCAACATCGGCACCATTGGTCACGTCGATCACGGCAAGACCACTTTAACGGCTGCGATTATGGTCGGTCTGTCTAAACAGGGCTTTGCCGAGGTGCGGTCAGTAGAGGATATTGACAATGCCCCTGAGGAAAGGGAGCGCGGGGTGACGATTAATGTTTCTCACCAGGAGTACGAGACCGCAAACCGTCATTACGCCCACGTCGACTGCCCGGGACATGCAGACTACATTAAAAATATGATCACCGGCGCTGCCCAGATGGACGGTGCCATTCTGGTAGTGAGCGCTGCAGACGGTCCCATGATTCAGACCCGTGAGCACATCCTGCTGGCCCGTCAGGTAAACGTTCCTCAGATCGTCGTGTATCTCAACAAGGTCGATATGGTGGACGATGAAGAGTTGCTCGAACTGGTCGAACTCGAAACTCGCGAATTGCTCTCCGAATACGGCTTCGACGGCGACGAAATCCCCGTCATTCAGGGTTCGGCGCTAAAGGCCCTGGAAGGGGAGGAAAGCGATATCGGCGCCCAGTCGGTACTCCGGCTTATGGAGGCAGTAGATGATTTCATCCCTCGTCCGGAGCGGGCAGTCGATCTGCCTTTTTTGATGCCGGTTGAAGACGTTTTCAGCATTACTGGTCGTGGTACTGTGGGCACCGGTCGCATTGAGCGCGGTATCGTCAAGGTTGGGGAAGACTTGGAAGTAGTTGGAATCAAGGAGACTCGTAAGACCGTTTGCACTGGAGTCGAAATGTTTCGCAAACTGCTCGACGAGGGCGAAGCTGGAGACAACGTCGGCCTTCTGCTCCGCGGGGTAGAAAAGGAAGAATTGTTGCGTGGTATGGTGCTCTGCCATCCTGGCAGCATTACCCCTCACACCAAGTTTAAGGCCGAGGTTTACGTGCTGACGACCAAGGAAGGGGGCCGTGAAAAACCTTTCTTCACCGGCTATCGTCCTCAGTTTTATTTTCGCACCACCGACGTAACGGGTTCGATCTCACTTCCCGAGGGCGTCGAGATGGTCATGCCTGGCGATAATGTCACTATTGATGTGGACTTGATCCAACCTATCGCGATCGAACCGCAGTTGAGGTTTGCCATTCGTGAAGGTGGGCGCACTATTGGATCCGGTGTGGTTACTGAAGTCAATGAATGAGTTTCGCAATCTGCGAGGAGATCTTATAAGTGGCAGTCGATAGAATACGAATTCGATTAAAGGCCTATGATCATGCGGCGCTGGACAGGTCGGTGGATGAAATTGTGCAAACAGTGAGGCGAAGTGGGGCTCGTATTGCAGGGCCCGTCCCGTTGCCCACTTCGCGTACCATATACACAGTGCTGAGGTCTCCTCACGTAGACAAAAAATCTCGAGAACAGTTCGAAACGCGAATTCACAAACGCCTCGTCGATATATACGATTCGACACCGCAGACCGTGGATGCATTGATGAAACTCGATTTGCCAGCTGGCATCGGTATCGACATAAAGGTTTAAGTAGATGGTTGCCCAAATCGAAATATTAAGCATTGGGGGTGAATCTGCTGGTTCAGTGGAACTCCCGGACTATTTATTCAGTGCCGAAGTTTCCGAACCCGCTCTGCATCGTGCGGTTGTGGCCTATGAAGCCAACCAACGCCAGGGAAATGCATCGACAAAAACCCGAGCCGAAGTAAATCGCACTGGCAGGAAACATCATCGACAAAAGGGAACGGGGTCGGCGCGAAGAGGGTCTCTGCGTGCCCCCTTACTGCGCGGTGGTGGGGTGGCTTTCGGCCCCAAGCCGCGGAATTATTATTCAAAGTTGCCCAAGTCCTTGAAGCGTCTGGCTTTTCGGTCTGCTCTTTCCCTCAAACAGCAGGATCAACAAGTCAAAGTCGTAGATGATTTCGAATTCCCGCAACCCAGCACCAAATCCTTCCAGGGGGTGATTGAGGCCTGCGGGTTGAAGGACCACAAGGTGCTGTTTATTACTCCCGATAGCATTCCAGTTCTGCTCAAATCTTGTCGCAACTTGCCAGATGTACAAATAAGTACCGTAGGAACCCTGAGTGCCTACGATATCGTCGCCGCCGATGTAGTGCTGTTTACCCAAACGGCTTTGGGGAAGCTGGTTCAACGTTGGTCGGTTGACGAGAACGAGGCAGACCGGGAAGGACAGAGCGAATGAACGCCCATCGCGCTATTATCAGGAAACCGATTATCACGGAAAAGGCCACGATTCTTCGAGAAGGTAATACCTATACCTTTCGGGTTGATTCAAAGGCTAACAAAATTCAAATTCGCCAGGCTATTGAAGCTCTCTTTGACGTCCGTGTCGATTCTGTGCGCACGGTTTCAGTGCCGAGTAAACCTCGGCGTCAGGGTGTGTTTGCCGGCAAGAGGGCCGGTTGGAAGAAAGCTTATGTTACGTTGCAGTCAGGTGAATCGATTGACGTGCTAGAAAGTATCTAAGCATCGAGTTGTAGACATAGAGGATTAGTTATGCCGGTCAAGAAATTTAGGCCTATTACCCCAACCCAGCGTTTTAAGACTGTCAATTCTTTTGAAGAAGTGACGACCCAGAAGCCAGAAAAATCTCTGACTGCTCCGCTGTCTAAATCTGGTGGGCGCAACAACCAGGGCCGCATGACTATGAGGCGGCGCGGAGGGGGTCACAAACGGCGGTATCGCATAATCGACTTTAAGCGTGATAAAATAGGCGTTCCAGGTAAGGTCACTTCTATAGAGTACGATCCTAACCGTTCTGCGTTTATTGCCCTGATTGTTTACAGAGATGGTGAAAAACGCTACATCCTCGCACCGCAAGGACTTGAGTTAGACGCTACAATTATGGCGGGTCCCGATGCCCCTATTCAGGTGGGCAACACCCTGCCCTTATCACGGATTCCTCTCGGATCTACGGTGCATAACATCGAACTGAATCCTGGGCGCGGCGGCCAAATGGCACGAAGTGCCGGGGCTGAAGTGCAGCTTCTCGCCCGCGACGAAGGCCGAGCCCAACTGAGGTTGCCTTCGGGTGAGACCCGCGAAGTAAGGGACGAATGTTCGGCTACTCTTGGCCAGGTGGGCAATGTAGAGCATGGAAATGTAGTGTTGGGCAAAGCAGGCCGGGCTCGCTGGTTGGGGCGGCGTCCCAAAGTTCGCGGGGTCGTCATGAACCCGGTAGATCACCCACATGGTGGTGGGGAGGGGAAAAGTTCGGGTGGCCGTCATCCCGTGACCCCTTGGGGAAAACCGACCAAAGGCTATAAAACTCGAAAACGAAACAAAAAATCCAGCGCCTGGATCATTCGACGGCGCGGATCAAAGCGATAAGGAGTATATTGGTCGATGCCCAGATCGATTAAAAAAGGCCCTTTTGCCGACGAACATCTGCTCAAGAAAATCGAAGAGTTCAATCGAACGGGTGAAAAACGAGTTATCAAGACCTGGTCGAGACGATCTACCATCATGCCAGATTTCGTTGGACATACTCTGGCTGTGCATAACGGCAACAAATTTATTCCTGTCTATGTCACAGAAAACATGGTAGGTCACAAGCTCGGCGAGTTTGCTCCCACGCGCACTTTTCGTGGACATGCTGGTCGTTCTACCGAACGCACAAGCGATGTTCGCAGATAACGGGGACGAGATGGAAGCGAGGGCCATAACGAGGCATATTGGGGTACCGGCCACTAAAGTGCGCCAGGTAATCGATTTGATCCGCCTTAAACCCGTTGAAGAGGCGTTGAGCATCTTGAGGTTTTCCTCCAGACCCGTAGCAAAGGTAGTAGAGAAAGCCCTGAGATCGGCGATAGCTAATGCGCTTAATCGAGATATTGAAAATCCCATCGATGCAGATGACCTTTTTGTCGTAACAGTCTTTGCCGACGAAGGGCGTGAATTAAAGAGAATCCGGCCACGGGCTCGGGGGTCGGCCGATCGAATCTCAAAACGACAAAGCCATCTCACCGTAATCGTAGGTGATAAGTTCAATTAATCTCTCTTAGGGGGGCACTTGGGACAGAAAACCCATCCATACGGCTTTCGCCTTGGCATTATCAAAGGGTGGCGTTCAAATTGGTTCGCCGAAAAGGATTTTGCCGAATTGCTGAAAGAGGATTTAATGCTGAGACGCTACGTTGGTCAGCGTTTACAGCGTGCTGGGATCTCGCGCATAAATATTGAAAGACAGCCCAAGCGGGTGACAGTGGAGGTCTTTACGGCGCGTCCTGGTATTGCAATCGGGCGTCGGGGAGCTGAGGTCGATAAGTTACGCGATGAACTTAAACAACTCACGGGCAAAGATGTCTCACTGAATATCCAGGAGATCAAAAAGCCCGAGCTCGATGCGCAACTTGTCGCTGATAATCTTGCAAGGCAACTCCAACAGCGGGTCGCTTTTCGTAGGGCCATGAAAAAGGCGGTTGCCTCCTCTATGCGCATGGGGGCGGAGGGAATCAGGATAATCTGTTCGGGGCGTATTGGCGGTTCCGAAATGTCACGCCGAGAAAGATCCGAACCTGCGGGGAGAGTCCCCCTGCACACTTTGCGCGCAGATATCGACTATGCTACGGCTACGGCTTTCACCATGTCCGGCACCGTTGGTGTAAAAGTATGGATCTGTCATGGCGAAGCTATGGGCGAAGAAGGCACGACTAGACAACCTGCCTGAACTTATTCATTTATCGGGGTAAAACGCGATGTTAATGCCGAAAAAGGTCAAATGGAGAAAACAAGCCCGGGGCCGTATGCGTGGTAATACTAAGGGCGGGGACATGGTCTCCTTTGGCGAATTTGGCCTCAAGGCTCTGGAACCTGGCTGGATTACCAGCCGACAAATCGAAGCTGCACGCATCGCAATTAGCCGCTCTATGAGCCGTACGGGCAAGTATTGGATCCGCATTTTTCCCGATAAACCGATTACAAAAAAACCGGCTGAGACACGGATGGGAAAGGGGAAAGGGGCACCTGAAGGATGGGTGGCGGTGGTTAAGCCGGGACGAGTTATGTTCGAGCTTTCTGGTGTTCCATTTGAAACTGCTAAGGAAGCATTCCGTCTTGCCGGGCATAAATTACCTATCAAAACCAAGCTTGTAGAACGCGTCGAGGGGGCATGAAAGCCAGCGAATTGAGAGGAATGGGCCGCGAAGAGGTGAGGGGGCGGCTTGATGAACTTCAGGAAGAGAGTTTCAATCTCCGCTTTCAGCATGTGGCTGGCCAGTTGAGCAGTCCCATTCGGTTGCGTCAGGTGCGGAGGGAAATTGCCTGTGTTCGCACTATCTTGCAAGAACATGAACTTGGCTTGAGAACCCTGACTGGTGGAGAAAACTAAAGTATGGCTAAAAGCAAAACAGGTCGTCGCACAACTGAAGGAAGGGTCGTAAAAGCCAATAACCCTAAGACACGGGTAGTTGCTATTGATCAGCGGATTCCCCACGAGTTATACGGACGCGTTCTCCAACGCACTGCCAAGTTTGTAGCTCATGATGAAAAGAACGAATCAAAAGTGGGGGATCTCGTGCGTATCCGCGAATGTCGTCCTATGAGTAAAACCAAGAGGTGGTACCTAACCGAAATTCTTGAACACAGTGCTGACCAATAAAAGGCTATGATCAGAGAATATTCAGTTCTAACGATGGCGGATAACGCCGGTGCACGAAAAGCTAAATGTATACGCGTTTTGGGCGGATCGAGGAAACGCTACGCCACAGTAGGAGATATGATCGTAGTTGCCGTGCATGATGTAATGCCTAATGGTCCATTGAAAGAGGGGCAGGTTGCGCACGCTGTCGTCGTGCGCACCAAGAAGGAATATAGGCGCCCCGACGGCTCTTATATTCGTTTCGATGAAAATGCTGCCGTTTTGCTCGATGATAACAATGAGCCACGCGGAACCCGAATTTTTGGGCCGGTTGCACGGGAGTTGCGCGATAAGCAGTTTATGCGTATTGTCTCTCTCGCTCCCGAAGTAATATGAGTCTTTTAAGGATTAGCCAAATATGAATATTCGCAGAGGCGATACTGTTCAGGTGGTGAGCGGAAACGATAGGGGCAAGAGGGGGAAGGTCCTTAGTGTAACCAAGGACAAAAAACGGGTTGTGGTCGAAGGTATGCGCATGATGATGCATCACACCAAGCCCAGTTCCCAGGATCAACAGGGAGGTATTATCGAACGCGAAGCCCCGATCCACGTTTCCAATCTTATGGTAATCTGTCCCAAAACAGACGCCCCTACTCGGATTCGTCAGAAACAATTGGACAATGGCAAGTTTGTCAGAGTTTCTGCCAGAAGCTCTGAAATGATTGATTCTCAGCGATAAGGTCCTATGGAAGCTAGACTAAAGGAATTGTATAAAACGGATATTTTGCCAGCCATGCTAGAGCGGTTTGGATATCAAAATTCCATGGAAGCACCGCGCCTTGAAAAGATTGTAGTCAACATAGGCGTTGGAGAAGCTGTCCAGGATAGCAAATTACTCGATAGTGCCCTGGCTGACCTTACCGCTATTACCGGACAAAAACCTTCTGTCAGGCGTGCAAAACAGGCTATCTCGAATTTCAAGCTTCGTAAGGGTGTACCGATAGGTTGTATGGTGACCTTGCGTGGAATTCGGATGTACGAGTTTCTTGAACGTCTTGTCAACTTTGCTCTACCTCAAATGCGTGATTTTCGCGGAATTTCTCGGAACGGTTTTGACGGCCGTGGCAACTATAATATGGGTTTAAAAGAGCAGATTATTTTCCCCGAAGTTGACTACGATAAGATAGATCAGGTTCGCGGACTTGATATCGCGATCGTAACAACGGCGCGAACCAATGAGGAAGCGCGGGAATTATTAACGTTTTTTGGTATGCCTTTTAGTAATTGAAGAGGATCGATTCTGGAGATTTAGATTATGCCCAAGAAGTGCTTAATAGTGAAAGCCGCACGAGAACCCAAATTTAAAGTGCGCAAATATACCCGCTGCCATCGCTGTGGTAGGCCTCGGGCGGTGTACAGGAAATTCGGTTTGTGCAGGATCTGTTTTCGCGAACTCGCTCTTCAGGGCGAGATTCCTGGTGTTACAAAAGCAAGTTGGTAGCCGGGGACGAAGAGGAGAGTTTAAACTTATGAGTATGACCGATCCAATCGCAGATATGTTGACCCGCATTCGCAATGGCTGTCAGGCCAAACACAAGCGAGTCGATATACCCGCTTCAAACTTAAAACGAGAAGTAGCACGCGTTTTGGCCGAATGCCGTTTTATCGATAATTTTGCTTTTATTGATGACGGGAATCAAGGTAAGTTGCGTCTGTTTTTGCGCTACGACAAATCGTCTGCCAGTTTAATTCAAGGAATTCGGCGCATCAGCAAGCCTGGTTTGAGGAGATATGCTTCCAAGGATAAGATTCCTCGAGTTCTGCGCGGACTAGGGATTTCAATCGTTTCTACATCTAAGGGAGTTATGACCGACCGAGAAGCCAGAAAGACTGGGGTTGGTGGTGAGATCCTCTGCAATGTCTGGTAGTCGGGTAAATTCTCAGGGAGAATGATTCTGTGTCACGAGTAGGTGCTGAACCAATCCTCCTTCCCAAAGGGGTAGAGGCCACATTAAATGCTGAAAAGGTCCAGGTCAAGGGACCAAAAGGAGAGTTGCTAGTACCTTTTGACTCCGGCCATCTTGATATTCACCTTGATAACGAGACTATTCAGGTTCGTCGAAAGTCCGATGAGAAACAGTCTCGGGCATTTCATGGACTCGCCCGATCGCTAATAGCGAATGCTGTTACCGGGGTAACCGAGGGGTTTTCTAAAAAGCTGGAAATATATGGAGTGGGGTACCGCGCCGAGGTAGCGGAAAAACGTTTGACAATGCATCTGGGTTATTCACATCCAGTTGTATACGACGCTCCCGAAGGCATTGAATTGTCCACTGAGAACGTACCAGGTGATGTCCAGGTCAGGATTGTGGTTCAGGGAATTGACAAACAGGTAGTAGGGCAGGTCGCTGCAGATATTCGTTTCAAACGCAAACCTGATCGCTACAAGGGCAAAGGAGTCCGTTACGAGAATGAAGTTATATACTTTAAAGCCGGTAAGGCAGCAGTGAGTTAGCATGAATAAAAGTCAGCTTATTAAGCAACGAGAGCGGCGCAATCGACGGCGTCATCGAATTCGCAAGAAAGTTTCGGGCACACCGGAAAGGCCCAGAATGGTCGTCTATAGGGGATTGTACAATATTGAAGTGCAACTCGTTGATGACTTTGCTGGACATTCATTGGTAGGTTTATCTACCCGGTCCAAAGATTTAAGTGAAGTTAAATTCGATAGCCGCGTTGATCAGGGGCGAGAAGTCGGCAAGGTGCTGGCAGCAAAAGCGCGAGAAAAGGGAATTGATAAAGTGGTTTTTGATCGTGGTGGTTTTTTATACCATGGGATCATCAAAGCGGTCGCTGATGGGGCTCGTGAGGGTGGATTGCAATTCTAGAGGAGAAAATTTTGTCAGCTGATAGGAATTCGAACGGCTCGGAGCTAAGCGAAGTTGTAGTGCAAAATAGTATTAAGCGCGTTTCTCACGTGCGCAAGGGCGGCCGGCGTTTCAGCTTCAACGCTTTAGTCGTAGTCGGGGATCGCAACGGGCGCATTGGTATTGGGACAGGCAAGGCTGGCGAGATTTCTGAAGCGATCCGCAAGGGTACTGAAAATGCCAAGAAAAATCTGTTAACGATTCCAGTGGTTGAAGGCACAATTCCCCACGAGGTGTTGGGACGGTTTGGGGCTGCAAAATTGATGTTGAAGCCCGCTGCGCCAGGTACTGGGGTTATCGCGAGTGGAGGGGTTAGAATAATCCTTGAGCTTGCGGGGATCCATGATATTCTAACTAAATCCTTAGGTTCTAATAATCCGCACAATGCGGTCAAAGCTACCCTTAATGGGCTAGGACAACTGCGTGATGCAGAGACTATTGCTAGCTTGAGGGGAGTAGATTTGCAAACGTTGAGGGGCTAGAAAGGGGCATTGACGCGATGAAGCTGGCGATCACACAACGCAAAAGTGCCATTGGCAGAGCCAGGGACCAAAAAGCTACTATTTTATCTCTGGGTATCAAGCACCTGCACCAGCAGGTGGTACACCAAGATTCCCCGCAGATCCGCGGTATGATTGATAAGGTTGCACATTTGATAGAAGTGCGCGAAATCGAAGATTAGAGGGTATTGCAGGTTAATATTATGCGTCTAGGTGAAATCAAAAGTCCTCCAGGAGCGCGGCGAAAAAGCAAGCGTTTGGGGCAAGGAATAGGCTCTGGCACAGGCAAGACAGCTGGTAAGGGCCATAAGGGGCAACGTGCGCGGTCTGGTGCCAAACGTGGTCGGCGAACCAATTTCGAGGGCGGCCAGAACCCCATGCATCGTCGTTTGCCAAAATTTGGATTTTCCAACCAACTCTTCAGAAAAACATATCAGGTAGTTAATCTGGAAGCACTTGAAGAGCGGGGTCTCGAAGGCGATATTGGCCCTGAGGAGCTTGCCCGGGCTGGTCTTATCAGGAAGGTTTCCGCGCCAGTCAAAATTCTTGGCAAAGGCGATTTAAGCCGGAATCTCACGATCAAAGCACACAAGTTTTCCCAGACAGCCTCTGAGAAAATAACTCAGGCTGGTGGGAAAGCAGAGGTGATCTGAAGTGCTTCAGAGTTTTAAGAATTGTTTCAAAATACCCGATTTGCGGCGACGTATTTTGTTTACGGTTGGGCTTCTGGTCGTCTATCGGATAGGTGGGCAGATTACCGTACCAGGAGTCAGCCTGCAAATACTCAATGACTACTTTGCCAATACTTCGGGGACACTTTTTGGCCTCTACGACATGTTTGTTGGAGGGGCTTTTACCCGTGCTACCATTTTTGCCTTGGGGATAATGCCCTATATCAGTGCCTCAATTATTCTGCAATTGCTGGGGGCGGTGATCCCTCATTTCCAGAAACTGCAACGCGAGGGCGAAGAAGGACGAAAAAAAATTAACCAGTACACTCGTTATGGCACAGTTTTTCTGGCCGTTGCTCAATCGCTGGGAGTAGGCTATTTTCTGGAGAACATAACTACGCAGGGGGGGGCTGCGGTTGCGGAACCAGGATGGGCCTTTCGCCTTGCTACCATGCTCACCATCACCACGGGTACCGTATTCATCATGTGGCTGGGAGAACAGATCACCGAATACGGCATTGGCAATGGTATCTCGCTGATTATTTTTATAGGTATTATTGCCGAGTTACCCTATGCTATCAAGACCGAATTCGATCTCTTCCTGCTTAATCAAGGGGCCGGCAAGAATATTATCCAGGAACTGTTTTTAGTGGCCCTGATATTAGGTGTCGTGGCTTTTGTCATCCTCTTGACTCAGGGGCAGCGCAAGATTCCAGTTCAGTACGCCAAACGCGTCGTCGGTCGGCGGGTCTATGGGGGCCAGACCACGAATATTCCCCTGCGGATTAACACCGCCGGTGTTATCCCTATAATCTTCGCCCAGTCGATTATGTTTTTACCTGGAACAATTACCCAACTATTTCCCGACAGTATGATAATGCAGACTCTGGGTGGTTACTTCTCGATGCAGTCCAAGTTTTATTGGTCCATTTATGCGCTTATGATCGTCTTTTTTGCCTATTTTTATACCGCCATTGTTATGGATCCGAATCAGTTATCGGATAACATGAAAAAACATGGGGGGTTTATTCCCGGGGTGCGGCCGGGGCCTAAAACTGCCTCATATATAGATAGAATTATGACTAGGATAACCCTGCCGGGAGCTATTGCTCTGGCACTTGTAGCTGTTATCCCATTCTTTGTGACCCAGCAATTCAATGTGAGTCCCTCTTTTGCCCAATTTTTTGGAGGCACAGGCCTGTTAATCATTGTCGGAGTCGCTCTCGATACCTTGCAACAGCTTGAGGCACAGTTAGTGACACGACATTATGATGGATTTATGAAGAAGGGAAGAATCAAGGGGCGCAGGTGACAATTCCGTTTTCTCAGGAGCTGAGTTGTGAAAGTTAAAGCATCGGTGGGTAAGCGTTGTACAGAGTGCAAGATCATTCGGCGTCATGGAGTCGTGCGCGTAATCTGCAAGCGCAATCCAAGGCATAAACAGCGGCAAGGATAAAGGAGGGCGTACCTATTGGCACGTATTGCAGGCGTAGATTTGCCCAGAGATAAGAGGCTCGAGATTGGACTCACCTACATCTACGGGATCGGCCAGACCATGGCCCGCAAGATTGTAGAACAGGCAGGGATTGAACCGCACACGCGCACCCATACGTTGACCGAAGAACAGGTGAGCCAGTTGCGTGCCATTATTGAGACCAATCACAAAGTTGAAGGTAGTCTGCGCGGTGAGGTAAATACGAATATCAGGCGTCTCATGGACACGGGCGCCTACAGGGGTTTGCGTCATCGCCGAGGGTTGCCCGTCCATGGACAGCGAACTAAGACCAATGCGCGTACCCGCAAGGGGCCACGGCGCGCGATTGCCGGTAAAAAGAGAGTACCTAAAGCCTAAAAAAACTCAAAAAAAGGGGCGTACATTTGCCACCAGAGAGATCTCGCAGAAGGCGCAAAAAGGCCAAGCAGGTAGAATCCGTAGGGGTAGCCCATGTTCTGGCTACTTTCAACAACACCATCATTACCCTCACAGACCGCCAGGGCAATGTCATTTCATGGGCAACCCCTGGTAAAATGGGGGTCAAAGGAAGCCGGAAATCGACTCCTTTCGCTGGCCAGATGGCGGCTGAGAAGGCTGCTCAGGAAGCCATGAGCGTTGGGTTGCGACGGGTTGAAGTCTGGGTTAAGGGGCCTGGAGTTGGTCGCGAGTCTGCTATCCGCGCTTTGCAGGCCACGGGACTTGAGATTTCCGCAATACGCGATGTTACTCCCATTCCCCACAATGGTTGTCGGCCACCCAAGCGTCGCCGAGTATAGATGAGGAGCGGGTGAATGAGTAGATATGTTGGTCCCAATTGCCGGTATTGTCGGCGTGAAGGCATGAAGCTTTTTCTCAAAGGTGAACGTTGTGTTCTTGAGAAGTGCGCATTTGAACGGCGTAGCTATGCTCCAGGACAACACGGGCAACGCATGCGTCGCAAGCAGTCCGATTACAGTGTGCAGTTACGGGCAAAACAGAAGTTGGCTCGTCTCTATGGAATCCGCGAAGGTCAATTCAGAGGTTACTATAAGGAAGCGACAAGAGTACCTGGCGTAAGCGGGGATAACCTTCTCCGTCTTCTAGAAGAGCGTCTGGATAACGTGGTGTATCGCCTGGGTTTTGCGCCTTCGCGCAAAGCGGCTCGTCAACTCGTTCGCCACAATCACATCGTCGTTAACGGCCGCAGAGTAAATATCCCTTCTTATTTGACCAGTCCCGGAGAAACTATCCAAGTCGCAGAAAAGAGCCGTCAACTCGAAACCATCCACGAATCTTTAAGACGGGCACGGGAGTTGGTCCCCTGGCTGGCTGTAGACAAGGTCAATCTCCAGGGAACTGTCCTGGAAAAACCGAACCGGGAAGATATCCCGACGGTGGCCGAAGAACAGATCGTCATTGAATTCTATTCAAGAGTTTGAGCTTTATTTTTCCAAGCTTCGTATGACGTTTCCCTCTTTACACGGCTTAAAAGGGAGCTAGGTAGATCGATGAAAATAGAAGGTCTCCAGATGCCGAGGATCGTCGAGATCGACAAAGACAACCTCAGCGAGACTTACGGTGAATTTGTAGTTCAGCCACTTGAACGAGGATTCGGGGTCACCCTGGGCCATTGCCTGCGGAGGATATTGGTTTCTTCCATCCAAGGTGCGGCAATTACTCGGGTGCGTATCGAAGGAGTTCAGCATGAGCTTTCCACGGTGAACGGTGTCCGTGAAGATGTCCCCGAAATTATTCTCAACCTCAAGGAAGTTGCAATTCGATACCATAGCTCGGAGGAGCGCACCCTGCGGGTCGAAACAACCGGGCCTGGCGAGTTGCGTGCAAAGGATTTAGGGGTGGACCCCAGCTTCGAAATCATGAATCCTGATCTGTACATCGCTACCCTGGGAGATGGCGCTGAACTCAAGATGGACTTCACTGTAGGCCAGGGCCGTGGTTATGTCTTCGCCGATGAGAACAAAACATCCGAGCAACCGATTGGCACCATTCCTCTCGATGCAAACTATTCTCCTGTGCTCAAAGTGCACTACGATATTGAAAATGCCCGCGTTGGCCGTCGGACAGATTACGACAAACTCACCTTGAGGATCTGGACTGATGGAGCGGTCAAACCTGAAGATGCCGTGGCACAGGCCGCCAAGATTCTTACGGAGCATATGGATCTTTTCATCAATTTTGAGGATGGTTCAGAAGCTCCTGAAGAGAAAACAGTCGATGAAGAGACCAAGCGTGTTGCCAAGTTGCTCGCTATGCCAGTCGATGAACTGGAACTATCTGTCAGGTCTGCCAACTGTCTGAGGGCAGCAGGGATTACACACTTGAGGGAACTGGCTTCGCGCTCCGAAGCCGAGATGTTGAAATACCGGAATTTCGGGCGTAAATCTCTGAATGAATTGGGGGAGATCTTGGTAATCTTGAATCTCAATTGGGGTATGGATCTGGCTCCATATGATAATGTCGAAATAGATGATGAGGTGCCCAGCCTACTAGCAGAGGAATTCTGATCCTTCCAGGGAAACGAGATAATGCGACACGGCAAAAAAAGTAGCCAAATTAGGGCGTAATCACAGCCACCGAAGAGCGATGTTTGCCAATATGATAACTTCACTTTTCGAAAACGAGGTGATCCATACGACAAGTGCCCGGGCAAAGGAAGTTCGACGCACAGCCGAACACATGATCACTTTTGCCAAGCGCGGTGATCTGCATGCGCGACGTCAGGTGTTGCGCTTAATCGCCAACAAAAAGGTCATCAGTAAACTTTTTGATGAACTTGGACCGCGCTACGTGAGCCGAAATGGAGGGTATACTCGGATTGTAAAGACCGGGCCCCGTCGCGGTGATGCTGCGTCTATGTGTATTCTCGAATTAGTTGATCGTTCAGGAGTAGGGCCTGTAGTAGAAGAGTCTTCTGAAGCTGGGTCTGGGGTGGAGGAGGCGACACAAACTGAGGACAAAGCGGAGAAGGCAAAAGCAAATAAAGGCTAACCTATCCCAAGGTCTATAGATAGAACGAGGCAAGATGAGGTGCGG
>Ga0315305_1000013_pt1 | contig 15717 bp, 1 predicted proteins | sample CB9_Tmax_529_MT_FD_204537 | JGI IMG/M metagenome (GOLD analysis project Ga0315305, IMG submission 204537) | Metatranscriptome of marine microbial communities from Western Arctic Ocean, Canada - CB9_Tmax_529 (Metagenome Metatranscriptome) | ecosystem: Environmental > Aquatic > Marine > Oceanic ...
GCACCGGGCCGAGCGTTACCCCGCCCGCTGCCGTTGCGGTCACGGTGACGTTGTCCAGCAAGTTCGTCAGCGCGACGCTCGCGGTGCTAACTGTGGCACCGTTAACCGAGCCATGCAGGTCCGCGGTGAGCGCGGCGAGCACGACATCGTTGCCAGTGCCGTCGAGGGATAACGCGGACAGGTTGTTGCCCGCTGTAATTCTGAGCACGTTGATGGCTCCGGCGTTCAGGGCAATATTGTTGCCGGCCGAAATCAAGATGTCGCTCAAATTGGCGCTGGCGCCTGATATATTAATATCGTTCCCCGCGGTTATCCCGACGAATGTCCCGCCGCCAGTCACGCTGACGTCGTTTCCTGCTCCAATGGCCCCTGAGAATATTCCGGCGCCAACAACTATCACATCATTTCCGGCTGTTACCCCGACGAATGTGCCGCCGCCCAGCATATGCACGTTGTTCCCGGCGTCAACCGTACCGGTGAACGTTCCCGCACCGGTTACTATGACATCGTTACCGGCGCTGAATGAAGTGCTGGTGGTTGCGCCGTTGATATTGATATCCTCAACGACCGTAACCGCGCCCGTGGTATCGATCCCGACGCTGGAATTGATCGTCAGGTTCGCGACTAGCGTCGTATTGCCAACCGTTTCAAGGTCGACCGCTCCCGATCCGGAGGTAATCCCAAAATCGAAGGTGCCGTTGATCGTGTCCGTGCCGCCTCCATCAAAATCGACGATGCCATCTGCGGTCACGATATCCACATCGCCGCCGAGGACGACTGTCGGGGCAAGGTTGAAGTCGACACCGGAACCGCCGACCGTGATGTCGTTAAACAGCGTGACCGTTCCCGAGGTTACGGCGCTTGTGTCAACCGTTAGCCCAAGGGGCGCGTCGGTGTTCCCGACCACACCGAGCTGAACATTTCCAGATGTCGCGTCTCCGGCCGTGGACAGACCGAGATCGAAGGTGCCGTTGATCGAGGTATTTGGGCCAAACAGGATGTCGCCAGAAGCCTCATTGGCTCCCGTGTCAGTAAAGAATACGGTATCCGCGGTCAGGACCACCCGTTCCACGCCGCGAAGGTCAATCGTCGACGCGACGGCGGTGCCGCTGTCCGGATCAGTCCGCACCTGCGTGCCGAGGACAAGTTCCGCTGCGTTAACCGTGAGAGAATCAAGCACGCCCAGGCTCTCATTACCTACGACGCCACTGAACGTGACCGTTCCGTTGTTGGCATTAACCGTCAGGGACTCATCCACCCCGTCCGCGGAGAGGGTATGAACATTCGGCAGGAACGTGACGTCGCCATTGGTGCTGGTAACCGAGGATGTGTCGTTGATCTCCACGACCTGCAACGCCTCAGAGCCGGCTGCCACTACACCGACAGCGACGGCCGTTGAGTCCGCGGTGTCGGCGTCGAGGCTGATGTTTCCACCGGCTAGCAAATTACCTGCCAGACGAATCGTGGCACTTTCGAGGACGACGTCGATATCGATGTTGTCCACGTCGAGAGTGATTGCACCGCTTGCGGCGACGTCACCATAAATTCCGATATTCACGTCCGCCACGCCGCCCGCTGCGGCAGCTTCATTGTTCACCGTGATCGAGACATCTCCGCCAGAGTCTATATTGCTGACCGCCGCGACCGTGTCCGCGGTCACGATTACATTGCCCAGACCGGAGGTACGCAGGAGGGAATCTCCCGTCATCACGACCGTCGCATCCCCATCAGAGGTGTCGAGATTGGCGTTGGTGGTGCTCACAACATCCACGGCGAAACCGTAGGGGTTGGACACTCCAAGTTCCTCATCGTAACCCGGATCATCGGCGTGGACGGCGACGACACCGTCACCACCTGTCTCCACGAGCACTCCGGCAGCCAGCGTGACATCCTGTCCGGCATAGAGCAGGACGACTCCCTGGTCCGTCTTGATCGTCAGGTCGGCGTTGACCGCCAATATGTCGTCGTTAGCGCCATCGTCCAACGCGTAGAGGCGGATGTCGCCGTTATCGATTGCGAACTGGTCACCAGCGACCGTCATCGGGCTGTTGGATACTATAATGATGTCACCGCCATCGCGGTTGGACACGCCGGAATTGGTGAGCCCGGTCGCGACGTTGCTGAAATTCGTCACTATGACATCGCCGCTGGACGCCGCCACGTCCTGGCTCAGGACGATCAGCTGGGAGACGCCGAGGTCGAGGTCGGACAATCCATTCGCTCCAGCCTCGCTCGTGTCGCCCGCCACGCCGCCAAACGCGGTAATGATAACCGTGCCATTGCTGTCAAACGCTGCCCCATCATAGGAGTAGATATCCGCATTCTCCGCATCCTCGGTGGTGTCGGCCTGTGCGTCAATAACCGCCCCGGTGAGGTCGAGCTCGACAATCTGCCCGGAGTAGAACTGCAGGCCGCTGACAAATGTGGTCTCGCCGCCGAAGAACGTGACGTTCGGCATCTCGACAGGAAGGTCGGCGTTGAGGCCGCCACTGTGGTTGGTGCCAAGCCCGAACCGGTAGGGATCGCTGCTCGGACCCTCTGTCAGATCCGTGGCGTCCACGCCACCGCCGTTGCGGTCGCCGAATACCTCTTCATATGCAGTCAGATCCGTCACCGGGGACTGGCTCGGGTCATAAGTCGTGTCATCCAGTTCGGATACCTGAACATCGAAGCGCACGTCTACCGGCAGGAGAGTCCCCGAATCCACGTATCCGACAGTGACCAGTCCGGTGCCTCCCTTGACACCAATCGTGATTGTGGCATCGCTGTTTATGGTATTTTCCGTGCGGAGGAAGTTCAGTTCCCGCTGCGAGATATTCAGACCGCCGAGTCCCGGATTGTCGGGATCGTGCCCGATGTTGAGATTTTGCGAGATTGAACCCGGCTCAATGGTGATGTTACCGGGATCGCCCAATACTGACCCACCAGCTATCACGGAGGCGTTGATGTCGATGGCGCCCGCGATGAGTTCAATATCGGCGCCCGGAACAGCTATCGGCTGATTGGAGGTATTCGGATTCGTGAAGTCGGCCCGCGCCATGATCACGCCGTTAATTACCAAGTTGTTCATCCCCACATTGATGGTCGCGCCGCCGATGCGTGTGCGGATACCAATCGCGTTATTGGTCGGGTTGCCGCTGCCGGCGGTGACCACACCAGACCCGTCGACCTCCGTCCAGGTCTCAGGGTTGCCGTCCCCGTCCAGGTCGGGATCGCCTATCTCGAGATCCTGGTTGTTGGTCAGAGCTAGTTCACCCACGTCCGCGGTGAACGCGGTAATACTCACCTCGATATCGTCGCTGTCCGCGCCGAACTGGTCATTAAATTCATTTGCATTATCAACCGTCAACGTGTTCGCTTCGATATTCAAGGCGCCGTCGTTGTTGTCGCGCACGTTACCGTCTAAGTGCAGCGTGACGTTTCCGGTGGTGGAGATACTGCCAATCACGAACTCGAGGTCGTTGTCCTCCATCGTTGTGGCGCTCGTGTCGTCGTCATCGCCGAATATCACCGTAATGTCGCCCGAATCGGTCTGTATCGGGGCGGCCGATTCCTGGCTGATGGCCCCTCCGCCCTTGACGGCGTCGCCACTGCCGTGAGCGGGGAGTGGAACGTCCGCGCGGTTCAGGAAGTAGGCACCGGCGGCCGTGGTGCCGATAGCCCCGTCGGTCCCGTCGTTGCCCCAACCGAGGCCGGCGTCGATGAGGATGTCGGCACTGCCAGTGGCAATTACGCCGCCCTCTTGAATAGTAAGAAGCGAGCGATTGGCACTGCCGTCCCAGAAATTAACACGGGTGGGATCGAGCCAGAGCGCCACATCTCCGCCCCCAAAGTCGTTGTGCACGCCCTCAACGGTCCCCTCCTCATTAATGCCCTTGGAGAGAATGTAGGTCACGTCGCTGGCCGCCAGCATGGCGATGGAGATCTCGCCTCCGACGGCGCCATCCTCACTATTTCGGGCCGCCACGAGGGCCTCGCCATCCGCCGCCAGCACCACGATGGGATCGTTGTCGGTCCCGCCCGGTCCGTCAAACCAGTCGGCCGCATCCTGTCCGAACCCGCCGTCAATGTCCCCGATGCCGGTCTCCGCCTCGAGGGTGAGCACGCCGTTCAGGGCGATGACGTTACCAATAGAGCCGACGCCGTCCGCCGCATCCGTATTGCGGATCGCCCCATTGGTGATCAATGAAAGATTCTCCGGGCCGGTGGTCCCAATGTCCACCGAGCCGATTATATCGATCCCGCCGGTCTGCACTTTGAAATCAGTCGGGTCGTCGATCACCCCGTCCTCTGCGCCACCGGAGGGATCGTCGAAGCTGCCAGCGCGCCCGATGGTGGCCGCGCCGACCTCGTCGGTGGGTGATCCGAGAAGGAGGTGCTGCAGTTCGGTCTCATTAAGACCCAGCCGATTTGCCGCGTCAGCAGTTGTGATGACTCCGCTATCCGCGGCCCCGACGCCGATATCGATATTCGTGCCGAGGGTGAACACGTTCAGATAAATGCTGTTCTGGTTGGTTACCTGAATGTCTCCACCTATTGTCATCTTGTCAGCGATAACGTGTGTGTCGCCATCTTCCGTGATGATCGCGGAATTCGCTCCGATGTTGAATTCTGCAGCGATCGCGTCCAGTTCTAAGAGGACGTCGTGCTTGGTGCTAGTGCCATTGTCCACACCCGCGAAGATCGTGTGCGCCGTCGGCAGGGAGAGGTTCGCATTGACCTGGATGAAAACATCCCCGTCGGTGGTGCCAATGCCGAAGTTCGTGCCTCCGAAGGGTCCGAGCGGATCGAGGTCGGTGGTCAACGGGCCGTTGCCGGTCCCGCCTCCTGGGCCCGGGCCCGTGGCGAGGTCCTCAAACTTGGTAATACCGATCGTCATGGCCGCATTAGCCGGATCGTTCTCGTCGATAATGATGTCATTATTGCTGACCGTCCCCGCTTCGCTGAAGGGGTTCAGATTCGTGTAGGCGGAAACCGTGGAGAGATCGGTTGTCACGTCGATCGCCCCCCGCGCCTGCAGGTGCACCTCGTCCGCCGTCAGGGTGAATTCATTGGTCTGAACGTCATCATCCACGAATCCGTCGTCGATCGCGCGCCCGGTATCAGGGTCTACAAGAACATTGTCCGTCAGCAGCGCGATATCGTTAGCGCCCCCCACGGTGAGGTCGAGATCTCCCACGAAGAGGATCTGCCCGTCCATGCGGGAATTGTCCGTCCCGTAGCCGGTGGTGCCGATGTTGCCGGTGTCCTCGCCGAGGACGATGCCGTTGGCGGATATCTGGTTGAATTCGTCTTCGTCAATGCGCAGGAGAGTCCCCACTTCCGCGTTTGCGTTCTGCCCGATACGCGCGTCCACGGCGTTGGCGTTGGCCGTGTCGGTGTGCGTGCTCGGCCGGATATAAGTGAACCCACCTCCGGAATCGACCGTCGCCGGCGTACCAGAAGTGTCAATCTCCAGGTCGTCGCCGATAAGGTCGATCGTGTCCGCCGCACTACCCGCGCTGGAGACATCGGCGTTGGGACCGAGTGTTAGGGTATACCCAGAACCCAGCGGCCCGTCTCGGGCGTCACCGGCCCGCAAAACGATAGTGCCGGACCCGCTACCCGAGGCATCCACGTCCTCGGTCACTTCGAGGTTGCCGTCTCGGGCGTCAACTTCAATGCTGCCGTCGGTCGTCGCGATGGTCGTGATCCCTTCGAACGTCGCCGCGCCGGCGTTGAAGAGGACGTCGTAAACGTCAGAAACGACCCCGATCTCGAGGCTGCCCCCGTTATCGTTGTTAAAAACGTAAAATTCCCCGGCCGCGGCCGCGGCAGTGACGCCGCCTACCGTGGCGGCCTGAATTTCAATTTCATTTCCATTGGCGCCGACAGACCCGTCTACCGAGACGAAGGCTACGTCGCTGCCGATGATGGGCAGCGGGGCGTTGCCGTTGATCACGTTGTCGCCCTCGAGAAGGACATCGTTCGCGCCGGCGTTCGCCTCAATCCCGTTCGTGCTGATCGTGTCATTGCTGATTATCACATCCCCGGCGAACCCGCCCAAGCGATTCGATATCGCGATGTCGCCGGAAGCCCCGGTGGTTGTAACCTGCGCATTGAGATCGACATCACCGGCTCCGATTTCAGCGAACCGCAACCCGATGGCACCGTCAACGGTGGTAGTTATCCCCTCGATCGTTCCAAGCGTATCGGTTACCAATCCGACCGTCACACCGTCCCGCTCAGCGATGAATATACCGGCTTCGGCTGTGGCGGCGAGGGTAGCCTCGCTCACGTCGACGAGCTGAGGCGTGGCACCGATTCCGATACCGCCGGTGGCTGTATTTACATCCAGACCGGCCCGCATGCCGAGGGTTTCGATGTCGATATAGAGGGTACCGGTTTGTGCGATATTGTCCCCGGCGTGGAGGATGAGATAGGAAAAGTTGCCCGGATCGATATCGACGGTGCCTGCAGAGGTAATATCCTCTTCCCCCGCACCAGCTTCATTGGCCTGAATTTCGACCCTGGCGTCGGTCGTGATGGTATCGAGCTGGGCGTCGTCGAGGACGAGGATTCCATCGTCGGCGACGGCCACGGCGTCTCTAAATTCGATATCAACGCCGTCGGTGTTGGTTTGGATATATACGATGCCGTCCGTCCCGGAACCATCACCCGAGTCGATGGTTCCGGCGGCGATGTTCATATTGTCGGCGATAAAGTAGATGTCCATATCGTCGCTAGCGACGACTGCGTCACTGGTGATCAATCCATCGAGACCGACCGCATTAATGGTAATGACATTCGCGGTTCCCGCATCGGCTGCGATCCCGCCCACCGGAGCGTTGATATAAAGGTTCGAGGCCATCCCGCCGTCGGCCATCGTGACGTCGATCGTGCTGGTCGTCCCGAGAATTCCGGAGACCGCCGCCAACGTATCCGCCCCCGCATTGGCGGTGAGGGTGCCAATTGTTATGCCAGCGCCACCCGCTGTTTCTTGAATTGACAATGGATCGTCATTGAGCACCGGGGTGCCGCCCTGAGGATCCCCGAATGCGGATACCGCAATGGTGGCCACCTGGGTGGAAAGCGTCACGGTCCCGTCAACCCCGTTCCCGCCCGCGATAACGGCGAGTCCACCGTCGTTCAGAAGGATCTCGTTGGTGACGTCCGTGCGTGTCACGCTGCCCCCGGAATGGAGCCAGAGTTCCGCTGTGTCGTTGGAGAGATCACCGGAATTACCGACCACCTGGATGGCGCCGCCGGTATTATCGAGGAGGCCGATATGGGTCTGGCCCCCGGCGCCATCATTCGCGAGAAATCCCAATTCAGTGTCCGTTAAGGCGAAAGTGCCGGTTGCCGATGTGTCAACATTCCGCTCAACATCCGTGGCGGTATTGCCGATATCGACAAGAACCGGGCCAATACTGCCAGTTTGCGGCGCCACGAGGGCCGCGGGATGGTCATGCGGCCGCAAAATGACGGTCTCCGCTTCTCCCGCGCCCACCGTCGATCCGCCGATATCTCCCCCCGTCAAGTCCATCCGATCGGCGACAATTTCGATGAGACCATCGTCACTGTCGATAGTGGCGCTCGAGCTGAAGAGCTGGCCATCGGTATTGGCGGAACTGTTTCCGGCCGAGAGGGTGATCTTGCCTGTTCCGCCAAGGATTGGAGAAGTAACACTCAGATCCGCGGTCGCAGCCGCCACAGCCGAGAGATCCGACCCGATGGTCTGGATATCGATGGTGCCGGTGCTCGCCGCGGGAATGCTCACTCCCACAACGGTTCCGCCCGGATCATTAATCAGATTGGTCACGGTTCCGATGGTCAGCTCTCCGCCAGCCTGGTCTTCAATAATGTCAATACTGCCGCTACCGGTGCTGATAAGGGCCGCCAGAGTCGCGGCGCGGCTGAAGAACGCATTCGTTGTGCCGATACCGCCATTGCTGTCACCGTCTGAGACCAGGGCCACAGAATCACCCTCGACATAGACCTCGGCTACGGTGTTGATATCGAAGTTCGCGTTAAAGTTACTCAGAGCCGCGACAGGAACCGTGTTAATGTTCCGTCCCGCGCGAATCGTCACCTCGCCCGAGGCGCTATGGGCACGGACGATGTCATTGATGGTCACGTCCGCATCGACCGCCGAGGCAAAGAGCACAATATTACTTCCAACCGTCGGGGCGTGGATGCCCTCGTCAAGAGCTAGCCCCTCCGCCACGAGAAAACCACTGAATCCGGAAACCGTATGTTGGACGGTAACGGTACCGACGATATCTTCGATACGGATATCGGTATCTGAGTACGCACTCAACGTTCCCCCACTGATTTCGAGCCGATCTGTATCTCCGGCCGACCCGTTGTCGCCGTCAATAATGGAACCGCGTAGAGCGACGTTTCCGCTCTCTCGAAGGGAACCATTACCGGCCCCATCGTTCAAGATTCCAGTCGTAAGCAACGCGATGTTCTCGAAACCGGCGTCATCCTGGAGTGCGATATCGAGCTCGAGCGCGATCGGTGCGAGACCGATCGTCCGAGCGGTAATCGTCCCGTCGGCGGCGTCGGTGGCGGTGGTGCTAGCACCTAGGACAACGCCGTGGTCGGTAGTTGTGCCGATCGTGATCGTTTCCAATTCGGCCTCGGTCAGGCCGAGGACCGTGTCCGCATCCACGGAACCGAGTTCGATAGTGTCGTTGGTGTCAACGGTGGTGTTCTCATTGAGAAAAACGTTGTTCGCGCCACCCGCCTCAATGGTCCCGGTCAGATCCATGCGGTCCGCATTGAGGTGGATTTCTCCCGCCGTGTTAGTCGTGATGGAACCGGCATTGGTGAGCGTTTCCGCTGCCACGTCCCCGTCCGCATCCACCTCAAGCACAATGTAATTGTCTGTCCCGGACGCCGAAACAACAGAACCCGCCGAAATGTGCAATCCGGTGGTGGACTGCACCACGATAAAGCTACTCGCCGCCGTAATTCCGGTCGTGCCGCTGGGCGAGAAGAAGGCCTCGTTGACGAAGACGGTCGTGCCGCCGTTGTTGTCGAGAACGATGTCTCCCGCGGTGGTTGAATGCGCCTCGAGGCGACCGCCTGAGGTCGCCATGAGGGCGGTGGTATGTTCGTTGCTGATGGCCGCAGTCAAATCGATCGCACCCGCCGCTTCCGCGTAGAGCTGGTTGACTGTCAGGGTGTTGCCGGTCAAGCCCTCCGTGCCGTCCGAAATTGCCGGCTGCGTTCCGCCCGGGGCGAACGAATGTTGAGAAGCGTTGTCGGTAAAGAGCGCTAGGTTATTGGTGTAAGCGACGTTTCCGGTCAGATCCACGTTCCCCGTAACTGCAATCGTGCTGTCCATCGAGTTGCCCCCGGTCCCGTCGGTAGTGCCGATGATGATTCCGCGTTCGTCATTCAGGACATCGCTGGCGCCGCCCGAAGAGTGGGCCGTGTTGATATTCTGAAGATCGGCCTCCGTGAGGCCGAGTGTGCTGGCGGTGGAATCGTCCCCGCCGCCGGTGCCGTCCGTTCCGGCCACATCGGCGCCACCAATATCCACGTCCGTGGCTTTGTTGTCGGGATTTGCCCCGACGTTCGCAAGAGTCGCCGGCAATATGAAGACATCGCCCCCGCCCGTGCCGTCGTTGTTGCCACCCCCGGAAGAGGCATCGCTGCCATCATCCGCGCGGTCCGTGTCGATCTGCCCTGCGATTGATATATTGTCGCCGATCAGCGTGATATTGCCGTCGTCCGTGATCACCTCATCGGTGGCGTCGGCACTGACGTCGGTGATTGTGAGCGTGTGGTGCGAACCCGACCCGGCACCGGCGGAAAAGGTGGTCCCGTCACCTGCCTGGAGAAGGATATTCTGGTTCGGGTCTTCGACGTTGTCGATGATCGAGCCGATCGTCAGATCGCCAGCGATAGTGCGGAGTTCAATATCGGCTTCCCCGTTGTTGACAATATTGTTAAGTTCCACCGGAGCTCCGCCGGGAACAACCGTCGCGAGACCGGTTGTCAAGTCGGTTCCGTCGAACGACTCGGTAATAAAGATGCCGCCGGTGGCGTCAGACGGAACGGTATCTGAATTGAGAATCGCAAGTTGCGCACCGACCTTGGTGATCAACGGCGCCGCCAAGGTGCCCACGCCGTCCGCGGAGTAGATTGCCACATCGTTTGTGGCGACTATATTTTCCTCGATCCCTGGCGCCGTGGGGTCGATCGCCGCGGCTCGCTGCACGCTACCATCCAAGCCGGTCGCGTCTTCCGACTCAAGTACCACATTGTCGGCCGAAGTGATATTCCCGTCAAAATCACTCGACGGATCGAACGAGGTGTTGACATTCTGCGCCAGCGTAAGGTCCATTCCGTCCGTATCGTCCTCAAAGAGGCGCACATCGCCGGTGGAACGGGAGCGGGCCGCGACGCCGTTCACGCCCGCTGAGATTCGCAAGGCATTCGTGTTCAGACCCTCAACGCCAGATATGCCGTCCTCGGAATCGAACGTCAACACGCCCGTCGTACCGAGGGTGACAATATCGGTCCCGCCTGCCCCGTTGTCAGTAATGGTGTCACCCGAAACAATCGTCCAGTGTCGGGTGATCGAATCCGGGGTGATGGCCGCGTCGATATTAAACTGGACCACGCCGGAAGTGGTGCGCCCGATGAGCATGTCATCGGCGGTGCCGAAATCGATCTCCGCGTTAGAAAGACTCAGGTCGCCGGCTTCCACACCGATGAAAATCGGCTGGTTGGCAGTGAAATTCATGAATCCGAGAAGGTTGTCGTCAGTGCCGACATTGTCGATGTCGACTGCCACCTGCACATCGATAAAATCGGCGACGAAGAGCAGGTCCACATCGTCACTCGCCAGGGAAAACGCCCCAGCCGTGTTGTCGATGCCGTCAACGACGATACCGTCGCCCGCTCCACGATTGACGTGCAAACTGACCACCTGTTTAGAACCGTCGTCGGTGTCAATCTGAACATCGGTTATCAGCAGGTCGCCTCCGGTGGACGATACCTCTGCTACGTGTATCTGGCCGTCAGCTGTCGCCAACACGCTATTAAGAAAGAGTACCGTGGCGCCGACGACGCTACTGGCGGTCACGTCCACACCGACGGGAGAGGTAAAGGTCCCGATCGAGGAACCGGCGCCTTCCACGGTCAGGTGGATCGTGTCCGCAGTAATACCGGTATCGATGCCACCCACTTCGCCCTTGTCATCGAGAATGTTCCCGCTCGTAGTTACAAATACATCCGTGCCGGGAACCGACCCCGTGCCGATCTGAACATCTCCCGTGTGGGTGTTAGTGAATTGCGCTCCCTGGGCCGTGGTAAACGACCCAACGCGAATCTCATTCACATTGAGGATATTCTGGAGGTCGCCCGTCTGCACCCGAAGTGCGCCGTTGGAGGCGAGCCCGAACTCAATTTGACCGGTGTCGTCGCCCGACCCGATGAACACCTTGCCGTCTCCCCCGCCGCCGCCTTCGAGGTCAACCGTACCGCCAATCTGCAGAAGGCCGGATCCCGTCATGGTGATATTCCCCGCGGCTGCGCCGTCGTCCCGCGTGGTGACAATCTCGGTACCAACCATCACGTCCGCGATGTCGATAGATCCGGTGCCGTCCGACCCAACCCCGCCCGCGCCATCATAATAATCCGCCCGCATCGTAAGCGCGGCGCCATCCGTCATGATGGAATCCGAGTCGAGCTGGATGGATCCGGCCGCTCGCATGAGGATCTCGCCTCCAGCGGAACCTCCTACACCGTCATCCGTGTCGAGTGCACCTTCAATTTCGATTCCCGGCGCGTTCAAGCCGATCTGGCCGGTTGTGCCCGCGTCGACCGTAAGGGTGCCGCCCTCGGTGTCGATGCTCTTCAGATGGACGGTAGCCTTGCGGATCACGACTGTTACATCTCCACCGTCAGTCGTGATCGGCGTGAGCGTTGTCTCCTGCGTCGCCGTGATTAACACGTTGCCGATGTCGCCGCCCGTGTCGAGGGTTGGCGTGTCCTGGAAAATGATAACCCCGCTGTCATTTAGGTTGTTATCCGCAGTGATCGTGAGATCGCCGCCGAGTGTCGTGACATCCGCGCGGATCGTAACGTCCCGGGCGGCTATGAGGACCACGTCCAGCTTTCCGACGGTTGAGACGATGCCCGCTTCGAGATCGATGTCTCTCTCCGCGATGAGGGTCAGAACCGCGTCTCCGCCGCCCGTCTTGTTGATCTGAGCGTCGTCCGCTTGCGTGATGTCCCCGTTTCCACTACCGTCAATTCCCTCGCTTGTATCGAGGACCACACTGGTCCCTCCGTCCAGAAGTGCTTCGATCGCATCATCCGTAATCTCGTTCGGATTGCCACCGACACTTTCGAAGATTCCAGCCACCGGATCGTTTAAATCCGGATCTACTGTGTCGCTATCAACGATGTTAATATCGGTAGGATCGATGAGAAATGTGCCCGCCACGCCGTATGTTGCAGATGCGTCGACATCGCCGTTAACAAACACCGTATCCAATCCCGAAACCTCGACAAATCCGCCGTCTCCGCTAACGCTGCCGCCTTTGGCCTCGATTGTCGCGCCCGGCTTAAAGAGGGCGGTGCCGTCCGAAAACGCGATTACAGTACCGCCGTCGCCGGTGGTTCCCGCGTTCGCTTCGGTAACGCTGTATTCGGTGAGGGAGACCGTGCCGTCGGCTCTGAAGTCGATATACCCGCCGTGGTCATAGGTGGAGCTGGCTGTCACCGTTCCGGCCTGACCCACGCGGTTGCCGCGCATGAAAACGGAGCCGCCCGTCCCGAGGTCGGATACGTCGAGATAGCCGTCATTGATCGCGTCGCCGGAGATGCCGGAGACGTCGATCGTGATGGACCCGCCGCCGGCGCGGTCGATCTCGACCGTGGTGTCCGCGGCCGCGAGCGCGATCGTCCCGCCCGGGGCCTCGATCGTGCCGGAGTTCGTTACATATTTGGCGATGAGCGTGACGAAGTCGTCCGCGGAGATGCCGCCATCATTAATAATAGAGGCGTCGGACTCGCCGGAGAAGATGCCCCGGCCAGCGAGGAAGTCGCTGTCGGATATATTTAACGTGCTGGCTATCAACGCGTTGGTGTCAATGGTGGCGTCCTGCCCGAAGTATACCCCATTGGGATTTACGAGGTAGAAGTTTCCATTCGCCGTGAGGGCGCCGAGGATGGAGGAGATATCTCCACCGACAACTCTTGAGAGCATCGTGGCGGCGCTGTTGGGCTGGTCGACGTTGACCGCGTTATCGGCGCCAATGCTGAAGACGTCCCAGTTTATGATGGCAGCCTGTGTGGCCTGATCCAGATTCATTACGGTGCCGTCGTCCGCGATGGAGACGTCGCCGTGAACCAGTTCGGGCCCGGAAGGCAGCATGCCGTACCCGGCGAACGGGTAGCATGCCATGAGCAGGCTGACTGTATAGGCGCTGAAGCGCTGCAGGGCACTCACCTGGAGTGGCCTCTGGGTACGCGACTTCCTCACCTTGCGGGGGGAGCTGCTTGGTTTTTTCATAGCAAATTTTTCGATACTCGCGTTAAAAATCTTCTGTTTCTCGGGTACGGCGTCATGCGCCTTGTCCTCTTTAGGGGATCTGTATTTCATTGCGGAAAGTAATCGTTGAGGGAGAATAATTGGCCAAGGGCAGCGAGCGCTGGCAGTTTACGATAATAGATACATTTTTGTCATCGCCGGTCTCGTCGCGGTCTGTCCGAGATACCGCCCGAGTAACTTCGGTTAGCAATTTGAGCGTATTCGGGATCGAGAGCTGACTTGATCAGTATTGAAGTTGTAGGGAGAAGTGGGCTTTGCCGTCGTTGTCGTTGTGGGCCTTGTCCAACGGAAATCCGTAATCAAATCGCAATTGCGAGTATTTCGTGATGCCCATTCGCATTCCGAGCCCGACGCTGTGGAGCGCATTATCGTCTTTAACTCCGGCAAGCGGATCGTGAAACGCGACCCATCCGAGGTCGTAGAACGCGACAAATTGCGCGCGGTGCATATTCGGATCGTCGGGATTGTTGCGCATATACTCCTCGTCGCGCTCCCAACCCGGAATAAAGTTCTGGAAGAGGGGAGTCCGCAATTCGACGGTCGCGTTAAACCCGTAGTCCCCGAGGAACTCGCGCTCATTGTAGCCGCGCACCGAGTTGTGCCCGCCGACTCCCTTGTATAGGGCTGAGGGGAGAGCGGCGTTTGAGGCCTGTCCGTCAAACTTCATGAAGAGGCTCCACTGGCCGAACCGTCCGTCGGCCCCGCCGAGCTTCTGGAATCGGGCGAACGAGAAACGATCGATGATAATGTCGGCATCCGCACCCGGGTTCTGCGACGAAGCGTCGGGGTCATCCGTCCCGCCGAACTGTCCGGAGAAGTTGAAGATAAGCGTGTTGTTGATGAAATTGCGTCCACCCAGCCGGTCGTATTGCTTGTCCGCATACCCGACGGTGATACGCGGCATGCTCATCTTAACCGTGCGGTCGGCAACCACGACGCCGTCGGCGAGTCGATTGATGTTTTGCGATTCCTGGAACATCCAGCCGAGAGAGAGATCGAGCGAGTAGAACTCGGTGTTCTTTATCTTTCGGCTGAACTGCGCCCCGAAATAGTTCCCCTCTCCGGTGATCTGGAGGGATGGTATAACCTCGTCGAGCTCGCTCTCCGAACTGCCGCCGAATACCGTGAGTCCCCACTTTTCGCCCAGGGGCGCGTATAAGCTCGTGGAGAGCGCGGATACGTTCCCGATGTCGCCCGGGTCGGTCAGCCAGTCGACCGTTAAGGTCTCATTGAGCTTCATCAGATTCACCAATTGCAATGTCGCTCGCGACCGCCAATCCCCGGTCTCCTTGATTCCGGAGTTGCTGATGTTCCACGCGAGGTGCAGCGGGAAGCGGTCCTTGACGTCGAACTCGACATCCACCACGCGGCGCCCGTCGGCGTCGACCCGCGGTTTCAACTGTGTCTGCACCTGCATCCGGGGCTTCATGTTGAGCAAGAAGAGATCCTCGTAGAGGCTGCGGTAGTTGAAGTCGCCGCCGGTCTCCCACTCCACCGAATCGAGCACCTGCTCGGCGGTGTGCCATTTGTTGCCGGTCACGGTTACCTCGCCCTTGTCGCCAACGAGGACGCGCAATTTGAGAAATCCCAGCCTGAGCGACGGTCGGTACACCGAAACGGTCGCGAACAGGTAGCCCTGGTCTTGCAGATCCTTCAGCAGACGCTGCCGGAAGGACTCGATATCCGCCTCCGACATCGGGGCGTAGAGCGAGTTGTTCTCGTATTCGTCCCAGTTGCCGAGGCTGTAGACCGGGATCCGGTCACCGGTGACGACGACGGCGTTCACATCGTAAAGCCTCCCTGACGCCTCGGCCGCACGGGCCGTGACCGCCGCTTCGGGCTCTCCGGGAAATGCGCCCCGATAGGTGACGGCGCCCCCCTGTCCGAGCGCATCCGTCGGCGCTAGTAACGCGGCCCCGAGAGCCGCCAGCATTGAAGTTGTCGCGAAGGCGGCGCGGCGCCCTCGATTATACCGCTTGTTGAACCTTGACATCATAAACCGTGGGTTGAGGTTAGTTTGCGAGAAAAATTGTTTGTTCATCGTCATTACCAATCGTTATTCAAAATTCACCCATACCAAGGACCCCCCTGATTGCCGCTTTCGCTGCCCGCAGAGGCGCGGATTAAATGATACAGGATTCACTATAGGCCAATAATCA
>Ga0315305_1000014_pt1 | contig 15468 bp, 23 predicted proteins | sample CB9_Tmax_529_MT_FD_204537 | JGI IMG/M metagenome (GOLD analysis project Ga0315305, IMG submission 204537) | Metatranscriptome of marine microbial communities from Western Arctic Ocean, Canada - CB9_Tmax_529 (Metagenome Metatranscriptome) | ecosystem: Environmental > Aquatic > Marine > Oceanic ...
CCGGCCGAAGAGGAACCCGAGGCTGAGGCTGAGCCGGCCGAAGAGGAACCCGAGGCTGAGGCTGAGCCGGCCGAAGAGGAACCCGAGGCTGAGGCTGAGCCGGCCGAAGAGGACGTTGCCGAATCCGACGAAGGGAAGCCGGCACCGTGATACAGATATATACGAGACTCAAAGTCGCCGACAACTCCGGCGCGCGCATAATCAGTTGCATCGGCGTGCCGGGCGGCAGCGGCAGACAGTACGCGGGACTGGGTGACGTCATAGTCGCCTCAGTCAAAGAAGCCGCGCCGGCCGCCCAGGTGGGCAAGGGTGAAGTCGTAAGGGCCGTGGTGGTCCGGACCGTCAAGACCCATCGCAGGTCTGACGGCTCTCACATACGATTCGACGAGAACGCGGCCGTGATCCTCAACGAAGAGCAGCTGCCTCGGGGCACCCGGATATTCGGTCCGGTCGCTCGGGAGCTTAGAGACAGGAACTTCATGCGGATCGTGTCTCTGGCGCCGGAGGTCCTGTGAGATGAAGCTCCGAACCAACGATACTGTGCTCGTGATCAAGGGCCGGGACCGCGGGAAGCAGGGCCAGATCCAGCGTGTGTTGCCTAAGGAAAACAAGGTGCTGGTCGAGGGTGTGAATATCGTGAAGCGTCACACCAAGGCCACCGCCAACGTGCGCCAGGCCGGCATAGTGCAGAAGGAGCTGCCCATGAATGCAGCCAAAGTCATGTTGATCTGCACCCATTGCGGACGGCCAACACGGGTGAAGACCGGGATCCTGGCCGACGGCACCAAGGCCAGGCTGTGCCGCAGTTGCGAGGAAGTGATCGAGTGACCACCGAAGAAGTCCAAGAACAGAGCTCCGACGAGACCGCGAAGAGCGCCCCCACCACCCGGTCTACTCCACGGAAGCGGGCCAAGCCGAGTGCCAAGTCAAGCGCCAAGGCGTCCGGAGACGAGGCACCCAAAAAGCGCGCTACTTCCACTCGCAAGAAGGCGAGCGGTACTCAGTCGTCGCGCGCCGGAGGGACCCGGCGGGCAACATCGCGGAAGGCCGCGGCCGAGCAGCCGGCCGAGCAGCCGGCCGAGCCGGCGACCGTCCAGGCAAAGACACCTCCCCGTATGCTCTCGCGCTACCGGGAAGATGTCGCCCCGACGCTGACGTCGGAATTCAGCTACACCAGCGCCATGCAGGTGCCGCGGCTCAACAAGATCACTCTGAACATAGGCCTCGGAGAGGCTGAGACGAACGCCAAGGCCATCGAGAACGCTACACGAGACCTGGAGATGATAACGGGACAGCATCCAGTGACGACCAAGGCCCGGAAATCTGTCGCCGGCTTCAAGGTGAGAGAAGGCATGGTGGTCGGCATCACGGTTACGCTTCGTGGTCGCCGGATGTATGAGTTCTTCGACCGGCTGGTGAGCTCGGCTCTGCCCCGCATCCGAGACTTTCGCGGACTATCCAGAGAGTCGTTCGATGGTCGCGGCAACTACTCGATGGGGATTCGGGAACAGGTGATTTTTCCGGAGATCGACTACAACTCCATCGACCGAATACGGAGCCTGCAGCTAGCGATAGTCACGTCGGCCTTCACCGATAGAGAAGGGCTGAGACTGCTGGACCTGATGGGAATGCCGTTCACCCGCACGGCGGCCGACGAAGTCGCCGCATAAGACTAGATCTGGCAAGAGGAGAACTTGGCCAAAACATCTAAGATCGTGAGCTGGAAGAAGCCGAAGAAGTACCCAGTCAGCGCCTACAACCGCTGCAATAAGTGCGGCCGGCCCAGGGCCTACATCCGGCACTTCGGTCTGTGTCGTATCTGTTTCAGGGAGATGGCGCTCATGGGCCTGCTTCCGGGCGTGCGCAAGGCCAGTTGGTAGAGCGGCGACGCGCCTTGCAGGCGCGAGCCGCCTTCGGGGGGGATGCATGGCAGTTACTGATCCGATAGCCGATTTGCTGACCAGGATTCGCAATGCGATCATGGTCCGTCACGATACGTTGGAGATGCCTACCTCCAAGATGAAGGTCGCCATTGCGCAGATCCTGAAGGACGAGGGTTTTCTCCAGGACTACGAGTTGGCGGACGAGTCCGCGCCGCAGGGCACCATCCGACTCTATCTTCACTACGGCGGGAAGGGAGAGCCGTCCATCGCCGGTCTGAAGCGGGTCAGCCGTCCCGGGCTGCGAGTATACGTTAGCAAGGGCGAGATCCCGCGTTATTACGGCGGGCTGGGGGTCTCAATCCTGTCAACTTCCCAGGGCGTGATGACCGGGAAGCAGGCGTGGCGTGAGGGCGTGGGCGGAGAGCTACTGTGCTACGTCTGGTAGGTAGGCAATATGTCTAGAGTAGGAAATCAACCGATAGCGCTGCCGTCCGGCACCAACGTAGAGGTGGCGGAGCGCGAGGTCACCATAAAGGGGCCCAAAGGCTCGCTGACCCATACGATCCCCGGGGATATCCAGATTACGGCCGACAACGGGATCATGACGGTCACGCGGCCGTCTGATGAGCGCGAGCACCGGGCCCTGCACGGGCTGACCCGCAGCCTGCTGGCCAACATGGTCCATGGTGTTACCGAGGGCTATGCCAAGGCGCTCGAACTGGTGGGAGTCGGATACAGGGTCCAGCAGAACGGCAAGGGCATAACACTGAGCGTCATGTTCAGCCACACGGTGGACGTGCAGCCCCGCGAAGGGATCACGCTGGAGGTCGAGGGCAACAACCAAATTCACGTACGCGGCATCGACAAACAGGTCGTTGGCCAGACAGCCGCCGAGATCAGGTCGGTGCGCTCGCCCAACGCCTACACCGGCAAAGGGATCCGATACGCGGGAGAGCAGATACGGTTGAAGCCGGGCAAGAGCGCCAGGAGAGACGTCTAGGAATGCCACGAGAAAAGAACGCCTGGGCCCTGCGGAGGGTCCGCCATCGAAGAGTGCGTACCAAAGTCCGCGGTACCGTTGAAAGGCCTAGGATGGCGGTGTTCCGCAGCCTGCGTCATATCTACGCCCAGGTGATAAACGACACCACAGGAGTCACCATTGCCGCCGCCTCCAGCCAGGACGTCGAGGTCCGCAAGGAGCATGACGGCAAGCCCAAGTCCGAGGTATCCAAGCTGGTTGGAGCGCTGATTGCCCAGCGAGCGCTGGCCAGCGGTGTCTCCCAGGTCGTGTTCGATCGGGGCGGCTACAAGTACCATGGCCGTGCCAAAGCGCTGGCCGACGCCGCCCGTGAAGGAGGGCTAAAACTCTGATGACTATGAAGGCAGACTACTCGATTCGGCCTGACTACAAGCCCGATGAGTCGATGCTCAACGAGCGGGTCGTCAGGATCTCGCGCGTGTCCAAGGTCCACAAGGGGGGCCGCGATCTAAGTTTCAACGCCATCGTTGTCGTCGGTGACGGCGACGGACACGTGGGCGTGGGCATGGGCAAGGCCAAGGCGGTGCCCGACGCCGTCAGGAAGGGCAACACGAACGCTCGCAAGAACATGATCACCGTACCGCTGGCGCAGACGACGATCCCGCACGAGATCACCGCCACCTTCGGGGGCTCCCTGGTGATGATGCGACCGGCGCCTCCGGGCACCGGCGTAATCGCCGGCGGTGCCGTCAGGGCGGTGGTGGAGCTCGCGGGGATCAAGGACATAGTCACCAAGATTCGGCACAGCACCAACCCGGTCAACTCCGTCAAGGCCGCGCTGAATGGCCTGGCCATGCTTCAGGACCCCGAGCAGACGCTCATGAGGCGCAGGCGGGTCGCCGAATCCGAGATGCCCAGGCGTATTGATCGCCGGGTACCGAGAAGAAAGTAGCAGACCCTCCCAATGGGCAAGATAACCGTAACCTGGAAGAAGAGCACTATTGGGTTCCCTCAGGACCAGAGGAGGACCATCGTCGGCCTTGGACTGAAGCGGCTGCACCATACCGTCGAGCACGACGACACACCTTCCATCCTGGGCATGGTGAACAAGGTACGGCACCTGGTCGAGGTGTCGGAGGTCGCCGAGCCGGCCAAGAGGAGCCTCCAGTCTACCACGCGAACGAAGGCGAGCAAGAAAAAAGATGAGACTGCATGAACTCCGCCCCCCAATGGGGGCCAAGAAAGCCCGCAAGAGGGTCGGCCGCGGCGACAGCAGCGGTCACGGCAGCTTCTCCGGCAGAGGCATGAAGGGCCAGAACTCGAGGAGCGGCGGCGGCGTTCGGCCCGGGTTCGAGGGTGGCCAGCAGCCTCTGATCACGAGGCTGGACAAGCTACCCGGCTTCACCAACATATTTCGCAAGGAGTTCACCGTCATCAACCTTGACCGGCTCGCCAAATTCCCGGCCAACAGCGAGGTGACGCCGCAGGTCTTGCTCGAGAGCGGGGCCGTGCGCGATCTTCGCAAGCCCGTCAAGGTGCTCGGCCGCGGTGAGATCGATCGGCCGCTGGTCGTGGAGGCCCACCGCTTCTCCGGCTCGGCCAGGCGCAAGATCGAGGAGGCCGGTGGCACGGTGAGGGAGATCAGCTAGTGCGTCAGGCGCAAGCATCATCGCCCGAGGTATCGAGGCCGCAGCTCATCCAGTCGATGATCGACGCGATGCGCGTGCCCGACCTCCGTGCGAAGATACTGTTCACCCTGGCCATGCTGACGGTCTTCCGGTTCGTGGCCCACGTGCCGGTCCCCGGCGTCGACATCCAGGCGCTCAACCAGGCATTCGAGCAGCAAGCGCTGCTCGGCTTCTTGGACCTGTTCAGTGGCGGCGCCCTCTCGCGCATGAGCGTGGCCGCCCTCGGCGTGTATCCGTATATCACGGCGTCCATCGTCATGCAGATTCTGGTGCCGGTAATACCCAACCTCAAGACGCTCAGCCAGGAGGGCGAGTACGGCCGGCAGCGTATCAACCAGATCACACACTGGCTAACAGTGCCCATCGCCTTCTTCCAGTCGGTTGGCCAGCTCTCGTTGCTACGACAGTCAGGCGTACTGCCCCAGAGCGATTTCGGCCTGAACCTGCCGACCATCGCGATGGTACTGTCGATGGTCGCGGGCACGATGTTCCTGGTGTGGCTCGGCGAGCTGATCACGGAGCGCGGGCTGGGCAACGGGATATCGCTAATCATATTCGGCGGCATCGTCGCCGGGTTCCCGAGCCTGCTTGGACAGGGCTTTCTCGAACGAAACGAGGCCGGGGGGCTACTTCTCCTGGCCGTGTTCGGCTTCGCGATCATCTACTTCATAGTCCTGTTCACCGAGGCCCAGAGACGGATCCCGGTACAGTATGGCCGGAGCATCTACCGCGGTGGCCGGATGCAGCGCCAGAGCGGCGCGACGTTTCTGCCGCTGAGGGTCAACTCGGCCGGGATGATCCCGCTGATCTTCGCCTCCTCGGTGATCATCCTGCCGATCACGATAGCCAGCTACTTCAGGAACCCGCTGAGCGACAACATCCTCGTAAGGACATCCCAGTGGATGGCCGACTCCCTGGACCCGGTGCGATTTCCTTACCACGGCGCCGTGTTCATGCTCGTGGTGATATTCACTTTCTTCTATACGATGATAGTGTTTCAGCAGCAAAACCTCGCCGAGAACCTCCAGCGGAACGGCGGTTTCATCCCGGGAATCCGTCCGGGGCGCCCCACTCAGGAGTACCTGACCAGGGTGGTAATGCGAATAACCTGGGGCGGCGCGCTGTTCCTGGGCGCCGTGTCCATTCTCCCGTACTTCATTACGCAGGCAACCGACGTCCGGGCATTGACGATCAGCAGCTTCAGTCTTCTGATCATGGTCGGCGTCGCTCTGGACACGATGCGTCAGCTTGAAGCGCAGCTACTGATGCGAAACTACCAGGGCTTCATCCAATAAGCTACAGAGGAGTCAAGACTATAAGGGTGATTCCATTGAAGGTGATTCTGCTGGGGCCGCCCGGGGCCGGCAAGGGCACGCAGGCCGCCCGCCTGTCAGACGCGCTCGGCAGTCCGAGGGTGTCGTCGGGTGACCTGTTCCGGGACCATCAGCGCAGGAATACAGAGCTGGGACAGCTCGCCCGCTCCTACATGGGGCGTGGCGTGCTGGTCCCGGACGACGTAACCATCAGAATGGTTATGGACTGGATAGACCGCGAGGCCGGGTCCGGCGGGTTCCTGCTGGACGGCTTCCCGAGGACAGAGGCGCAGGCGGCGGCCCTGGACGCCGCCATGGAGGAAAGTGGCGGAATAGACAAAGCGATTTACATCAAGGTGTCCAAGGACGAGCTGGTGACGCGGCTCTCGGACCGGCTGGTCTGCACCGACTGCCAGATGCCCCACAGCGAGCGTGACCCCGATACGGCAGGCAGTTGTACGAGGTGCGGCGGCAAGCTGTACCAGCGCGAGGATGACAAGCCGGAGGCCGTCGAGAAGCGCATTCAGGTCTACATGGAAGAGACGGCGCCGCTGGTGGAGCACTACCGGGAGGCCGGGATACTCGAAGAAGTAGAGGGCGAGCGGTCGGTCGAGGAGGTGGGACGCGATCTCACCGCGTTGATCAGCCTGACCTAGATAGAGCCTTAGATAGGATGGAGTCTGGCCTGTGCTATTATGGTGCGTGCCCCTGACGCCTGATTGTCACAGTCCCCGGCCAACGGCGCAATAGACGAATTGAAAACGACACTGAACGTGAGCAGCCACAACGGAATAACCATAAAGTCGGAGCGAGAGTTGGCCCACATGCGCGAGGCCGGAAGGGTTGTCGCGCAGACCAAGGCCAAACTCATGGACGCTATCCGTCCGGGACTGACGACGGCCGAGCTCGATCGACTGGCGGAGAAACAGATCCGGGACATGGGCGCCACGCCGTCGTTCAAGGGATACACTGCGGGAGGGCCGACGCCGTTTCCGGCGACGATCTGCGTCTCGATCAACGAGGAGATCGTGCACGGCATTCCGGGCGACAGGGTACTCAAAGAGGGTGACGTGGTCAGCATAGACATCGGAGCCGTCGTCGGTGGGTTACACGCCGACAGCGCGCTCACCATTGGCGTCGGCACGATATCAGCGGACGCACAGCGTCTACTGGACGCGACCAGGGAGTCGCTCGAGACGGGTATCTCCCAGGCCAAAGCGGGCGGGCGTATTGGCGACATATCGGCCGCGGTGCAGCAGTACGCAGAGGCGCGCGGATACGGTGTGGTACGACAGTACGTAGGCCACGGCATCGGACATGCCCTGCACGAGGAACCGCAGGTGCCCAACTACGGCACCGCCGGACGCGGTCCCGCCCTTCGCGCGGGCATGACGCTGGCCATTGAGCCAATGCTGAATCTAGGCGGCTGGGAGGCCGTTCAGCTCGACGACGGTTGGACCGTGGTGACCGCGGACGGTGAGCTGTCCGCCCACTTCGAAGACACCATCGCGATAACCAGCAACGGCGCGGAGGTACTCACGGCCCTTCGATAGGGACCGGGATTTGATATGCCCAACAAGGAAGGCATAGAGGTCGAGGGCAAGGTGACTGAGTCGCTACGCAACGCGACCTTCAGGGTAGAGTTGCCCAATGGCCACAAAGTGCTGGCCCATCTCTCGGGCAAGATTCGCATGAACTACATCCGGGTCCTTCCGGGCGATAGGGTTCTTGTCGAGTTGTCGCCCTACGACCTTACTCGCGGCAGGATCACCTACCGTTTCAGATAGCGGAGGTTCGAGGACAGCATGAAAGTCTCAGCATCCGTCAAAAAGAGGTGCGCGAACTGCCGCATAGTCCGCCGCCACGGCAAGGTCCTCGTGATTTGCGACAACCTCAGGCACAAGCAGCGGCAGGGATAGCCAGGACGGCATCGGGAGGTAGAACATGGCCCTGGTCTCGGGTGTAAACATCCCAGACAACAAGCGGGTCGAGATATCGCTCAGGACGATCTTCGGGATCGGTGCCTATCAGGCTGCGGACGTGGTCGAGAAGGCCGGTATAGACGGCAATCCGCCCGTCCGGGACTTGAGCGAGGCGGAGCTGGGCCGAATTCGCGAGGTCATCGACCGCGAGAAGACCATTGAAGGCGATCTGCGACAAGAGACGAACATGAACATTCGCCGGCTGATCGACATAGGCACGTACCGGGGCCTGAGGCACCGGCGCGGCCTGCCGGTCAGAGGGCAGCGGACGCGCACCAACGCGAGGGCGAAGCGTGGCCGGAGGATCCCGGTGGCGGGCCGCAGGCACACGGTAGCGCGGAAGTAGGCGTCGGCCGATAGGAGGCGGAGAATCGTACATGACAACCAAATCTCGAACAAGGCGGCGCGAGCGTAAGTCTGTCCCCATCGGACGGGCTTACATCCAGTCGACCTTCAATAACACTCTGGTCACCCTTACCGACGCCCAGGGCAACGTAATCGCGTGGGGCAGCGGCGGGACAGTGGGGTTCAATGGCTCTCGTAAGTCGACGGCCTTCGCCGCCCAGAGGGCCGGCGAGGACGCCGCCCGCAAGGGTATGGAGCACGGCATCAGGCAGGTGGAGGTACTCGTACGAGGTCCCGGTCCAGGCCGCGAGGCAGCCATCCGCGCCCTCCAGGCATCCGGAATCATGGTCACCAGCATTCGGGACGTGACCCCCATTCCACACAACGGCTGCCGGCCGTCCAAGCGGAGGCGCACGTAGTCCCGATGTCGACTACTCCACCGGAAATGGGCCCGCCTGCGCTGTCGGAGCATAGTCTCGTAGGTCTCCTCGACGAGACCTTCTCGATCTACTTTCGCCACTTTTGGCGGTTCGCGAAGCTGTGCGCGCCGGTCCAGTTGCCCTCCGGTATCGTCTCGATACTGCTGCTGGAGCTGTTCCACGGCCCGGCGCTGACGGAAGCGGCCGCTTTCGTCGTCGCCGCGTTCGTTGGGATATTCGGCGCGGTCTTCCTGTTCGGCGCCGGGGCCACGGCGGTCGGCCAGCACTATGTGACCGGCGACATCGTCCTGCTGAGTTGCTATCAGAGGGCATGGTGGAAGGTGGTGTCGCTTGCCATCATCGCCATCGTCACCGTATTCTTTCTGCTGGTAGCGCCTATAGCCATGCTGGTGAAGGACGAGACGTGGATCGCCGGGATCGCGGCCGTTATGTTGATACCGGCATTCACTCTTCTGATCTACTGGTCGCTGGCTGTTCAGGCGGTGGTTGTCGAGGGCTACAGTCCCATGGAGGCCCTGCGTCGCAGCACCCGCCTCATCAAGGGCAACTGGTGGCGGATATTTGGAATCACGGTCGTCCTCGGGCTGATAGCAACCGGGCTGAGGCTTGTTGCGATCATCCCGTTCGTGGTGGCGGCCAGCATCGTGAGCACGGAGCCCGCTTCCAACGCTGCAGGTTCGATACTTGCGCTGGGCGGCGTTATCGTTGGCATTTTCGTCTTGCCGGTCCTGTTCATCGCAGTGACGCTGGTGTACTACGACGTAAGAGTTAGGAAAGAGCAGTTCGACCTTACGGCGCTGTCCCGCGAGATGGGACTGGCGACCACGTGAGAACGCCGGACCCGCGACGGGGAGCTAACGGGCTCCCACTTACAGCCCGAGGAGGCCTAGAGACCTAACCTATGGCACGTTACATCGATCCCTCTTGCCGCCAGTGCCGACGCATCGGCGAGAAACTCTACCTGAAGGGCGAGCGCTGCTTCACCCCGAGGTGCGCCGTCGATAGACGGAAGCGCCCGCCTGGAGACCACATACCCAGGCGCCGTCGAGCGTCCGAATGGGCGCTGCAGCTTCGTGAGAAGCAGAAAGCGCGCTGGACATACGGTGTCCTCGAACGCCAGTTCCGCAAGTATTTCGAGACGGCTCGGGAGAAGCCCGGAATCACCGGCGACCTGCTTCTGCAGCAGCTCGAGCGGCGGCTGGACAACGTCGTCTACAGGCTGTCCTTCTCCGACTCGCGCAAGCAAGCCCGGCAGATGGTCAATCACCGTCACTTCCAGGTAAACGGCCGGCGGCTCGACATTCCGTCGTACCTGGTCAAGCCCAATGACGTGATCACCTGGAGGGGGGCCAACGGGTCCCTGCCGGAGTTCGCCCAGCTAATTACCGAAGACGCCCCCAAGCGACCGGTGCCGACATGGCTGAACCTGGAAGTGAGCAGCATGACCGGACAGGTATTGTCGCTACCGGACGTCACCGAGATCGAGTCGGGTATCGACGCGCGACTAATCGTCGAGTTCTACTCGAGATAGCCGGGCAGCGCCGGGAGAGAACGGGCGCGGCCCAGCAGGAGTTTTCCGCTTTATGCTGAATTTCCAGACATTCGTCCCGCAGGAAGTCGTAGAGGACGTTGAAGAGCCGATACCGGCACCGGACATCACGGTGTTGGACGCCGACGACCGCTACGGCAAGATAGTCATCGAGCCGCTCCCTAAGGGGTTCGGCGTGACCCTCGGCAATCCACTGCGGCGGGTGCTGTACAGCTCGCTGTCCGGCACCGCGGTCACCTGGGTCAAGATCGAGGGAGTGCTGCACGAGTACACGACGATCCCCAACGTCAAGGAAGAGGTCTCCGAGCTTCTGATGAACGTCAAGGGGATCCGACTGCGCTCTGAGGTGGATACGCCCGGAAAGCTGCGGCTGGAGCTAGCCGGCCAGGGCGAGGTGAGCGCCGGCGACATCATGTCGTCTTCCGACTACGAGGTGGTCAACCCCGAGCTGCACCTGGCGACTCTGGACTCCGACGACGCCGCGCTCTCGTTGGAGCTAAACGTCGAGCGGGGTACGGGCTACGCCGAGGCATCCAGGGGAGAGGGCCTGCCGATAGGCGTGCTCCCGGTGGACGCGATATTCACGCCGGTCCGAAAGGTCAACTACTCCGTCGAAGATATCCGGGTAGGGCAGCGGACGGACTTCGAGCGGCTCACCATGGAAATATGGACTGACGGCTCCATCGTTCCGGTGGAGGCCCTGCGACAGGCCGGCGCTATCCTGGTCGAGAAGTTCTTCCTGTTCTCCGGGGCCCAGATAGGCGAAGAGGACGGTGCCGCGGCGCCGGCGATAACGCAGTGGATTTCGCCTGAGGGCTACAACGTCCCGGTCGAGCGGCTTGAGCTGTCGTCACGGACCCTGAACTGCTTGAAACGAGCCAGTATCGACAAAGTAGGGCAGGTGCTGGAGATGAAGAAGGCCGACCTGCTCCAGATCAGAAACTTCGGCGAGCGGTCGTTGACTGAGCTGTACGGCCGGCTGCGCGAGATGGACCTGCTGCCGCCGGAGCTCGATCCGGACCTTCAGCAGGAAACCGAAGCTGAAGAGGACAGTGGCGAGGGCGACCTTGTCGAGGTCGACGCCGACGCTCCGGAAGGCCAGGTCGAGTAGCAGTGAGACACAAAATAGCCGGTAGAAAGCTGTCAAGGCCCACCGCCCACCGCATGGCTATGCTCCGCACGGCGGTCACGGACCTGCTGCGTCATGAGACGCTGCAGACGACCGACGCCAAGGCGAGGGAGATCCGGCGGATGGCCGAGAAGATCATAACGCGGGGCAAGCGGGGGACACTTCACGACCGCAGGCAGGCTGCTGCCCTGCTCACGGACAAGCGGATTGTGCAGAAGCTGTTCGACGAGTTGGCTCCTCGATACGAGGACAGGCCGGGCGGGTACACGCGGCTAATCAAGCTGGGCAACCGTAACGGCGACGCCGCGCCCATGACCATCGTAGAGCTGGTCTCCTAGCGACGGAGAGTAGGCCGGCCGGAACGGCCCAGAGGGCGCCATGTCATGCGGCTTGCCCTGACAGTCGAATACGAGGGGACGAACTACCGCGGGTTTCAGTACCAGACCAACGCCCCCTCGGTGCAGGAGGAGCTAGAGAAAGCCATCCAGAGGTTCACAGGTGAAAGTGTCAGGGTCAAAGGTGCCGGGCGCACGGACGCCGGCGTCCACGCCAGGGCTCAGGTGGTAGCCTTCGATACGGCCACCACCCACCCGAAAGAGGCATTCCTCGGCGCGCTAAACCGCCATCTCCCGGATGACATAGCGGTGAGAAAGGTGCACAGCGTGCCCGATGACTTCGACCCTCGTCGGATGGCGAAAAGCCGCAGGTATGCGTTCACAATAGACACCGGACCGGTACGGTCACCCCTGACAAGGCGCACCACCCACCACATAGCCCGCCCCCTCGACGTAGGGAAAATGCGCCGGGCCGCGCGCCACTTTGTCGGCCGCCACGACTTCGCCCGTTTCGCGGGTCCACTGGAGAAGGCGGACGCCAGCACAGTCAGAGAGGTTACGGAAGCCGCGGTGAGGCGGAGCGGCCATGGCCATACGGTGACGTTGGAGGTGGAGGGCGGCTCCTTCCTGCCCCATCAGGTCAGGAGGATGGCCGGAGCGCTGGTTGACGTCGGACAGGGCAGACTGACTCCGGCGGAGCTGAAATCGATGGTAGACGGAGACGAAGTCGATGCGGTCGCACATTCGCTGCCTCCGCAGGGGCTGTGTCTCGTGAAAATTGAGTACGAGGACTTCGTGACGGAAGGGGATTCTTAAAATGGGCACAACCAGAGGACGGTTGCATTCACGACCGTCCCGCGTCGAGCCGGCGTGGCACGTCATCGACGCCAAGGGAAAGACCCTCGGCCGGGTATCGACCGCGATCGCCTTGCTCCTTCAGGGCAAGCACAGGCCGACCTACGTGCCGTATCTGAACACAGGGGACTTCGTAGTAGTCATCAACGCGGCCAAGTTCCACGTCACCGGCAACAAGCTGGAAGACAAGCGCTACTACAGGCACAGCGGGTACCCCGGCGGCCTGAAAGAGCGGACGCTGTCCGAGATACTCAAGAAGGACCCGACCCGGGCACTAAAACACGCGGTCAAGGGCATGCTTCCCAAGAACACCCTGGGACGCCACATGCTGTCGCGCCTGAAGCTGTATGCGGGCGAATCTCACCCACACGCAGCGCAGATAAATGCCGGCGCCCGCCGTCTGCGCGCCGAAGAGGCAGCCGCAGCAGCGGCCTCGGCAGCACCGGAGGAGGCCGTAGTGGAGGCTCCAGCCGAGAACTCGGCGCCCGAAGCTGCGGCAGTCGAGGCTGGTGCCGGCGATAGGGTGGCGGAAGCCCCGGCGGAGGCCAATGCTCCCCAGGAGGCTGCCGCGGACGAGGAGAACAGCAACGCCAAGCCCCGGCGGACCCGTAGCCGGGCCAAGAAAGAAAACAGCCCAGACGACAGCTCTCTGGAGTCGGAGGAGGCCTAGTTGAACGAACGCACTTACTACTACGGCACCGGCCGCAGGAAGACATCCGTGGCCCGGGTCCGGCTCTTCATTGAGGACGGTCCCATCATCATCAATGGCAAGCCCATGGAAGAGGTTTTCGGCTGGAACCCGTGGCGCGACATCATCATGGAGCCATTCCAGGCCACCGACACCGTCGGCAAGTTCAGCGTCGTGGCGAAGACCGGCGGCGGCGGCGTCGTCAGCCAGGCCGGGGCTCTCAGGCACGGGATCGCCAGGGCCATGCTCCTAGCCGACCCCGAGCTTCGGCCCAGGCTAAAGAAGGCCGGGCTGCTCACCCGCGACGCCAGGGAGAAGGAGCGGAAGAAGTACGGGCTCAAGCGCGCGAGGAAGGCGGAGCAGTACTCGAAGCGCTAGCCCGAATACGCAGACGGATTACATAAGCCCTCAGGTTACGCCTGAGGGCTTATGTTTTCGCGCGGACGCGGCACTCACTCGGGCTGTTGGAGTAGCTGAAGGGTGTTGCCGTCCGGGTCCGAGAATGTCGCCACCCAACCGCCCCAGTGCTCCTTTTGCGGCTCGCGGACCAGGCGCACTCCCCTCTCTCGGAGCAGCTCGCACTGGCCGCGTATGTCGTCCACGCCCAGGTTGATCATGATCCGAAAAGGCTCGGCCGTCTTTCCTTCGACCTTCGAATGCTTCCCTATCCCCAGCCGGACTCCTCCCCACCTGAACGAGACGAAGTTCGGCCTGACCGAATGCGGCGTCAGACCCAGCGTATCGCGATAGAACTCGACCAGCCGCTCCAGGTCGTCAGTCCATACGATTACGCCGGCAAGTCCCTGAATCATGCTTTGCCCTCCACATGCCGGCCCGGACCCGAACACGCCAAGCCAGTGGGGCAGACACCCTTGTGCGCCACCACATCGAGAGTATAATAATACGCAGAGACCCATGGTGGGGAAGACAGTCTAGGTGGTGGGGTCTCCAGAAAGGAGGTGCTGCGTTGGACAGTAGTAGTCGGAGGTGTTCCAGGTAGGTGTTCTCTGGAACGCCTCCCCGTATAGGCCCCGCCTCGGCGGGGCCTATCTATTTAGGGCGCGGCACAGCCTCATCGACATCCTCTACCCGATTCCATCTCGCAGAACCTTGCGCACCAGCTCCATAGCGTTGAGGCTCAGGCGAGTCCGATCGGGCACGCTGCGACCAGCTGAGTTGTAAGAAAGCGCCTTGAAGCCGGTGCCGTCCGTCACCGATATGTAGGCCTGACCGCGCGCCAGGTTTTCTGCACTGTCGGACTCGTCCGCCACACCGTGCACCGCAAGGCCCAGATCGGCCCTCGTGTGGGCCTTCATCGCCCAGGCCAGTTCGTTGCAGAGCCTTGCGCCGTCGCTCATCAGGTCGTCGACACTGTCGGGCGCCCACGAGTGGGCAAGAAGCCGATGGACCGCGGCCGAGCCGCCGCCGATGACAGCCTCGACGAACTTGTCCGGGCTGACCTGCCGTATCCGTCCCGACAGCATGCCGCCGGTGATGTCCTCGTAGATAGATATCGTCTTTCCGCTCTCGTCGAGCAGCCTGGCCACCGTGTCCTCCATCGACTCGGCATCGGTGGCGAACACATGGTCCCCGAGCAGACCGCGGAGCTCGCCCTCGACCGGCTCGATCATCTCCGCGGCTGCTTCGAGACTTGCCGCTTTGGCCGTGATCCGCACGTCCACCTGGCCGGGGTGGGCCAGCACGCCTACCGTCGGATTCTTCGAGCCGGCGATTAGATGGCCGACCAACTCATCGACCGCGCTCTCGCCCAGTCCCGCGACCTTGAGGATGCGGTGGGTGATCAGCCCGGACAGGCTGAACCTTCGCCGGAGGTATGGCGCGACCTCGTTGTCGAAGAGCCACTTCATCTCGACGGGCACGCCCGGCAGGGCGAACACGATGCCCCGTGGGTCCTCTACGATGAAAGAGGGCGCGGTGCCATTGGGGTTCTCAACCGCGATGGCAGCATCGGGAATGTAGGCCTGGCGCTCGTTGTTCGTGGTCATGACGAATCCGCGGCTGCGGAACCGTTTCTCGATCTGATCCAGCAGGCCGGGATCGAGGACAAGGTCTTTGCCGGTCACCTCGGCTACGATCTCGCGGGTCAGGTCGTCCTGAGTGGGTCCAAGGCCTCCGCTGGTGATGACGACGTCGGACCGGTCGAGGGCGTGGGCGATCACCTCTTTCATTCGGGCCGGGTTGTCGCCGACCACCGTCTTGTAGTACATGTCGATGCCGAGGCCGGTCAGCCGCTCGGCCATCCACGCCGAGTTGGTGTCGAC
>Ga0315305_1000015_pt1 | contig 15416 bp, 14 predicted proteins | sample CB9_Tmax_529_MT_FD_204537 | JGI IMG/M metagenome (GOLD analysis project Ga0315305, IMG submission 204537) | Metatranscriptome of marine microbial communities from Western Arctic Ocean, Canada - CB9_Tmax_529 (Metagenome Metatranscriptome) | ecosystem: Environmental > Aquatic > Marine > Oceanic ...
GCCATCGAAATGATGTCCACCTACATGGCCCATTACGACTTTGACCGCTTTGGCGTGGTTACTTGGCCATCGCCTAGGCAGGCAGACGTCATGATCGTGTCTGGCACCGTGGTCAAGAAAATGGCAGAACCCATTCGGCTGCTCTACGAACAGATGCCTGAGCCCAAATGGGTGATTGCCATGGGCAGTTGCGCCACCAACGGCGGTCCCTATTACCGCTCTTATTCGGTGGTAATGGGTGTAGACCATATCGTCCCCGTCGATGTTTATGTCCCTGGGTGTCCGCCCCGCCCTGAAGCCCTGCTGTACGGCATTATCAAGCTCCAAGAGAAGATTATGCGGGACGCGAAAAAGTAGTGGTTCAGGAAGGAGCGAACCAGGAATCTGCGGAACAACCAGCCGAGACACCAACTCCGGCGGCGGCTGCAGAGACTTCTACCCCGGCCCCGAAACCCGCTCCGGCAGCGGCCCACGGCGCAGAAGAACCTCCGGCAGACCCATTAGAAAAATTATCGGCTTCTGGAAAAGAATTATTGGACGCATCGCTGGATGTGCTCAAGGAATTCTCTCCTGAGGCCGGCGCACTGGACGACATTCCCCAGGTTATTATCGAGAAACAGCACGCCTTGGCTGCGTGTCAGTTGATGAAAGACGACCCACGTATCAATGGTCAGATGCTGCTTTGCCTGGCATGCGTGGATTTCTCAGAATATTTCCAACTCATCTACGTGCTGCAGTCTTTGGAACCGGAACGCACCGTAGTCCTACGCACCAATATCCCCTACTCCGATGCAACGATTTCATCTGTATCGTCGGTTTGGAAGGCGGCTGATTGGTACGAACGAGAAGCCCACGACCTTTTTGGCGTAGATTTTGACGGCCACCCGGACCTTTCGCCACTACTCTTGTACGACGGATTTGAAGGCTTCCCGGGCCGCAAAGAATTTCCATTTAACGAATATCAGGAGTTTTAGAGCATTATGGGAACGGTGGTCATTTCGGCCAAAATTGAAATGATTGAAGACAAGTACATCGCCAAAATTGACGAACTTGAGTTGGAAGGCGAGGGCGCGACTTTGGAAGCCGCCCAAGACGAGTTGATTCAGGTTATGAGAGCCTGGATAGAATCTCACGACGGCACCGACACGCTGAGCGACGTCCTAGCCGACGCCGGTTATCCGGATGTGGATGAAGAAACGGAAGTACAACTTGAATTCGGCGAGGCCGCATTGTCTTAGACCCGCGTTGTTTTAAATCGGTAATTAACTGTGCCAAAGAAACCTAAAGATAAAAAACCAAAGACTGCTGAATATCCGCCATTTGATCGGATCGTGTATCAGATTGAGGAATCCAGAGCTGGCGAAGGATACGAAGCGGTCTGCCCTGAACTGATAATCAGCGGGTTTGGTGACACGGCAGAAAAAGCAAAAAACACGCTGAGACGCCAAGTGGTGGAATACTTGGAGGACTGCGAAAAGTTAAAGGTTCTGGACGCGACTCTGATTGATGCAGGGTTTTACTTCAATGGAGATGTCTGGATGAGCGCGGCAGTAGAACCGCCGGGCGAGCCCAAGATACGCTTTATTGGAACTCCATCGGAACAAGACCTGGAATCGATTTAATAGACCGGTCCAACAGATTTAATAGAACAGTCAAATTATGACTCAAACTTCTGAAAATATAGTGCCCAACGCTGAACCGGTAGAGATGCTGCTGAACATGGGACCGCAGCACCCCTCAACCCATGGTGTCTTTCGCATGGTTCTGTGGGTGGACGGCGAAAAGATAGTCGACGTTGTGCCCCACATTGGCTACCTGCACCGTGGCTCGGAAAAATTGTGTGAAGGCGAGCAGTACAACCAGGTCATCACTCTGTTTGACCGTATGGATTACATCGCTAACTTCAACAACGAGCATGTCTACGTAAGGGCCGTTGAGAAGTTGATGGGCATGGAAGTTTCAGAACGCAGCGAATACATTCGTGTGATTCTGTGCGAACTGAACCGAATCGCCAGCCACATGCTCTTCATCGCGACCATGGGCTTGGACGCTGGCGCCATGACACCGTCCATGTTCTGCTTCCGAGGCCGTGAACGGATTCAAGGATTGTTTGAATCGGTCTCTGGTGCACGGATGATGCACAACTATTTCCGCATTGGCGGATTGAAAGAAGACGTTCCCGACGACTTTGTGGCGCAGGTTCGGGAAGTTCTTGAACTGGTTAAGAAAGACACTGAGGAGTCGGACAAACTTCTCAGCTTCAATGAAATTTTCCTGGCTCGCCTGAAAAACATCGCCGTGATGTCTGCTGAAGACGCCATTGATTATGGTCTGACCGGGCCGTGTTTGCGAGCTTCCGGAGTAGATTACGACGTCAGAAAGGCAGCACCATACTCGGTCTATGACCGGTTCGATTTCGACGTGCCAATCGGCTTGGATGGAGACTGTTGGGATCGCTATTACCTACGAGTCCAAGAGGTTTACCAGTCGATACGAATCGTCGAACAGGCGCTGGACCAACTGCCTGACGGAGAAGTGACTTCCTCTCTTGGAAGACGTCTGCTGCGTCCGCCTGCCGGTGAGGTCTACGTCCGTGGCGAAAACCCCAGGGGCGAGATTGGTGTCTACCTGAACAGTGACGGGTCGGACAAACCCTATCGCATCAAAGTACGACCACCATCTTTCTGCAACCTGTCGGCATTGCGACAGATGCTGAAAGACTCCTGGATTGCCGACTCGGTGGTAATTCTGGGCGCGCTGGACATCGTGCTGGGCGAGGTGGACCGCTAATGCCAGCTACGATTCTCCTGGCCATCAGCCTCGGTGATTTTATTTGGCTGGTAATCGCCCTTTTCATCATGTTCAGCGCCCTCTCTGGCGTGGTGCTGTCATTGACCTGGCTGGAGCGAAAGGTGCTTGGGAGACTCCAACTGCGATTAGGGCCGACTCGTACCGGGCCAATGGGCCTGATGCAGCCGATCGCCGACGCCTTGAAGCTGATTCTCAAAGAGGACATCATCCCGGCGTCCTCGGAGAAGGCCCTCTTCTGGGTCGCGCCCATCATTGTGGTCATCTCCGCTTTCATGATTTGGGTGACCATACCAGGTACTCAAAATGCTGTGATACAGAACCTGGACCTAGGTCTTTTCTATATCATCGCCTTCTCTGTGGTGGGGATACTTGGGCTGGTCTTGGCTGGCTGGGGTTCGGCCAATAAGTATGGCACCCTGGGTGGTCTGAGAGCCGCAGCTCAACTCATCAGCTATGAGATTCCCATCATCATGGTGGCCATATCAATGGCGATGCTGGCCCAATCTCTAGACCTACGTGAGATAGTAAACGGGCAGGACGACTACATCTACTTCTTGATCCAGCCCCTTGGACTGGCGCTGTTCTTCATCGCAGGCCTAGCTGAAGTTGGCCGCACACCCTTTGACATCTACTTTGCCGAGTCTGAGATCGTCGGCGGGCCTTTTGTGGAGTACAGCGGCGCTCACTGGTCGGTGTTTTTTTTGGCTGAATATATTAACACCTTTGCCATTGCCGCACTAACAGTGATTCTGTTCTTTGGTGGTTGGTCCGGACCGGGACTCACCGGAGACTGGGGAATCATTTATTTCTTGTTAAAGATCTATCTCGTAATCCTGGTTATCTTCTGGATACGTGGCACCTTCCCGAGATTGCGTATCGACCAGTTGATGGCCTTCGCCTGGAAGGTCATGGTACCCATGTCGTTCCTGACGATTGTAATGACTGCCGTATACCAGTTCTACGGATGGCCGGCTTGGTCTTTGACGGCTATGTCGACCACTGGGCTGGTAGTGGTCGGAATCGTCATCTACAAGAAAATGACCGCGCCATCAAAATTGGTGGCAGAAACTCGATCCAGGCAGGCGGCATTGGAAGCCCAACGCCGCGCGCCAGCTACAGGTGGAGGAGACTAGATGTTCAACAGCCTCAAAGGTTTGGTAGTGACACTCGTTTCCACCATGAACGGGCTACGTGCTCCGGTAACTCGCCAATATCCCGACTCTGGAAATCTGCTGGGCAAGCGCGACGAACCCACACCAGTCAAAGACCGCTTCATGGGGTTCCCGGCGCTGACATGGGACGATGAGGTTGGCGAGCCGTTTTGCACCAGTTGTATGGTCTGCATCCGTGGTTGCCCAACACAATGTATGACGTCGGTTATGAAGGATAACCCCCTCCATGAACAGGGAAAAAGCTCCCGTAGAAAGATTGTAGATAGCTTCGAGATCAATCTCAACCGCTGTATACTTTGTGGGATTTGCGTCGAGGTGTGTAATTTCGACGCGATAGTCATGAGCCACGAACATGAAATGAGTACCTCCAACCGCAACGGAGATCGCTTGGATTTGCCGGCGCTGTTGGAGATTGGGTTTAAGTTCCAAAAAGACACGGATTGGATACCGCCGACCAAACGGGTCAAGGTTCCCAAGGGCGGCGCTGCGAGAGAGTCACCCCCCCCCGCGGAGGCTGAATCCCCTTAGTGGGCCCTGGTGAACTTGCAACGAACTGGCAGAATCACACACTGAACGTAAAAGCGGTTTGGCGCGTCCCATTATCAGCCAAACCTTCGCATTGATAAAAATTGAGGAGCCGCCAATCTAGTGGCTCATTATTGGGAAGGACCGAAATAGTGGCAATTATAATGACCGGAAATACAATTGAAAGGCAGGGTTTAATCTCCTAGATGGCCTGGATTGTTTTCATAGCACTGGCCGTACTGACCATTGGTGGCGCGTTGGGCGTGGTGGTTACTCGTAACGTGGTGCATGCCGCGTTAGCGCTGTTGGTCTCATTAATTGCCGTGGCCGGTGTCTATTTGGTCCTATTCGCCGAATTTTTGGCTTTGGTGCAGGTGCTGATCTATGGCGGGGCAATCATCATTGTTCTGATGTTTGCCATCATGCTGACCAGAAGCGCTGACTACCCACGAATCACCGATAACAAACAGTGGCCGCTGGCTGCTCTGGCTTCCCTGGCATTCTTGGGAGTGCTGGCGCCGTCGTTCATCATTGGCCGGGTAGAGAATACCCAATCACAAAACGCCTCATTCGAAGGTATCGGCGAATCCCTGTTCACGACCTGGGCAGTCCCCTTCGAAATTGCGTCTCTGGTGCTCTTAGTAGCCCTTATTGGAGCAATCATTATTGCCCGCTCCGACGAGGAAGAGGGCTAAACCATGGTTGATTTAGTCTGGTTCCAACTACTCAGCGCAGTTCTGTTTGTCATCGGCCTCTACGGGGTCATGTCTCGCCGCTCTGCGGTCCTGATCGTGATGTCCATAGAACTGATGCTGAATGCAGTGAATATCAACCTGATTGCCGCGGCCTCCCACATGGAAGGCACGGGTAAATTCTCGAACTTCGATGGCCAATTGATCGCCATCTTTATCATCACCGTGGCTGCGGCCGAAGTCGGCTTGGCGCTGGCGGTGATTCTTAGAATGTACCGTAACAAATCGACGGTCAACGTCGATGAAATCAACTTGATGAAATGGTAGAAACCAACCAATACATGGCGCTATCCCAAGCTGCTGATTGCCAAGTGTTTGTCTAATGGAGTGGGCCTGGCTCATACCGATATTTAGCTTCGCCGCGGCGCCGCTAATCGTGCTATTTGGCAAGTGCCTGCCTTCCAAGGGTGCGTTCTTGTCCATCTTGGCAATTGTCGCCGGGTTCGGTGGCTTCTGGGTGGTGCTCATCTCCTGGATGGGTGCCGACCCCTCTACTAGCGGCTGCTTTACCAGCGAAAACACCCATTTGCTCACCTGCGATTACGAACGGAGTTGGTTCAACGCCGGAAGGATTGGCGACGTTGGCAGTGTGACCCTTAACTGGGGCATACTGATTGATCCGCTGACCATCGCCGTGCTGGGTCTAGTTACCTTTGTCGCGATGATGGTCCAGATTTACTCCCTGGCTTACATGAAGGGCGACCCTCGGTTTGGCTGGTACTTTGCCATTCATTCCATGTTCGCCGCGGCCATGCTCACCCTGGTGTTGGCCGATAACTTCTTGCTGTTGTACGTGGCCTGGGAATTGGTAGGAATCTGCTCCTACCTGTTGATTGGATTCTGGCACGAACGAGCAGCCGCAAGAGAAGCAGCCAAGAAGGCGTTCATTGTCACCAGAATCGGCGACGTTGGACTGCTGATTGGTATTTTGCTCATTTACCGTGAAGTCGGAACCTTCAGCATGCTGGACGCCTTTGAGGCGGTTCGCACCGGAGCCATGAGCGAAGGTGTTACTACCGCTGCCGCGATTCTGTTGTTCTTGGGCGCTATGGGTAAGTCTGCCCAGATACCCTTCCACGTGTGGCTCCCCGACGCTATGGAAGGCCCGACACCGGTCAGCGCACTAATTCACGCTGCAACCATGGTTATTGCCGGTGTGTTCTTGGTGGCCCGGACGTTCCCCATCTTTGAAGCATATGACGCCGACCCGCTTCTTATCGTTTCCATAGTTGGGTTGGTCACGGCGCTGGTAGCCGCAACCATTGCCTTGGTGGCCACCGACCTGAAGCGGATTCTGGCTTACTCCACCATCAGCCATCTGGGCTTGATGATGTTATCCCTTGGCGCGTTTGGCTATACGGCTGCCATCTTCCATATGATGGCCCACGGCTTCTCCAAAGCCCTCTTGTTTTTGGGGGCCGGCAGCGTCCTGCACAGTACCGAGTTTCAAGAGACTGGTGAGATGGGCGGACTCAGGAAAGTGATGCCTATAACGGCTATCGTGTTCTCGATTGGAGCTTTGTCTTTGGGCGGTATCCCGATCTTGGCCGGATTCTGGAGCAAGGACGAGATACTGGTGGCAGTGAGCGATAACCGAAATGTAACGTTCATCGTTTTGACCCTGTTCACGGCAATGCTGAGCGCCCTCTATATGGCCCGGGCAATGTTCTTGGTCTTCTTTGGGCCGCTCAAATCACAGAACGAACACGCCCACGAATCACCCGTCGCCATGGTGGTTCCAATGATTCTGCTGGGAGTCTTGGCCCTTGGTTTTGGGCTGATAAGTTTCAACTGGCCCGGCAGCTACGGCGGAATCGGGACATTTGTTTACTTCAAGCACGCCCATGACTTCCATTTTGAAATTTGGCTGGGTGCTGTTTCCATTGTCTTGGCGGTGGGAGCTTTTATCGCTGCCTACCTGATTTATGTGAAACGAAGTGTCTCACTGGAAAACAAACGCTCAAACTTCTCCGGGATATTGAAGGTCATTGAGAATAAATACTACTTCGACGAGGTCTATCAGTGGACCATCGACCGGGTGGTGTTGGTGTTCTCCAGGTCCATCGCCTTCTTTGATCGCGCAATCGTCAACGACATCATGGTGAACGGTCCTGCCGATGTAACAAGAAAGTTTGGCATCGCGATTCGCGTCCACGTGACCGGCCACGTCTATACCTACACCTTGGCCATGGCCATTGCCTCGATTGGATTGGCAATCTTTGTTTGGCTGAGGGTTGCCTAGATGACTCGCTTTTCCAAACAATGGTTGTCCGCAACATGGCATTTGGATACCAGACCGCCCTTGTGGTTAAAGGCGGTGGTTCATGAACGATTTCGATGATGTAGCAATGTTGTTATTGATAGTGGTGCCTCTGGCCGGATCGCTATCAATGATGTTCATGCCCGGCGGTCAGACCAGAGAGACCTGGTACTTTGCCATCTTTATCGCAGCGGTTTCCCTGGTTTTGTCGTTGGTCATTTTTATTAACTATGACTACAACCAAGGTGGGTTCCAGTACACCGTCAGCTACGAATGGTTGCCTGGACCGTTGGATATCAATCTGTCACTGGGACTGGACGGTATCTCCGCCCCCATGATTCTGCTGAACGGCATAGTGCTGTTAGGCGGGGTTCTGGTCTCGCAGACGATTAACTATCGCCCCCGAGAATTCTTTGTTCTGCTATTCGCATTGGCGGCCGGCGTTTACGGCGTGTTCGTCGCCCGTGACCTGTTCTTCCTGTTCTTCTTTTACGAGCTGGCGGTTCTACCCATGTACCTACTCATTGGTGTATGGGGCAGTAGCACCGACTTCGGCACTTTCCTGCGCACCAAAGAATACGGGGCAATGAAGCTGCTGATCTTCTTGGTGGCCGGTAGCATTTTGGTCTGGATTGGAATCCTGGCGCTGTACGCCGAATCGGCAGACCTGGGAGCCGCTACATTCTCGCTGGAAGGTCTAGGTCAACTGGCTGAATCAGGCCAGCTTGATGCTGATTTCCAGAAATGGGTGTTCCCGCTGTTCATGGTGGGTTTTGGCGCATTGGCCGGACTGTGGCCATTCCATACTTGGTCGCCAGACGGCCACGTGGCCGCGCCAACTGCGGTGAGCATGCTCCACGCCGGCGTCCTGATGAAATTGGGCGCTTACGGCATCATTCGCGTCGGCATGTTTATTCTTCCTGAGGGCGCAGATGCGTGGATGCCCGTTTTAATCACCCTGGGCTGCGTAAACGTAATCTACGGCGCAATGTCGGCCATGTCCCAGAACGACTTGAAGTACATCATTGGTTATTCCAGCGTTAGCCATATGGGCTACGTGCTGATGGGTATTGCTACGCTCGATAATATTGGTGTGGGCGGCGCAATCCTCCAGATGTTTGCCCATGGTCTGATGACCGCCCTAATGTTCCTTCTGGTCGGCTCGATTTATCAGAAGACCCACACTCGAGACATAAACGTCCTCAACGGGTTGGCCAGCCGTATGCCGGTGAACACGTTCTTCTTCGCAATCGCGGGTCTGGCATCATTAGGTTTGCCAGGCCTCAGTGGGTTCATCGCCGAATTCATGGTATTTACAGGCACGTTCCGTACATATATGCCATTGGGTATCTTGGCGATTATTGGCGCGGCTTTGACGGCAATCTATATCCTGCGCCTGTTGGCGAGGACGTTTATGGGCGAGGCGGACGAGCGTTGGGCAGACCTAACTGACTCCAGTCCGGTTGAATTGTCCGTGGGCGCGGCCTTTGTTGCAATAATTATCTTTGTCGGAGTCTGGCCAGACCCGTTGTTGCGAGTCATCAACGTTGGCGTCCAGACGATTCCGGGAGTTTAAGTTGTAGTGAGTCCTCTTTCCGACAACCTAGAACTGCTTACACCTGAGTTCGCTCTGGCGGGCTTGGCGTTCTTGGTCTTTGCCTTGGATCTTTTCCTGCCGGAAGGCAAGAAGCGACTACTGGCGTTTGTCTCCATAGTCGGTCTAATTGCAGTGGTCGTAGTATCGCTGGTTATGCTCTGGGACGAAGAAGAGTCCCTTTATAACGGCCTGCTTGCTGTTGACGCGTTTGCCCTATTCTTCAAGGTCTTCTTCCTAGGAATGGGAATCGCCATCATTCTAATGTCTATGGACTTTGTTGAAAACCGACTCAAGCATCAAGGCGAGTTCTACGGGCTTCTGCTCTTCTCGATTTTGGGCATGAACGTGATGGCCCAGTCCAGGGAACTGCTGACGGCCTACATCGCATTAGAGTTGTTGACCTTCAGCCTCTACGTCCTAGCGGCCTACGCCAAGGACAGCGATAAGTCTAACGAAAGCGCGCTGAAGTACATCATCGTCGGCGCAGTGTCGTCGGCCATCCTCCTCTACGGAGTGAGCATGGTCTACAGCACGCTGGGCGTGACCAAGTTCGACGATATTGCCATCGGTTTAGCTCAAGCTACCAACGTTAGCCCGGCGCTATGGGTCGGGGTTGGCCTGATATTGGTCGGCCTGATGTTCAAGATATCTGCCGTGCCTTTCCACATGTGGGCCCCAGACGTATATGAGGGTGCACCCTACCCGGTTACTGCCTATTTGGCCATTGGATCCAAAGCGGCGGCTTTTGCGTTGATACTGCGGTTTGTCTTGGAAGGATTTGTCCCCGCAGCAGAACGTTGGGAACAATGGCAGTTGGTTTTTGCGGTTCTGGCCACGGTCACAATGCTGGTGGGTAACCTGGTGGCATTGGCGCAAAAGAATTTGAAACGTCTTTTGGCGTATTCCAGCATCGGCCATGCCGGGTTCCTCTTGGCTGGGATAACTGTGCTTTCGGCAACTTCTGACCTTCCCTCCAATGGAGTCATGTTCTATCTGGTGGGTTATTCCATCACCAACCTGGTGGTCTTCGCCGCACTGATCTCGTTCTTCAACATGACCGGCAAAGAAGAGATTACCGACCTTGGCGGGTTAGCCGACCATCAACCGTTCTTGGCTGCTTGCTTGGGCATGGGTCTATTCTCCCTGGCGGGACTACCCATATTCGCCGGGTTCACCATGAAGTTCTATCTCTTCACCGCTGTTGCTAATGAGGGATTCCTTTGGCTGGCGGGCGTAGCAATATTCAGCAGCTTGATTGGACTCTACTACTACCTAAACGTGCTACGTCAGATCTATATCGAACCCACACCGACCGGTGATAACGGCGGCGATTGGCTGGAAGAAAACCCGATGCTCGCCGAGCGACCGTCTTGGTCGCTGATAACAGTGCTGGCGTCCGGCGCAGCCGCCATGATCTGGCTGGGTGTCTACCCCAAGCCGCTGATTGACGCCATCGAAGCAGCTAGCCGCGCGTTGATGCCTTAATCGTTGCCAATCTTAGATTCTGGCAACGACTGGCGAAACGAGTGTTCTGATATAATTGGCGCCCTTAAAACCGGCCACTCTCCCAGCATATTTTTCCTTATTTAAGGCTGATTAACGATGATAATTTCAGTGATAGGCAGTAGTAATCCCGCGACCCGAGAGCACGTAGAATTGGCGGAAGAAGTTGGACGCGAACTGGCCAGACGAGACATCATGGTCGTCTGCGGTGGCCTCAGCGGAATCATGGAAGCTGTCTGCCGCGGCGCCAAGTCCGAGGGCGGCACGACCATTGGCATCTTGCCCGGTCGAGCGGCCGCCGAAGCCAACAGCTATGTGGACATTCCCATCGTGACCAGCATGGGTTACTCTCGGAACGTGATTGTGGTGCACACCGGCCAGGCGGTCATTGCCGTTGGCGGGGCGTTTGGTACCCTTTCTGAAATAGCCCACGCCCTAAGCGACGGCATTCCTGTCATCGGTCTTAAAACCTGGCCTCTGACCGCTAACGGTGATGGCGTAGACATCACCGGCTCTATCATCCAGGCAAAGTCTCCTTCAGACGCGGTGGACAAGGCCCTGGCCGCCGTAGCAACAGGAAACCACAGTTAAATCACCCGTAAAACACCGGTAAATTTTTGGGCAAATCTTTCTAAAAAGGTATTTATGAGCAGCGCTATCAACGGCGTGACCATCACTTCTGTCCGTGGCCGTGAGGCCCTAGACTCACGAGGCAATCCCACAGTAGAAGCCGAGATCATCCTTTCAACCGGTCTTGCTGTCCACGCAATCGTCCCGTCCGGTGCCAGCACCGGCAGTTACGAGGCGTTGGAGTTGCGGGACCAAGACCCCAACCGCTTTGACGGCAAGGGTGTTCTGAAAGCCGTGGCCAACGTGGATAACGTGATTGGCCACTGGTTGATTGGCCGTTCTCCGATGGACCAAGAAGCCATCGACGCTGGAATGAATGAACTAGATGGCACCGATGACAAAAGCAAACTCGGTGCCAACGCTGTGCTGGCAGTTTCTTTGGCAGTGGCCAAGGCTGGCGCGGCCGTTGCCAACCCCAACGGGTCGTTGTGGCAGTACCTGTCCGCTGGTGGTCCGGTGAGCTTGCCTGTGCCCATGTTCAACATCCTGAACGGCGGCAAGCACGCCTCAAACTCCGCAGACATTCAAGAATTCATGGTCATGCCGGTGGGAGTGAATAGCTTCTCTGACGCCCTGCGCGCCGGCGCAGAGATTTACCAGGCCCTCAAGACATTATTAGGCAGCGCCGGACACAACACCAACGTTGGCGACGAGGGCGGTTTCGCCCCCAGTCTGCCTTCCAACCGCGATGCTTTGGAGATGGTCTTAAAAGCTGTTGAGAAGGCTGGCTACACCCCGGGCAAAGAGATTCACATTGCTTTGGACGTTGCTGCATCTGAGCTGTATCAGGAGAGTAGCAGTCTGTACGAGTTGGAACGGGAAGGCAGGAGCCTGACGGCTGATGAGATGGTGCAGCTGTACCAAGAGTGGGCCAGCGAATACCCCATCATATCCATCGAAGACGGTCTTTCAGAAGACGACTGGGCTGGCTGGACCGGCCTGTATGCCTTGCTCGGCAGCAATGTTCAGATATTGGGCGACGACCTGCTGGTTACCAACATCAAGCGTATCGAGAAAAGCATCGCTGAGAAATCCAGCAATGCTATCTTGCTTAAACCCAACCAAATAGGGTCGTTGTCGGAGACGCTCTCGGCGTTGAAGATGGCCCGTGGCGCTGGATGGGGCGCAGTGATGAGCCACCGGTCAGGCGATACAGAAGACACCACCATTGCCGACCTGGCAGTGGCCTGGGATGTACGCCAGATCAAGACCGGCGCTCCGGCCCGCTCGGAGCGTGTGGCCAAGTACAACCGGCTACTACGCATCGAATCGGAGCTTGGCGACAAGGCAGTATACGCCGGGCAAACAGCTTTCGATTATCTGGGTGCTTCCTAGAGATTTGGAACTGCGAAAGTAGACTTGTACAAAGGCTGAGTTGGTCTTCTGGAGTATGTGTGCGAAAGGGGTCTAAAATCTCTTTCCAACCCACTCTCCAGCAGTTATCATGAACCCGGCATTTTGTAGCTAATGGACATAACATACCGATAATTGACGTTTTGCGTTGAACCAAAAATCAAGGAAATCTCCGGAGGTAGAGGATGGTCACACGGATTGGGATCAATGGGTTTGGTAGGATTGGCAGATTGGTGCTGCGGGCCAATGAAGACCGCAACGCTGGCAAGGTTGAGGTGGCGGCGGTCAATGATCTGACTGACGCTAAAACCAATGCCCACCTTTTGAAGTATGACACCAACTATGGCCGGTTTCCCGGAACAGTTGAAGCCAAAGATAACGACCTGGTAGTAAACGGTCGCAACATCAAAGTCTTCTCCGAGAGAGACCCGGCGCAGATACCCTGGGGTGAGATGGGTGTTGACTTGGTCATCGAGTCCACCGGCATCTTCACCAACGCAGACCAAGCCTCTGGTCACCTTAAGGGCGGCGCTAAAAAAGTCATCATTTCCGCCCCAGCCAGTGGCGAGGACCTGACGATAGTCCTCGGCGTGAATAACGAACTCTACGACGCTGACAAGCATCACATCATCTCCAACGCCTCCTGCACCACTAACTGCTTTGCCACCATGGTCAAAGTATTGCACGATGCCTTTGGTGTTGAGCACGGTCTGATGTCGACCATTCACTCCTATACCAACGACCAGGCGATCTTGGACCAACGCCACGGTGACCTGCGCCGGGCCAGGGCCGCAGCAGAGAATATCATCCCCACCAGCACCGGCGCTGCCCGTGCCGTGGGTCTGGTTCTGCCGGAACTAAACGGCAAATTGAACGGTGTGGCCTTCCGGGTGCCAACTTCCACCGGCTCGATCACCGACTTCACTGCCCAGGTCTCCAGAGACGTGACCGCTGAGGAAATCAACGAGGCATATAAAAAGTCCTCTGAAGGCTCTATGAAGGGTATCTTGGAGTACAACGACGAGCCCCTAGTCAGCTCCGACTACAAGGGCAACTCCCACAGTTGCATCATCGACGGGTTGTCCACAATGGTCATGGCCGACAGAATGGTCAAGGTCATGGGCTGGTACGACAATGAGTGGGGTTACTCCTGCCGCACCACCGACCTAGCTGCTTTGATCGCAGAAAAAGGCATCTAAGTTCACGGCGCGTCCGTAAACTCAAACGGGGCTTCTAGAAGCTCTAACAGATTTTAGAAAAGCCCTCGCTCTCAATTTACTTGGGGACGGGGCTTTTTTATTCCCAAATCGGATTGCATCCGAAATATAATGTTTAACATTGTTCATCAAAATCCAAATTTGGAATAACCTGGCTAAACCCCAATTTTAAGGATTGTCATTGGCGTTTAGGTCTCAACATCTACTCAGCTTGAGCGGAAGAGTCTCCTGGACTTTCTATGTGTTGCTGCTGATTTTGGTGGTGGCGCTTGGGCTGCGGCTGAACGGCATCAACTGGGACCAGGGATTTGCGTTCCACCCAGACGAACGTGACATTTACATGCGCTCCGGATGCATGTATGACTTGCTGACAGATGCACCAAACGCTTCACAATGCGGCTATGTCTTGGCCGAACTGGACGCAGAGCCAGGAATACCCGGTATCGGCACCCTACTGGACAAAGACCGTAGCCCGTTGAACCCCCACTGGTTCCCGCTGGGCAGCATCCTGATCTATGTGTTGGTTTTCTTCCGTTCCATTGTGGAACTGTTCACCGATATGAACTCTCTGGATATGCGCTATGTGGGACGGCCGCTGTCAGCGCTGGCGGATGTTGGGTCAGTTACCATGGTTTTTATCCTGGGTCGAAAGTTCTACGGCAACGGTGTGGGGCTACTCGCGGCGGGACTCACTGCGCTGTCGGTGATCCACATCCAAAACAGCCATTTCTTCAGACCAGAGACGTTCTCAGTGTTCTTCACTCTGCTCAGTTTCTGGGCCATGTGGCGGATGGTAGAACGCAAGGACCTCAAATACTCAGCGATCTTGGGTCTGACGCTGGGTCTAGCCATCGCTCCCAAAGTGAGCCTTTTGCCCATCTTAGTGCCCATGTTCCTAGTCTATTGGTACCGGGTACTGGATGAGGTTGACGGCTATTGGTCAGATATCACACCGGAACTAGTGCAGCGCATATTCATGCACGCCTTGCTGGCCGGCGGAATTGCTGCCGGGATATTCTTCCTGACCTCACCCTACGTACTCCTGGACGCCGGCGCGTTTTTGGGTGATCTGGGCGCTCAGACGAGGATGGCCCGCAATGCCGGTATGTGGCCGTTCACCATCCAGTACATCGACACCCCTTCATTTATCTATCAGATCAAACAATCGACCGTTTGGGGCTTGGGAATACCATTGGGCGTGGTCGCCTGGGCGTCGATTCCTTTTACCGCTGCAATAGCTGCGTTCAGAACCGAGACCAGACGCGCCGATTTGTTTGTGCTTGCCTGGGTCGTGCCGGGATTTGTATTTTTAGAGACTTTTGAAGTCCACTTTCTGCGGTACGTCTTCCCGTTGATGCCAGTGATGATTATCATGGGCTCCCGGATGCTGTTGTGGATGGTTACTGCCTACCGACCACTGGATATGCACTTGGTCTGGAAAATATCCGACCCAGCCCGATTCATGCCGCGTATCGCCGTGGGCGTGGTGGTATTTGTGGTGGGTGCCACCGCTTTCTACGCCCTGGCTTTCCAGCAGGTCTACGCCAAAGACCATCCAGCCGTCACAGCGTCTGAATGGATTAACGACAACGTTCC
>Ga0315305_1000017_pt1 | contig 14885 bp, 17 predicted proteins | sample CB9_Tmax_529_MT_FD_204537 | JGI IMG/M metagenome (GOLD analysis project Ga0315305, IMG submission 204537) | Metatranscriptome of marine microbial communities from Western Arctic Ocean, Canada - CB9_Tmax_529 (Metagenome Metatranscriptome) | ecosystem: Environmental > Aquatic > Marine > Oceanic ...
CGTATTTCGAACATCTGCAGCTAATAAACGAGTGGTAATTAAGATTGTACCCCGCTTGGTAATCGAAGGGCAGGGTTCACCTCCCAAAATAGGCAGAACCTGACGATCTGACCAAGTTTCCCCTTGATCCAAAGAAGTATAAAGAACAATTTCTTCTTCCAGCTTACCATTCCCAAATTGATAGTCGTGTGTAGCGAACAAAAACAGTCGATCACCGCGGAGATATGACCGAGAAAAGACACCTGCAGGTTTATCATCTCCAGGTATTCCAATAGGCATTCTATTGGCTTTCAGCTCGTCTTCATAAAAATTCTTTGGACTGTCAACCAAAACAAAATCATTTTGATCAGTGTATACAAGCTGCAAAAAACCACTAATAAGCAGAAATCCAACACCGAAAACCTTGAGAAAATGGTGCCGCCAGAGCGGGTAATCTTTTTTCATTTTAATAATTTTAAATAACGAGAACTCAAAAAGATGCTACAAAATAAATCCAAATAAAAGGATTCAAAAATGTAGTCAAATCCATATCACTACACCAGTCAAGCTTAGCACAACTCAGCCATCTCTTTAGCAAAATAAGTTAAAATAATATCCGCGCCAGACCGTTTGATAGCAGTCAGCATTTCAATCATAGCGGCCTCTCCATCCAACCAACCCAACTTATTCGCTGCTTTTATCATGGCATACTCCCCACTGACATTGTAGGCCACCACCGGCAGATTGACCCTAGCTTTGATCTCTGCAATCACATCCAGATAAATAATAGCAGGTTTAACCATCACCATATCTGCCCCTTGATCGACATCCATCAAAATCTCACGAACTGCTTCACGCCGGTTGGCCGGATCCATCTGGTAAGTCTTTTTGTCACCTGAACGAGGCTCAGAATTCAAGGCATCCCGAAACGGTCCATAGAAGGCCGAGGCATACTTAGCTGAATAAGCTAGAATACCTACTCTTGTATAACCATGTTGATCTAACCCTTTTCGGATAACGCCAACTCGACCATCCATCATATCTGATGGAGCAACAATATCCACCCCTGCTTCTGCCTGGGAAACGGCCATCCTGACCAAGATCTCCAGTGTCGCGTCATTCAAAATTTCGCCATCTTGCACCAAACCATCATGACCATCAATGGAATAAGGATCCATCGCCACATCGGTAATAATCGTTATCTTTGGCACCTCGCTCTTAATCTGACAAATAGTTCGCTGCAAAAGCCCATCCGGATTGGTAGACTCCGAAGCTACTCTGTCTTTTAGTGAATCAGGCAAGGAAGGAAATAGCGCAACTGCTGGAATTCCCAGTTGATAGGCCTCTTGGCACTCTTTGACAACTAGATCAGAGCTCAAACGAAAACAGTCAGGCATCGACTCAATCGGAATCTGTTTTTCTTGACCATCAACCAAAAACAGTGGCAGTATAAAGTCTGATGGGTGCAGACGGGTTTCTCTAACCATTGACCGGATGGAAGCAGTTTGACGGTTACGTCGCGGGCGGTGATCAATTCGAAAAGTCACTGCTTTAGAGATACTCCTGAATCTTCGTTACCATTGCAGCCAGTTCCCCTTGGTCAGCCTGTTGCGAAAGCGCAAAATTGAAATCGCTCATGCTGTTGGTGGGAATCAAATGCACATGCGTATGTGGAACTTCATACCCAGCCACGACCACGCCAACTCTCTGACAATAAGTTGCTTTCTTGATGGCAGTACCAACTTTCTTGGAAAATATCATCAGACCGGACAACAAATTGTCCTCAAGATCAAAGATATAGTCGATTTGTCGCTTAGTAATAACCAACGTATGTCCTGGACGGATGGGATTGATGTCCAGAAAGGCTAGGTGCTGATCGTCCTCCAGAATTTTGTGGCACGGTATCTCGCCATTGACAATCTGAGTAAAGACCGAAGGCATCAAACTCCCTCAGCTTCAGTTTTTTGATCTATGAATTCTTGAAGTTTACCAAGACTACTCCCTTTAGTAAAGGCACTTAAAAGGTCAATAGGTACTGGAAACACCAATGTCGAATTTTTCTCAGCAGAGACTTCAATCATTGCTTGAAGGAAACGAAGTTGTATAGCCGTGGGGTCGGCACTAAGTTGCTTTGCTGCACTAGCCAGGGCCTCTGACGACTCTAGTTCACCAGCAGCATGCACCACCTTAGCACGACGTTCTCGTTCTGCTTCGGCTTGCTTGGCCATAGCCCGTTTCATCTCCGGAGGCAAATCGACATGCTTGATCTCCATAGCAATGACTTCAATCCCCCAATCCTCGCAGTGCTTAGCAATAATTTCCTGTAGATCTTTATTCAATGTCACTCGTTCGGACAAAAGATCATCCAGTTCTGCACGCCCTAGCACACTTCGCAAGGTGGTCTGGGCCATTTCGGAAATAGCAAACCCAAACTCTTCAACTTCGACAATAGCCTTATCTGGATCAGTTACACGAAAGGTCAACACTGCATTAACTTGAACAGAAACATTGTCTTTTGTCATCACTTCCTGTGGCTTGACATCATCCACAATAGTCCGAAGGCTCACACGTTCTATACGTTCAATCCAAAACGGAATTAGCAGTACCAATCCCGGCCCTCTAACACCACTCAGCCGTCCAAGACGAAAGACGACAACACGTTGATACTCCTTAACAATACGGATAGTCGTCATCAGAAAAACAATTGCCACTACTGCACCAACACCATACCAAATATTTGGCATACATTTTCTCCTTACTAAGGTAAATAACTACTCTGTTCCCAATGCTGAGCAATCTTCCATTCCGACCTTACTCTGAACAAGATCCTGCACCACAGATTTATCCAAGCCGAAACGAACATAAATTCCGCGAAAACTCTCCAATCGAGACGGTTTTGAGAACGGACTGAGCAAAATCCCATGTTGATCAATATAATAACTTCGGAATTCATTCCATAATCGATTTTGTTTAAAAAAAAATGAGGAAACGGTGATTTGATCATCGTAAACTTCGTAACGGAACGGGAAAAAATATTGACGGAGCGACCCGAAAAGGAAAAAGGTAGAGAGAAAAGTGACCCCCAACGAATCAAAAAGAAATTGGATGCCTATCACCAAAAGAACCAGAAAAAGAACCAGAAAAATCGATTTTCTGGGGCTATCAAGTAGAGGATGGACAACCCAAACATATTGCGGGGGCTTCCGAGTCGACATCAGAAACCAAGATACAACCAATCAACCAAGGCAGTGGCTCTGCCATTCTCAGTTCGCTTTGCTATCCTCAGTTGCATTGGCTTTGCTATCCTCAGTTGCATTGACTTTGGTATCCTCAGTTGCCTCCGTCTGATTGGTCTCAAATGCTGGCGCCTTCTGATCTGAAGATTGACCTGATTGAGAAGTTGCCTCAACAGTTCTATCCTCTATCGGAGACAACTGACCACCTGTTGAGTCTCCGTAGAATCTCATCAACACAAAAGATATAGAGAGAAAAGCCACTGCTAACCATGTTGTTGCTTTACTCAGAAAAGTTGCAGCTCCATGGCCGCCCAAAACCGATTGTAACCCTTCACCACCAAATGCGCCAGATGCCAACCCCCCATCTTTGCTATCCTGCAACAGGATAATAATCACTAACAAAAAGCAAACAACAACAAAAACAGCAACGATAAATCCTAAAACAATTCCTCCCATACTAATTCCTCCGTGCAGCCGCAATTATACCGGCAAACGATTCAGCTTCCAAGCTAGCGCCACCTACTAATGCACCATCAACATCCACTTGCGATAACAAGTCAAGAGCATTTGCAGGTTTGACGCTACCACCATATTGAATTCGTATTTGACTAGCCACTTCTTTAGAATACTTTCCCGCGAGCAACCGGCGGATATACGCGTGCACTTCCTGCGCCTGATCCGGTGTAGCTACCTGACCAGTTCCAATTGCCCAAACAGGTTCGTAAGCAATAACTGATGCCAGCAGTTGATCAGCAGACAACCCTTCAACCGCACCTTCCACATGGTCATGAATAACCAACTCAGTTTTCCCGGCTTGACGTTCAGCCAAATGCTCCCCTACACAGATAATGGGTACTAGATGGGCGTCCAGTGCAGATTTCACCTTCCTATTGACCATTTCGTTGTTTTCTCCAAAGTACTGCCGACGCTCTGAATGGCCAATAATTACATAACTACAACCTACATCCCGAAGCAATCCTGCAGAAACCTCACCAGTAAAAGCGCCACTTTCTTCCCAGTACAAATCTTGAGCCGACAGACCAATTCGAGTTTCTTCAAGGACGGCAGCTACCGCAGATAGAGCGGTAAAAACAGGGGCGACAACAATCTCAACCCCGTCCGTAGCATCAGCTACCAGCAACTGAAGTTCAGCGACAAAATCAACCGCTTGGCTGATTGTCTTGTTAAGTTTCCAGTTTCCTGCAATAATTGGTTTCCTCATGCAATCGTAATTCCCTTACTTTATAGTAAACGAGATGCTAATTCAACAAGTCGGTTAGAATACCCAGTCTCATTATCATACCAAGATAAAACCTTGATGAGATTACCTTCAATTGCATTAGTAAAAGGAGCATCAAAAATCGACGACAGTTTATTGCCATTGAAATCAATAGACACTAGCGGATCTTCAGAATAACCAAGGATGCCACTCAACTCATTTTCAGCTGCCTCCTTAACCACAGCATTAACCGCCTCAACATCGGTATTTTTTTGGAGATCAACCGTAAGATCAACAACAGAAACGTTGACGGTCGGCACTCGGATCGCCATGCCATCCAGTTTCCCTTCCAATTCAGGAAGCACTCGGGACACCGCAACAGCGGCCCCAGTGGTCGTCGGAATCATTGAGAGTGCTGCAGCTCTAGCACGTCGCATATCTTTATGCGGAAAATCGTGAACACGCTGATCACCAGTATAAGCGTGGATTGTAGTCATTAGACCTCTGTTGATACCAAAGTTATCCATTAGTACTTTAGCCAGCGGTGCGAGACAGTTTGTAGTACAAGAAGCATTAGAAATAATATGATGCTTTTCTGAATCGTATTTTTCGTCGTTAACCCCAATGACAACAGTGATATCCTCATCCTTGGCAGGTGCTGAAATAAGCACCTTCTTTGCACCACCTGATAAAATGTGCTTTTCGGCATCGGCCCGTTCAGTGAAAAAACCAGTTGATTCTATAACAATATCGACCTCTAATTCTCCCCAAGACAGATCAGCTGGGTCTCGTTCAGACAATACTGTTAACTCGTTACCATTGATCAAAAGCCCAGATTCTGTAGCCGAAATCTCATCATCAAGAATACCGTGTACCGAATCGTACTTGAGAAGATGAGCGAGCGTATTCGGATCAGTCAAATCGTTAACAGCAACAACATCAAGATTGAGATCTGGATTACCTAATACGGCTCTGAAAGCATTCCGACCAATACGACCAAAACCGTTAATTCCCACTCTAGTTGACATTCAATAGTATACCCCCCATAAAAAAATCACAACCAGTAATTATGACACAAAATTCGTAGATTCGTCAAGGTTCAGAATCAAGACTGTACATTACCGAACTCAAGCTAGTTGCTTTTAAACACTTCACCTAATTCGCTACAAAACCAAAACACGAACATACTAGAGATCAAGCATAGACAACAAAACCATCACAACCCAATCGAGGATCACCCTATTAGTTCTTGAGCTAGTCAGGGCGACTCAATTGAAATACATCGTTAATATTGCGACAAACATGCTTAACTTGAAAATCCAGCATAACGAGCGCGATTGCGTTTTTGAAACACAAGAGAAAACCCGAACACATCAATTCATTATCAAATAATCAGAAAAAGAAACCAAAGAACAAGTTTATTTGACAGCTTTTTGGGCACGTCTAAATTTCTCCCTGCTGAACTGTCCCCACTCTTTCAATTTGCGATTACGAAAACCGGACTTTTTCCACTCTGTTTCTGAGAGGCGCATCGCTTCGTCTTCTGTAATAGGAACCTCACCCAAAATTTGGATAGCCGCTGCACGTTTTTGTAGATCCTCGGTTTTGTTAATCGCTTTCCACGCTCCAACTAGATTTTTATGGTTTTCAATCACCAATGTACCAATCAAATCACTAACAATATCCCAGCGGATCCCTCCTTTTTCAGCATCATATTGAATCGGGGTCAAGTTACGTGTAAACGGATTCGGAACTACACATCTTTCACCAAGTTTATCGTAGAGAGCAGGAATTACACTCGCTCGATTCAAACCACCCGGCCACTTTGGACCTTCCGGATCACCATTTGGTAAAACCCACAATTTTTGGGCAGCATCGGATAACGTGAAGGCAACAAATTCTTTTGCAACCTCCAAATTCTCAGCACCTACTAAGATGGCGATTGAGTCGGGACTAACCACTGCAGCATCAGGAGGAATAACGAACTTGATTTTTTCTTTACCAGCAACTGCAATCTGCGCATAGGCGTAGAAATCTATAGCCATACCATAAATAACTTGCCCTTTGACAACATCCTTTGGAATCGCATTTGAGCCAGCGGAGAAACTTCTGACATTGGCACCCAACTGGGTAATTAGAGCAAAACCTTTCTGCCATCCATAGCCCTGAAGAATAATCTCATAGATCATATGCGCACTCCCACTCTCACGAGGATCAGCGGCACCAATTCTACCAAGTAACTCCGGTTGTGTTAGATCCTGCCAAGTTTTCACCTCAGGTAATTTGAGACGCTGACGTAAAAACTCATTATGCATAATGCCAAAACTAGATAGTGCTGCACCATACCACCGATATTGGGAATCATAAACAGGAATCCCATAAATCTCTTTGGGTATACGATTTAATTCTTCCTCAGGCAGTTTAAATGAGTGTAACAATCCCATCTCAGCAAGTTTCATGTAATTATCAGTCCCTCCACCAAAGAAGAGATCTATACCAATTCCTTCTGGAACACGCTTGAATTCTGCTTCAATAAACCGAAAATCAGATGAACTACCTCCTTGATCAATCCAGTCCAACTGAACATCATGACCTGTTTTAGATTTGTACCACGCTTTGAAGTTACGATCAAATTCTCTCTCAATTCCTTCCCAGTGTGGTGACATAATGACAAGTTTGTCCTCAGCACCCAAGCTAAACTGCAAAACCAAAACTGAACAGAATATAAAACCAACGAAACTGGATAATTTAGGTGGCACCCCTAATCCCCTCCTCAAAAGCGAAAATGATTTTCGCGAAAACAAATGTTAAACCATAAAGACCAAGCGTTTAAATCAGAAACGTAACATCGGAGTAATATTCGGCATTTTCCATATAAAAATTAGAACAACAACTAAGAGAAATACATACCAGATTATGCGGCCCCATCCAGTTCTATACTGCCTTTTCACGTCAAATGTTAGCTTCACTTCGTTCCTGTAACCTACAATTTCAACTAAGAATTTCGTCCAAGATATTATGTTGTTTCAACTGGAAAATCCGATTTTACTCTTTTCGCTTGCAGTATGGATATACCATAACCGAAGACCTCTTCAACTGTAAACTCGATCTCACTAAAACTGATCTTCTCTCCCTGTTCAGGCAACCGACCAAGCAATTTCAATATGAATCCCCCAATTGTATCACAACGATCCTTGGGAATTTTGGTGCCCAGTTCTTGATTTATACTATTAATGGACGCACGTGCGTCAACTATCCACGTATCAGGACTGATAACTTCAATATGCATTGAATTCTTTTTAAAATTATAAGTGATGTCCCCGACAATCACCTCAAGCATATCTTCAAAGGTAATAAAACCTACACAACCACCATGTTCATCAATAACAATGGCAACAGGATCCTCGGATTTGCGAAGTTCCTCCAGTAAATCACTTACCAATTTTGTTTCAGGAATGTAATACGGATGACGAACATGAGAAGTCAAATCATCAGAAGGGTTCGGCGTGTACAGAATCTCGAGGATACTAACAATGCCAGTCAAGCGATCAATGCGCTCTTCATAGACCGGAAGATACCGGCAACTTGATTTTTGGACCAATCCCTTTAGTTCTTCTGTTGATGTTGTAATATGAACAGCCATTAACTCAGAAAGGGGAATCATTACCTCACGAGCGGTCGTAGTCGACAAAGAAAAAATACCCCGCAACATATGGGCCTCAGTCTCGGGAAGGACATCAATCCACTGGAAGAGGAACTCCTGAATTTGGTTTCGCGAGGGCCCCACTGACTTGTTGCTCGCTCGGTTGAAAAATCCTCCTTTTCTTTTCGGCAGTCTAGGAATTATGATATCTGTATTGTTTTTCTTGGTATCTCGCGACATCTGATGTAACTTAGATTTCAATTTAGCTTCTCCTAATTTCCCTAGGAATCATTCTCTTCTATTCCCCAATGTATTGCATCCGAAAATGCTCTCATCAGCGAAGAATCACTCTCGATGATACTCCCGGTTACAATAAAATCAGCTCCTGCATTGACCTTTTCGGCTGCAATTGATGGAGTCCTAATACCACCGCCAACAATAACCGAAATTTCAAGGATATCCTTGATCTTTGATATCATCTCGGAAGGCACAGCAAGTTTAGCACCACTACCCGCCTCAAGATAAATGAGGTCCATGCCCATATACTGGGCAGCTAACGCATGCGCCCAAGCAATATCTAACTTATCTCGTGGTATAGGAGCGGAACCACTCATAAAGCTTACAGAAGTTGTGGTACCACCTTCAATCAGCATATAACCAGTTGGAATTGTGTCGAGCTCCATGTGTCGAATGAGCGGGGCTGCTCTTACCTGTTCACCAATCAAATAATGCGGATTTCGTCCACTAATTAAGCTAAGGTATAGGATTGCATCAGCGCTTCGAGAAAGCTGAAGAACAGAGCCTGGAAATAGAATGATGGGCAGGCTAGTCGCCTTTTTAAGAGATTCCGCGATAGGATCAAGATCCGTAGTCAAAAAACTACCACCAAGTAGAAGAGCGTCCACTCCCGACGCCTCCGCCAGTTCGCCCAAACGGGCACAACTGGAAACCGTATGTTGATCCGGATCAATTAACACAAAGTAGCCAGCCCTGTGTTTCATCAAAATCGATTGGAGGTAGTGTTGGGTCGTGTTAGGTTTGACCATAATCTCTTTAACAATTTCAACTAAAATCTCAGGTTCAATCTTGCGACCAATACCAATTAAACCCAACCAGCTAACACAAGATGCCGTAGTTCAAGCAAAAGACGTGGCTGGTGCCGCAGAACCGTTTTAAAAATAGTCACCATGTCAATAGTTTTATTTGGCGTTTTGTTCAAGACCGCAGCACAACGATCAAACAACTCATCACTAAATTTGAGCACACTATCACGGATCTGGCAGATATGCTTAAAGTTTTTACCAATGTCTTTATCCCAAAGAACTTGATACATACGCAATATCTCAGCTGAAACATCACCAACTCGAATCCCTTCAATAGCAGCTTCTGCGGCAAACATACCTGAAAACATCGCGTTAGCAATACCACCACCCGATATAGGATCACTGTGATGTGCAGCATCACCAATCAACATAATCCCATCAGCAACTAAATCAGGCAGGCTATCACCCACTGGGACACAACCTGCCACTTGGGCCAAAATCTTTCCACTTGGGAATCTTTTTTTGACAAACTCATTGAGGTAATCGATTGCCAATTTCCCCCCTTTGCCAGATATTGTCCCACCAATACCAACACCAACATTGGCAAGATCATCACCTTTCGGAAAAACCCAAATATAGCCTCGCGGTGCAATTTCACGCCCCAAGTAGAAATCACAGAGATCCGGTTCAATCTCAATTCCAGACATTAAATACTGGGCACAGACATCCACATCGCGCAGATCATGAGTGGTATCAATACCTGCCCATCGACCAACCTGAGATTCAACACCATCAGCTGCAATTACAATTTTAGCGCTGGATGTATATTCACGCCGGTTATAACGGAAATTCACCCCATTGACAAAACTGTTCTTATCCTTTGTAATTCCAACAACAGGCGCTTTTACAATAATATCGGCACCCGCCCCAGCAGCCATTTCCGCCAAAACTCGATCAAAGACTTTCCGCTCAAGCACATAGCCAGCGTTGGGTTGATCTATCTTTACAGGTGTTCCATTTGGCGAAAAAATTCGTGCCCCATGAATCTCTCGCGAAACCCAAGCAGGATCAGGTTGAATAAATTCGTGCAACGCCGGTGCACCGATTCCCTCCGCTCAGCGAACAGGCGCACCAATTTCCTGACGTTTTTCCAATAACAAGGTACGTAACCCATTTTCAGCACAAATCTTTGCTGCAATTGATCCACCCGGCCCTGCACCGACAACGATCACATCATACTCTGAATGAACCATTTTAATTTAAAATAATCCCCTTCCTTCATATTCTGGATAGTAAATTTTTTCGTTTCTCTCCATCGCCAACGCCCCAACTGGACATCCTTTTATGCACTTAGCACAATCAATACATTTTGGTTGATCTATCTCCAAATGAAGATCCATCAGCGTAATAATATTCTCTGGACAGACGGCAATGCAAGCTCCACAATAGCTACAAAGTTCATCATATATATGAATCATAGTATCACTCCCTTCTCAATAGAGATTCAGACAAAAGAACCCAGATAGACAGCAAAAAGCCCAACAAAAATATCTAGCTTCATCCACTGCTGAATCCTAGCGCAACTCTCTTTCGAAACATCGCGCCACAACTGGACTAACAAGAAAACAAGAACTAAATCCACTCCAACAACTACCACTATTAGATATAACCATGAATATATACCTAGTAAATATGGTATGAAACTAAAAAAAATCAAGGTCAACATAAATGCAGAGGCAATAACCACCGCAACATGCTCTCCCCATCGAACAGCAATTGTTCCAGCTCCTTGAGCAACATCGCCTTCAATATCTTCGATATCCTTGATAATTTCGCGTGCCGTCGTAAATAAAAAAGCAAAAGTCGCAGGAACAATGGTTTCTTTAATAGACCTCACTGTAACACCACCGGCAACAAAAGTAACCCCTGTTAGAATACCTACCACAATGTTACCTATCAATGGCGTCTTTTTTAGCCAAATAGCGTAAAAGAAAAGTGTGATCGAAACTATGAAGACAATGATAATCGCATACATGCTACCAGTTAAAACACCGAGTAACAATCCTATCAATAACAAAATCAACGAAAAAACAAGTGCATGCTGACGCTGAATACATCCCGAAGGAATTGGTCGCAACGGTTTGTTGATAACATCAATCCGGTAATCACAAAAGTCGTTAATCGCATTGCCAGCTGATAAAACTAAAAATGCTGAAACAGCCACGATTAATGTACTGGAAGTAAAAGAACCACTTGCAAAGACCGCACCCAAAAACACAGAGACAAAAGCAATAAGCCCATTTATAGGACGCAACAACTCGACATATGCAATAGCTGTACGGACAAAACTCATCACGGATATTTTATTCCGAGCCTAACAGCATAATACCATCGAACCAAAAAAATTGTACTGGCAAACAGTATCGCATACATTGGAATGAGAATGCAAACAATGAGTGAAAGCACCAAAATCCCAATACGCGTAGATAAAATAATCGTTTTGATTTCCTTTTTAAAATTCATGTAGACAAAAAATGGGAAGCAAACCATGGTTGTAACCAACGCAATCCGATCATGCATCCACAGAGAGGCAAGAATCGCGCAAACGAGCAGAGCTAAACTGAATTGGCACGAACGCCGAACACCAAGCAGAATTCCAGTTGTGATATCGCTATTACTACGGTCTCCACTTAGGTCCGGCAATGTTGTATTAACAAAGGCAGCCGCTACACACAACACATAAGGTATTGACCTTTGAAGAGCCACCAAAGAAACTGACAAAACCGACACCCAACCAATAAGAAAAGCAACGCAACCATACCCAATCGCATTAGCTAACAAATCAATAATTGGTTTCCCTTTGAGCCGAACCGGTCGAACCGAATACATCAGCCCCAAAACCGTTGATATAACGATCAGAACAAGATAAGGAATATTATTCCGGAATTGCAGAACCGACCAAATAATCGCGCCTACAATCAGGACAGCCGCTTCGACCTTAAGAACTGAGATTTTGACATAGCCTCGTTCAATGAGATAAAGCTTACTATTCACCTTGTCAGTTTCTTGGTCAGTGATTTGGTTAACAATATAACATCCTCCTGACAGCATGGAATATAAGCATATGGTTGACAAGACGCTCCAATTGAAACCCAATCGAATGGATACATCAAACTGCCTGGCATGATAATAACCAACTAAAACAAGTGTCCATACGGGAATAAGTAGTGTGGGCCGCAAGGCAATCAGATAATCAAAAATTAGAAGCAAATTCTAGTAGCCTATTTTTTTTCTAACTCCTCAATACGATCACATAATTCAGAGATTTCTTGAAGAACCAAGGGTAGCTTTTGATTTAAGGCTTGGATTTTCAGCTGTTGCTTATGTCTCCTTGCTGGAAACCCAGAAACCATTCCAGTTCGATCCGGCAGATTCTTGGTAATACCCGACTTAGCTAAAACAATATTGTCGCTACCAATTGTCAGATGTCCGACAACCCCAGATTGGCCCGCTAGTGTAACCCGATCCCCTATCTTAACACTTCCAGAAATCCCTGTAAGAGCCGCAATCCGACAGTTCTCTCCAATCTCAACATTATGAGCCACCTGTACCAGATTATCAATTTTTGTGCCGCGCCGGATAATGGTTGCCTGGTTGGTGATAGTTGCTCGATCAATTGTCGAATTAGCCCCAACTTCCACCTCGTCTTCAATGACGACCGTCCCAAACTGAGGGATCTTATGATGAGTTTCATCCACTGTTGCATAACCGAATCCATCACTACCAACGACTACTCCACTATGAAGAATCACAGAATTACCAATTTTCACTTTTTCTCGGATCGTTACATTTGGATAAATGTGAGTTTGACTCCCAATTTCTGCTGAATTACCAATAAAAGTCGAAGCTCCAACTACTGTATCATCTCCAATTGTAACGTTATCTTCAATAATAGCGTAAGCTTGAATATTAACCCCATCACCCAAGCTAACATTATTTCCAATCTGTGCTGTAAGCGAAATTCCCAGTTTGATACTTTGTCCTTCCTCAGAGAAAATCTTTAAGACCATCATAAAAGCATGATAAGGGTTCTCAACACGGATCAACGACTTTTTGCCATTAGCCGACACATCTTTTCCCACAATTACGGCTGAAGCCTGAGTATTTTTCATGGCAAAGCGATACTTCGGGTTAGCCAAGAAAGTGATTTCGTTCTCTAGTGCTTCCTCAATACCAGAAACACCACAGATTTCAATCTCACCGTCACCAACCAGTTCTCCTGAAATAGCGTCACTAATTTCGACTAACTTCAGGACCATAGCCCTACCTCCCAGCCTATTATTGTATCAGTTTCTGTTAAGTTCCGGTATTATCTTCAAAACAAGCAACTACTCATTCGACTTATCTTTATCCTGCCCATCCTTCTTATATTTTTCGTTGAGTTGCTGGATTAAACTATCAGTCAAATCATACTTAGGTTCAACAAACAATGCCGCTTGCTTATCAAGAATCAAACTGTACTTTTCTTCCTTACCAATTTGGATAATCAAGTCCTTTACCTCCTGTAAAATGGGTTCTAACAATTCCTTCTGCTTCTCCATCAGGGAATCTTGACCCACTTTCAGCTTTTGGCGGTACTCATCCTGTTTTCGCGCAATATCTGCTTGGGCAGATCTAACAGCATCTTCATCAAGAAAGAGCTCCTGCTTAGTCAATCGCTCTTCCATGGTAATAATCTCATCTTCAAGCTTTCTCAATCGGCCAGCGAGACGGTCCTGCAAAGTTTTCAGCTCAGTATCAGCTTCAATCGCCTTACTATAACTCTCAACAACTTTTTGCGTATTGATAACCCCCAGTTTAAAATCCTGTGCATTAACAACAAAACACACACTAAGAACACCAAACAAAACCACAACAGATTGCCCAAAACGCTTTGTCAGCGCTTGCTGATTTTTCTGCGTAACATTCATAGAATAAAATCCCTCACATAATTGAATATTTAAACGTTATCTCTTCTAAAACCCTGGACCGACTGAAAAATGAAATTTCCCACTTCTATCATTAACCCTCAGATCGCGATCCAAAGGAAAACCATACTCAAGTCTCACCAACATGCCTCCACCGAGATCAAACCGAATACCAGCACCAACACCCTTTTTAAAATTCAGATCACTACGAGATAAATTGGATAAACTCTGCTGCCAAACATTTCCAACATCAAAAAATAGGACCCCAGTCAATTGCGGGGAAACAGGAACACGATACTCGAAATTGGCATAAATTTGCTTATTTCCTCCGTTGGGGTTATACCCCCGAGGCCCATCAGTAGGCACAATTTCAAAATCCTCGTACCCACGGACGGTGTCGATACCTCCAATCCAAAAACGTTCGAAGTAAAGCGGATCTATTCTGTACGAATCATAGTAGCTACCACTGCTTGTAGCAGATGTCCGGCTATCAAGCATACCACCACTCAGATGCGAGGCAAAAACAAAGTTCTGCCATGTCTTTAAAAACCAACTAAAATCTAAAGTATATTTACGGAAATTATTATCGGCACCAAGAAAACCACCGGAATATTCGTATGAGATTGTACCATACGCACCAGCAATCGGATGATACAATGATGTCCGATAATCTCGTGTATCCCTAGATAACATTAAGGTCAAACTTCGAGTAAACCTATCGAGATAGTTTTCCAGTTCAACTCCGCCACCTTGGGTTGTTTTTCTATGCTTCACATTTGCATCTTCATTCCGAAAACG
>Ga0315305_1000019_pt1 | contig 14452 bp, 24 predicted proteins | sample CB9_Tmax_529_MT_FD_204537 | JGI IMG/M metagenome (GOLD analysis project Ga0315305, IMG submission 204537) | Metatranscriptome of marine microbial communities from Western Arctic Ocean, Canada - CB9_Tmax_529 (Metagenome Metatranscriptome) | ecosystem: Environmental > Aquatic > Marine > Oceanic ...
CCTGAGTCGCCGCGCTTGGTATAGATGCGCATAGAGTCCTGTCTATGTGCCAATGGGTCCACCTTCAGTGCCCCTGCTTCGAGGTGGACCCATTATACATGGGCGAAAGCAGTGGAAAATTTGTGGGGTTGTCCTAGGCATTCAGCGGGCCGTCCCCAGTGCCGGCGCGGTTGACACTATTATGGCCTGACTGGTAGGATCACTCCTTGGCACCTGAGGGGCGAATAGCTCCTTGCGCCACCGGGGAATCGAGCAAATGCCTACGGTCAATCAGTTGGTACGACATGGTCGCCAGCGCCTGGTCAAAAAGACCAAGGCGCCTGCGCTTCGCCTTGTCCGCAATTCCCTGCACAATCGCGTGTACCGTGGACAGGGCAGCCCTCAGCGGCTGGCGGTCTGCACCCAGGTGCGAACTGTAACGCCCAAGAAGCCGAACTCGGCTCTACGGAAGGTGGCTAGGGTGCGGCTGACCAACGGCATGGAAGTCACCGCGTATATCCCTGGCGAAGGCCACACTCTCCAGGAGCACTCCGTCGTTCTGATACGTGGTGGTCGTGTGAAGGACCTGCCCGGCGTTCGATACCACATCATCCGTGGTGCGTTGGATGCCACCGGCGTCGCCGGCCGTAAACGAGGACGGAGCAAGTACGGCACGAAGCGGCCCCGGTCTTCAGGTAGCTAGGCATCCCCAATCCGGCCTCCACGATAGGCTGCCAATCAATCGTGGAGGTTGTTTTTGTGCCGCCGGATGGCAAGGCCCAGGCATGAGGCAGTGGATGTGGTGAGGAAGCTGGGCCGGTGTATTGGGAACTCGCGTGGAAGAGTAAGAGCAGAGGAACGACAGAGATGGCAAGGCGAAGACGGGCAGAGCCGCGGGTCATACCGCCTGACCCCCGCTACAAAAGCGTGGAGCTCTCAAGCTTCATCAACCGCGTGATGCAGCGCGGGAAGAAGACGGTGGCCCAACGCGCCGTCTATCAGGCCCTGGACCAGGCCTCGCAAGATGCCCGCCGCGAGGGTCTAGAGTTGTTCACTCAGGCGCTCAGGAACGTGATGCCAAGTCTGGAAGTCAAGCCACGGCGGGTAGGCGGCGCCACGTACCAGGTGCCCATCGAGGTCACGGGACGGCGGCGCATGACCCTCGCCATGCGGTGGCTCATCGCGGCGGCCCGGGCCCGGTCAGGACGGCCCTTTTCGGAGCATTTGGCCCAGGAGTTGGTGGAAGCATCTAGGGGGCAGGGTACCGCGGTCAAGCGGCGCGAGGACCTGCACCGGATGGCTGAGGCCAACCGGGCCTTTGTCCACTATCGCTGGTAGCGCATCTGAGAAGCTGATTAATCGTAGCGTGCGATCACTGATCGTAACGTGCGGTCATTGAAGGGGGAATGGGAGGAGACTCCTACACAATGGTCAAGATAGAGGCAACGGGCCTCGAGAGGGTCCGCAACATAGGATTCATCGCCCACATCGACGCTGGCAAGACCACCGTCACGGAGCGAGTGCTGTTCGTCACGGGCCGTACCTACAAACTGGGCGAGGTCCACGAGGGTACCGCCGTTATGGACTGGATGGCACAGGAGCGCGAGCGGGGTATCACCATCACGTCGGCGGCCACCAAGTGCCAATGGGAAGGCCACGTCGTCAACATCATCGACACTCCCGGCCACGTGGACTTCACCGCCGAGGTGGAGCGCAGCCTGCGCGTGCTTGATGGCGGCGTGGTGGTCTTCGACGCCGTGGCCGGGGTGCAGCCCCAGTCGGAGACCGTGTGGCGTCAGGCCGACCGCTATGAGGTGCCTCGTATCTGTTTCGTGAATAAGATGGACCGGCTGAGGGCCGATTTTGACCGGACCATAGACATGATCCGTCACCGGCTGAAGGCCACGCCCATCCCCGTGCAGTACCCCATCGGCAGCGAGGAGAACTTCCGCGGGGTGGTGGACCTGTTAACGGGGAGTGCTTGGTACTTCGCCGAGGACGGTGAGCTGGGTACGATGACCGAGGCCCCCGTTCCCGTGGAGTTGGAGGCCGAGGTGATCAAGGCGCGGGAGGAAATGGTGGAACGGGTGGCGGAGAACGACGACGAGTTGCTCGAACGGTACCTGCACGGAAGCTCCATCGGTCCGATTGAGCTAAAGGCAGCCCTTCGTCGGGCGACCATCTCCAATCAGGCGGTGCCCGTACTATGCGGCTCCGCGCTCGATAGCAAGGGTATTCAGTTGATGTTGAATGCGGTAATCGACTACCTCCCTTCCCCACTGGACATGCCCCCCGTTTACGGCCTTCACCCTCAGACCAATTTGCCTATGGAACGTCCCGCCGACACCGAGGCCCCTTTCGCGGCGCTGGCCTTTAAAGTGGTCACCGATCCATTCGTGGGAAGACTGGTCTACTTTCGAGTCTACTCGGGCACAGTGCGCTCCGGCGGCATGGTCTACAACGCGACCAAGGGTGTTCGGGAACGGCTCGGCCGCATCGTGTTGATGCACGCCAACCGCCGGGAAGAGGTCGAGGAGGTAGAGGCGGGGGAGATCGCCGCCGCCGTGGGCCTCAAGCACACCTTTACAGGGGAGACGATCTGCGACGAGCGCCACCCGCTGCTGCTGGAGTCCATCCGTTTCGCCGAGCCGGTGCTCTCGGTCGCCATTGAGCCCAAGTCACGAGCGGAGCAGGACAAACTGACCGGTGCGCTTATCAAGCTGGCCGAAGAGGACCCCACCTTCCAGGTGCACTACGACGATGAGACGGGCCAGACGGTGATGTCGGGCATGGGTGAGCTCCACCTCGATATCTTGGTGGACCGGATGCGCCGGGAGTTCAACGTCAACGCCACCATCGGCATGCCCCAGGTAGCCTACCGAGAAGCCATCACTCGCGCGACCAGGGCGGAAGGACGGTTTGTCCGTCAAACAGGCGGCCACGGCCAGTACGGCCACTGCGTCTTGGAGGTCGAGCCGAGCGATCCCAACGCGGGTTTCGTGTTCGAGAACCGGGTAGTTGGTGGGACCATCCCCAAGGAGTACGTTCCGGCGGTGAAGCAGGGGGCCGCGGAGGCGCTCGGGACCGGCGTGGTCGCGGGGTATCCAGTGATGGGCGTCAAGGCCACTCTGGTAGATGGGAGCTTCCATCCGGTGGATTCATCGGAGATGGCATTCAGAATCGCGGGTTCCATGGCTTTGAAGAGCGCCCTCCGCAACGCGGGCCCCGTGCTACTGGAGCCGGTGATGAAGATTCAGGTCGTCACTCCCGGCGAGTATTTAGGCGACGTGTTAGCCGACCTCAGCGGCCGGCGGGGGCACATCAAGTCAATGGAAGGACATGGCGATACCCAGGTGGTGGAGGCAGAGGTGCCGCTGGCGGCGATGTTCGGCTACGCCACGTCCATACGTTCGCTGTCCCAGGGCCGTGCCACTCACAGCATGGAGTTCGGTCAATACGAGCGAGTCCCTGAGTCGATAGCAGAGACCGTGGCCCGAAGCGCGTAGAGGGCGTAGAGCTCGTCGTTAGATGGCCAAAAGAGGAGAAGCGATGGCAAGAGATAAACTGCGGATCGTCCTTCAGGCGTACGAACACCGGCTGCTCGACCAATCGACGGCCCGTATCGTCGAGGCTGCGGAGCGTACGGGAGCCGCGATACGAGGGCCCATACCGATGCCTACGCGCATCAAGCGCTTTTGTGTAATCCGCTCGCCCCACGTCGACAAGGACTCCCGGGAGCACTTTGAGTTGCGCATTCACAAGCGGTTGGTGGACATTCTGGAGCCCAACCCAAAGACCATCGATGACCTGACCCGGCTGCAAATGCCCGCCGGAGTAGATATCGCTATCAAGGCATAGAAGACCGATAGAGGCGTATTGTGCTGTCTGGACTATTAGGAAAAAAAATTGGGATGAGTCACCTCTTCGGTGAGGGCGGACGCTTGGTGCCCGTCACCGTGGTGGAGGTAGGGCCGTGCGTGGTTACCCAGGTGCGGACCCGTCTGACCGATGGCTACGAAGCCGTGCAGCTCGGGTTTGGCGCGGCCAAGCAGCTCAACAAGCCGGCCCAGGGGCATCTGAGGCGCGCTAGGACCTCGAACGTGCGGCACCTCCGTGAGTTTGCCGCCACCGATACTTCGGTCCACGAGGTGGGTGAGGTGCTGAACGTGAGTCAGTTCTTCGTGGGGGAGCTGGTGCATGTGACCTCTCACTCCAAGGGCCGCGGATTCCAGGGCGTGGTCAAGCGTCACGGCTTTCACGGAGGCCCCAAGACCCACGGTCAAAAGGACCGGCACAGGTCGCCAGGCTCCATCGGCGCCGGCACGTCGCCTGGCCGTGTCCTAAAGGGCCAGAAGATGCCTGGTCACATGGGAAACCGCCCGGTCACCGTCCGCGGCCTGCGGGTGGAGCGGGTTGACCCGGACCACAACGTGTTGATGGTCCGTGGGGCAGTGCCGGGAAGCCGCAATACGCTGGTTACCCTGCGTCATGCCAGCGTGAAGGTCGCTGAGAGGGCCTACGAAGAGTTGCTGGCTGCGCCGCCACTTTCGCCGGAGCCGGAACACGCAGTGGGGCAGGCCCCAGTCGAGGAGGCTGTAGAGCAAACGGCAGTGGCCATCGAGGCTGCCGAGCCCGCGGCCGCGGTTGAAGAGGCCATCACCGACGGGCTCGTCGACCCCGAGGCTGCGGTTGAAGAGGCCGTCGCCGACGATGTTGCCGAGCTCGAGGCTGTCACAGAGGATGCCGAGAGCGAAGACGAGCCTGAAGCGAAGAAGGGACGAGGCTAAAGGTGGAGCTACCGGTCCACAATATAAACGGCGAGGTAGTGGCCCGAGCGGAGCTCAGTGACCATGTGTACGCTGCGCCGCCCAACCCCACACTGCTGCACCAGGCCATGGTCTACCATCAGGCTAACCAGCGCCAGGGTACCCACAGCACGAAGACGCGGGCCGCAGTATCGGGAGGGGGCCGCAAGCCTTTCGCCCAAAAAGGCACCGGCCGCGCTCGGATGGGCTCGACCCGCTCACCCCTGGCCCGTCACGGTGGCGTCACGTTCGGACCACACCCCCGCTCCTACCGGCAGCGGCTACCGAAGAAGATGCGGCGTCAGGCCATCCGCTGCGCCCTCTCCGCCAAGGCACAGGAGGCGCGGTTGGTCCTGCTGGAGGATATGGAGTTGCCCGACGGGAAGACCAAGACGATGGCCGCGGTGCTGAGTGCGCTAGAGATACATTCGCCGGCGCTGGTGGTGGTAGCCACTCCTACCCCCAACGTCTCTTTTGCGGTCCGGAACCTTCCTCGGGTCAAGACGCTGACAGCAGACCTGCTCAACGTGCTGGACTTATTGCGGTATGACAGGGTGGTGATGACCATGGACGCAGCCCGGCGGTCCGAGGCGCTCTGGTCAGCGGCGCCCGCCGAGACGCCGGCTGAGAAGGCCTAAGGAGACGAAGCGCTCATGCAAGTACTGTCTGTGATCCGGGCCCCCGTCATCACTGAGAAATCCACGCTTCTGCAAGAGCAGAACAAGTACGTGTTCGAGGTGACTGCCAGGGCCAACAAGACCCAGGTCAAGGAGGCCGTGGAGCGGGCGTTTGAAGTGAAGGTGCGCGCTGTGAACATGATGCGGAGGAAGGCCCACCGCCGCCGGATAGGGATCTCCGGCCGCATGGTGAAAGTGCCCGGCGTGAAGAAGGCTATCGTGACCCTCCGCCAAGGGGACGCCATTCAGATCTTCGAGGGAGCGTAGGATGCCGTTAAAGCGACTAAATCCGACCTCTCCAGGCCAGCGGGGTGCGCTGCGGCCCGACTTTGCAGAGCTGACAAAGCGAACGCCGCATAAGCCGCTCACCCATGGCAAGCGACAGCATGGGGGACGAAATGCGCGCGGCAAGATTACTGTTCGCCATCAGGGTGGCGGCGCCAAGCAGCTGTGGCGGAACATCGACTTCAAACGCGACAAGATAGGCGTGCCTGGCCGTGTGGAGACGATTGAGTACGACCCGAACCGCTCGTCGCGGATCGTGCTGGTCCTGTACGCCGACGGCGAACGCCGATACCACCTGGCACACGTGGGCGTGAAACCCGGTGACCAGCTTATGGCGGGTCCCCAGGCGGAGATCAGGCCCGGCAACGCCCTTCCCCTTCGGACGATCCCCACCGGCACCGTGATCCACAACATTGAGTTGAGGCCGGGAATGGGAGGCCAGATAGTACGCAGCGCCGGAGGAGGCGCCCAGTTGCTGGCGAAGGAGGAACGCTTCTCGATGGTCCGCTTGCCCTCCGGAGAGGTGCGCCGGGTCCTCAGCGCTTGTATGGCCACTATCGGTCAGGTGGGCAACGCTGACCACAAGAACACCACTCTGGCCAAGGCGGGACGTAGTCGGCACTTGGGTCGGCGCCCGTCGGTACGAGGCTCCGCTATGTCACCTCGGGACCATCCCCACGGTGGAGGCGAGGGACGAACCGGCATTGGAATGAAGCATCCGAAGACGCCTTGGGGGAAACCTGCCTTGGGTCCCAAAACCCGTCGCCGGCACCATACCGACGTGTTCCGGGTGAGAGATAGGAGGAGCAAGTAGTGTCACGCTCCATCAAGAAGGGCCCTTACGTACACCCGAAGCTTGCCAAAAAAGTAGAACGGGCCCAGCGTGCGTCATCCAAAGTGGTTATCCGCACGTGGGCACGTGCCTCGACCGTCATGCCGGACATGGTCGGGCTGACCATCGCCGTGCACGATGGGCGCAGGCACATTCCGGTGTTCATGACGGAGAACATGGTCGGCCATAAGCTGGGCGAGTTTGCCCCCACACGGACCTTTCGCGGGCACACCAACCGGTCTGAACGGACCAGCACGGTAAGAAGGTAGGGTCATGCCAGTCAGAGCTGTAGCAAAGCGTGTAGGACTATCTCCCAAGCGGCTCCGTCCTCTGGTGGACGCCCTGCGCGGCAAGAACGTACAGGAGTCGCTCCAGGCGCTGCGGTTCGTTCCGGGGCCGGCGGCCGTCCGGATAGCCAAGGTGCTCCGTTCGGCGTCGGCGAACGCGGAGAACAACCTGCAGCTGAACAGCGCCCGGCTCAAGGTAGTACGGGCCTATGTCGACGGCGGACCCATGCTCAAGCGCTTCCGGGCGAAGGCCAGGGGACGCGTGGGGCCAATCCTTCGCCGAAGCAGTCACATTACCGTGGAAGTAGACGAGGAGCAGTAGTGGGGCACAAAACACATCCCATCGGGTTCCGCGTTGGGGTCATCAAGGGCTGGCAGTCCCGATGGTATGGCCGTGACGCGGCCGATTACGCCGCGCAAGTGCAAGAGGATCTCCTTATCCGCAAGGCCATTACGGGCCAGTACGTGGACGCTGGCATCTCTCGCGTAGAGATCGAGCGAAGCGCCCAAGACCTCGCGGTGAACGTGCATACCGCGCGGCCGGGCATCGTTATCGGCCGGGGCGGCCAGCGAGTAGACGAGCTGCGGAAGATCATCGAGAAAGTGGCTAAGGGCAAACGCGTGCGATTGAACGTGGTGGAGATACGCCAGCCCGAGCAGGACGCGTACTTGGTGGCCCGAAACATCGCGGACCAGCTGGAGCGGCGCGTGGCGTACCGCAGGGCAATTCGGCAGTCAGTGGCCCGGGCCATGCAGGCCGGACTAAAAGGAATCAAAGTGCTCGTATCCGGCCGGCTCGGTGGCGCCGAGATCGCCCGACGGGAAAAGGCGATGGATGGCCGGGTCCCCCTGCACACGATACGGGCGGACATTGATTATGGCCTGGCGGAAGCCCACACCAACATGGGCCGCGTCGGCGTCAAGGTGTGGATCTATCGAGGTGAGATACTACCGGAGCGGGCCGAACCGACGCCCGCCGAGGATCTGGTCCCCGCAATACCAATATCACAGATTGAGGCCCAGGCAGATGTTACAGCCGAAACGAACTAGGTACCGGAAGGTGCATCGAGGCCGGATGCGAGGCTTGGCCCAGCGGGGCAACTCCGTGGCTTTCGGGGAGTTTGGATTGAAGAGCCTGGGTCGCGCATGGATCACGGCCCGGCAGATTGAGGCGGCACGCCGCGCTATCACCCGCCACCTGCGCCGAGGCGGTCAGGTATGGATTCGTGTCTTCCCCGACCGGCCCTACACTCATAAGCCCGCCGAGACTCGGCAGGGTGGGGGTAAGGGGCCGGTGGAGGGGTGGGTCGCCGTGGTGAAGCCCGGACGGGTCATGTTTGAGGTGGGAGGTGTCCCTGAGGAGACGGCCAAGACAGCCCTGGCAAGGGCGGCCCAGAAGCTGCCTATACTGACTCGCACGGTAGGCCGATTCGATCTGGCGCACGTGGAGGCGTAACATGGCTCACCTGCGAGTTGAGCAAGTCCGGGCCCTTTCCGATGAACGACTCGGAGAGGAAGAAGCGAGTATTCAGCACGAACTGCTAAACCTCCGCTTCAAGGTGGCTACTCGCCAGGTCGCGGGCGCCGATGAATTGAAAAGGACCAGGAAGAGCCTGGCTCGCGTGAAGACCATCGCTCGAGAGCGAAGACTAGCGCAGGAGATAGCATGACCAGCGTTCGAGGCCGCCGCAAGGTCCGTACGGGCCGAGTGGTCGGCGACAAGATGGACAAGACAGTTGTCGTGGCAGTGGAGCGCCACGTGCATCATCCGCTGTACGGAAAGTCCATGCGTGTGGTGACGAACTTCAAAGTCCACGACGAGGAGAACCACTACAAGGTGGGTGACCTGGTCAGCATCGTGGAGACGCGCCCTATCTCCCGCACCAAGACGTGGCGGGTCCTGGAGTTGCTCTCCCAGCGCGAAGCGCCAGAGACCCAGCCAATGCAAGCCATCGAGGAGGCCGTTGCCGAGGCCCTTGCTCCTGTAAGCGTCCAAGAAATGGAGGCCGAGGCTCCCATGGCCGAGGCTGCCATGGCCGAGGCTCCCATGGCCGAGGCTGCCATGGCCGAGGAGCATGCTCCCGTTGCCGTAGCGGAGACACCGGCAGTCGAGACGCCCGCCGAGGCGGAGCCAGAGGCCGAAGTGCCGGCAGTCGAAGAGGCGGTGGAGGAAGCCGAGGCCGCCGTGGTTGAGGAAACACCCGTAGACCAAGCGCCTGCCGAGGCGGAGCCAGAGGCCCAGGCATCGGCAGCCGAAGAAGAGAAAAAGGCAGAGGAAGGAGAGGGGGAGAAGGAGCGATGATCCAGACTTTCAGCCGCCTGATCGTGGCAGACAATTCAGGAGCCAAGGAGATCATGTGCTTCAACATTCCGGGTGGCAGCGGCCGGCGCTACGCCCGGGTTGGTGACGTCATCGTGGCCTCGGTCAAAGTTGCGCAGCCCAACAGCCAGGTCAAGAAGGGTGAGGTGATCCGGGCGGTGGTCGTGCGCACTAAATCGGTCGTCAAGCGAACGGACGGCTCGACCATCCGGTTCGATGACAATGCGGCTGTTATATTGGCGGATAAAGAAAATCCCCGGGGCACGCGCATCTTCGGCCCTGTGGCCCGGGAGCTGCGTGAGCGCAATTTCATGCGCATCGTATCCCTGGCGCCGGAGGTTTTGTAGCGTGGCCGCACGGTTGAAGCGGGACGATCTCGTACTGGTCATCCGCGGTAAGGACAAAGGCAAGCGCGGCCGAGTGCAACGGTTCGTCTCGGACAAGTCCCGAGTGTACGTGGAGGGGCTGAACCTCGCGAAGCGCCATCTGAAGGCCGGGGCACAGGGTGCGCGTCAGGCGGGGATCGTGAGCCAGGAGATGCCTCTGGACGCCTCCAAGGTGATGCCCGTCTGCCAAAACTGCGATAAACCAACGCGGGTACGGATCCAAACATTGGACGATGGAACGAAAGCACGAGTGTGCAAGCGATGCAATGGGATGATGAACTAGACCCTCAACGAGAGGGCACGGAAGAGGAGCAGGCGCCGGAGGCCGTCGAGAGGCAGGTGCCCGAGGCCGAGAAGGCTGCTCCTCGCCGGACGCGGGCCGCGGCCGCGGCAGGTCCGTCACGCCGTCCCCGGAGCACTGGGCGCGCACCGGAGGGTGGCACGCGTCGGCGGGCGCCGGCGGAACAGGGCAACGGGACAACTCCAAGCCTGCCGCCTCGACTGCTGACGCGCTACCGGGAGGACATTCGACCGTCCCTCGTTCGAGAGTTCAGCTACAGCAGCTCCATGCAGGCTCCGAACGTGGTGAAGGTAGTCCTTAACATGGGGCTGGGCGAAGCGCTGACCAACGCTCGGGCACTGGAGACGGCCCCGGCACAGATGGGGATTATCGCGGGGCAGCGGCCAGTGATCACCAAGGCCCGACGGTCGGTAGCCAACTTCAAGGTGAGGGAAGGGATGTCCATTGGCTGCGCCGTGACCCTACGGGGCCGGCGTATGTGGGAATTTTTGGACCGCTTCCTTAGCCTGGCACTGCCCCGGATACGCGACTTTCGAGGGGTGTCCCGGAATAGCTTCGACGGACAAGGGAACTACTCCGTCGGCATCCGGGAGCAGGTGATCTTCCCGGAGATTGACTATAATAACCTCGACCGGGTTCGCGGGCTAGAGGTAGCGATAGTCACCTCGGCCCGCTCTGACCGGGAGGGATTCAGGCTGTTGGAACAGCTAGGTATGCCCTTTACGCGGGAGGGATAGGCGCGGACCAAGGAGTCAGAACAGGACCCACCATGGCGAAGAAAAGCAAAATTGCGAAATGGAAGAAGAAGCCCGCCTTTGAGGTACGGGGTATGAACCGGTGCAATCGGTGCGGACGGCCACGGGCGTTCATACGCTATACCGGCCTGTGCCGGATCTGCTTTCGGCAACTCGCCCTGGCAGGTCAGCTTCCCGGCATTCGCAAGGCAAGCTGGTAAAGGCAAGGAATGAGACTATGCCGGTAAGCGACCCTATCGCGGATTTTCTAACGCGCATCAGGAACGCGCAGATGGTGCGCCACCAGACGGTGGAGTTGCCCTCATCGAAGGCAAACGTCGCCATCGCCGACATCCTGAAGCGCGAGGGGTTCGTCCAGGACTACGAGGTGGCGGCGCAACGTCCCCAAGCCGTGCTGCGAGTCCGGCTTCGGTACGGTGAGAGCTGGAAGCCGGCCATCACTGGACTTAGACGCGTTAGCAGGCCAGGCTTGCGTGTCCACGTCCAGCGCCGGGAGGTACCCCGGTTCTACGGAGGCATCGGCATCTCCATCGTTTCCACGTCGCAGGGCGTGATGACCGGCCAGGAGGCGTGGCGGAAGAACCTGGGTGGCGAACTTCTCTGTTACGTGTGGTAGAGGAAGGGTCATGTCACGCATTGGAAAGCAGCCCGTTGTCATACCCCCTGGGGTGTCGGTGGAGGTCGGCGAGGCCACCATCCGGGTCCAAGGTGCGTTGGGCACGTTGGACCAGGCGTTTCAGCGCGATCTGACCGTGCGCGTTGACGACGGGCAGGTCCTCGTGGAGCGCAAGACCGACAGCCGCAGCCAGCGGGCGTTCCACGGCCTTACCAGGGCCCTCATCGCAAACATGGTCCGTGGAGTAAGCGAAGGCTTTACTAAGACGTTGGACATCGTGGGGTACCGGGCGCAGCAGGTGGGCCAAGGGGTCAACCTGCAGGTCGGGTACAGCCACCAGGTCGTCATGCAGCCCGAACCGGGCGTGACGTTAGAAGTGGAAGGGAACAACCGCATCCACGTTCGCGGGGCCGATAAGCAGCGGGTAGGTGAGTTGGCCGCGCAGATCCGGCGGGTGCGTCCTCCAGACGCCTATAAAGGCAAGGGAATTAGGTACCTGGGCGAGCAGGTCCGACTGAAGCCTGGGAAGACAGCGGGGAGAAGCTAGCACCATGGCCAGGGTCAAGACGTCACAGGCCGCGCGGCTCCAGCGGCACCTCCGAGTACGCCAGCGAGTGGTCGGCACACCAGAGCGCCCGCGATTGTGCGTGTTCCGGAGCCTGAACCACATCTATGCGCAGGTCATCGACGACACGCGAGGGCACACCTTGGCCGCCGCCAGCACCTTGGAGTCGCGCGTGGACAATGGGCCCAAGAGTAGCGAGGCGCGGCAGGTGGGCCAACTGGTGGCCGTACGAGCCAAAGCCCAGGGTATTGGCAAGGTAGTGTTCGACCGGGCCGGTTATAAGTACCACGGCCGTATCAAGGCCGTGGCCGAAGCCGCCCGGGAAGGAGGGCTGGACTTTTGACGACGTATGCTGGTCCGCAGCGCAGGTTTGACACAGGCATGGGCCCCGAGCTTCTGGAGAAGGTGGTTAAGATTCGCCGTGTGGCCAAGGTGGTCAAGGGCGGACGTCACATGAGCTTCAACGCTATGGTCGTGGTGGGCGACGGCCAGGGCCGGGTGGGTATCGGCATGGGCAAGGGTGTGGCCGTTCCCGACGCCGTCCGTAAGGGCAACACCATAGCTAGGAAAAACATGGTCGCCGTCCCAATGAAAGGGAGCACCATTCCGCACCAGGTAACAGCCTCCTTCGGCGCCTCACGGGTGCTCATCAAACCTGCTTCTCCCGGGGCTGGCGTTATTGCGGGTGGACCCGTGCGCGCGGTCATGGAGGCTGCGGGCATCAAGGACGTGGTCGCGAAAAACCTCGGTAGCCGGAATCCCATCAACGTGGTGAAGGCTGCCATGGAAAGCCTTAGCATGCTCCAAGGTGGGATAGGCCAGGAACTCGTGGGAAGCGCAGTGGTAGCGCGTCCTCCCCGGCAGCAGCAGCGCGCGTCACGAACCGCTCCACCTCGAACCAGGCGACCCGCTCCGGCTGCGCCTGCCCCCGTAGCAACTCCTGCCCTAGCAGCAACGCCTGCCGTGTCCATCGTTGAGCCCGGGTCCCAGGCCTTAGCGGAAACCGAGTCTACGGTCGAAGCAGCAAGCGTTGCTGCGGAAGCAACGGACTCCTCGGTCGAGGAGTCTGCCGAACAAAAACCACCCGCCTCGGAAGCGAGTCCAGCATCTGAGTTGACCGAAATGGCGGAGGAAGGCAAGGCTGAGGATGGCAAGGCTAAGGGTTAAGCGGGTGCGCAGTCTCATCGGCTACGAGCGCGACCAACGCCGGACCGCACAGGCTCTGGGTCTTCGGCGCATGCACCAGACGGTGGAGCATGAGGACACGCCCACCATCCGGGGTATGCTCTTCAAGGTCCGCCACCTAGTGCAGGTCACCGCTGCTGAGGATGGCTCTTCCGAGCAACCCCAGCTCCGGAAAGAGGGGTCGTAACGCGATGCAGGCCCATCAGGTCAGACCACTAGGCAATCGCCAGTCCCGCAAGCGCATCGGCAGAGGGAGGGGCAGTGGTACTGGAACGTACTCCGGAAGGGGCCTAAAGGGCCAAAATTCGCGGTCGGGCGGGGGTGTGCGCCCCGGATTTGAGGGAGGGCAGAACCCGCAAATTAAGGGTCTGCCCATGCTCCGGGGCTTCAAGAACAGGTTTCGCACCGAATACCAGGTCGTGAACCTGGACCGGCTCAGCGGCCTGCCGGCAGACGTCACCGAGGTCACGCCGGCGTTGTTGGTACAGCACGGCCTGGTGAAGAGCGCAAACAAACCGATCAAACTGCTGGGCCAGGGCGAGATGGACCGGCCTTTCCAGGTCCAGGCGGTGAAGCTGTCGCAGGCGGCGCGGTCCAAGATCGAGGCCGCTGGCGGCCGCGTGGAGGAGGTCTAAAAGGTATGCGGGCCGCGCAACCGGCAGGACGCCAGCCAGCGGGAAGGCCTCAGCTATTGCAGGCCATGATCGACGCGTTCCGAACGCCGGACCTGCGTACGCGCATCTTTTTTACCCTCTTTATCTTGGTCGTGTTCCGATTTCTGGTCCACGTCCCTGTACCTGGGGTCGACCGCGGTCAACTAGGTGCCTTGTTCCAGGGCAATCAACTCGCGGCCTTCTTCAACCTGTTTAGCGGTGGGGGCCTGCGCGATCTGGGCATCGTCGCCTTGGGTGTTTATCCTTACATCACCTCCAGCATCGTTATCCAAGTCATGATCCCGGTAATCCCGCGGCTGCGGGAGATCTCTCGCGAGGGCGAGGCAGGACGCGCGCGAATCAACCAGATGACCCACTACCTGACCGTACCGATCGCCTTCCTGCAGGGCTATGGGCAGATGCTCATCTTCTCTCGGGCCGGCGTGTTTACCCACCCCATCGCCTTCGTAGGAGAAGGGTCGCTGCTGACCCTGACCACGGTCCTCTCCTTCGTGGCCGGCACCATGTTTCTCGTGTGGCTTGGTGAGCTGATCACCGAGAGGGGTATTGGGAACGGCATATCGATCATCATTTTTTCCGGCATCGTGGCCAGCCTGCCACAACTTCTCGGTCAGGGGTTCCTGGCCAGAGACAACATAGGCGGGCTCATGTTCATGGGGCTGGCGACGTTCGGGCTCATCTACATCATCGTGGTTTTCACCGAGGCGCAGCGGCGCATCCCCGTGCAGTATGGCCGCAGCGTGTTTCGGGGCAACCGAATGTACCGGCAGGCCGGCGCCACGCAC
>Ga0315305_1000020_pt1 | contig 14354 bp, 13 predicted proteins | sample CB9_Tmax_529_MT_FD_204537 | JGI IMG/M metagenome (GOLD analysis project Ga0315305, IMG submission 204537) | Metatranscriptome of marine microbial communities from Western Arctic Ocean, Canada - CB9_Tmax_529 (Metagenome Metatranscriptome) | ecosystem: Environmental > Aquatic > Marine > Oceanic ...
CCATTGTAGTTGCTTTCTCTGCCCTAAACCCAGAAGCATCCAGTATAGATTGAATCGAAGTACTAATAGACTGCATGGGTACCTGACCTTGAAATGCTTTAATAATGTTCTCACTTGTGACGAACATTAGATGTCCTCGTACCTCTACCGCACAACCTGTAACGGAAGTACCCTGGTGCGAAGAGACTGAATCCATTAACAGGTCAGGTGGTGGATTCAAAGGGGAATCGCCCCCACGCACCAAGTCAATACTATTCTCAGTAAACACATACAGTGTCCCATTATATAAGTAGAAATCAGTAATAGGTTCCTTGAATTGAAGAATGTTCAACGCAGGAAACGAGAAGTACAAACTATCTCCAACTTGACCTAAAGCACCCTCAGACTCTATTCTCTCAGTGAAATGTATTAACCTATCATCACTAACTACAAACAACCTTCCAGCATAAGGGATAATATGTGTAGGTCTCACTGCATCCCCATCAAAATCACCTATTGCTGAACGTAAAGACTCATGAGCATTAAGTATGGTTATGCCACTATGCCCCATAACGCAATCAATCAAGTTACCAGTAGTATCTCCTGTCCCGAGAAAACTATATACTTCCTCCGGAGTTTCCCCTAGTTTACTTATGTCTCTGTATAAACCAGATCTTGTGGCTTCACTAGGAAAATTATCATTATAGGATATTCTCATAGTCCTAAAGACTCTTTGGTTAGGTTCCGTTTGAAAGGAATCACTAAGCACAGACTCATCCACATGAACATTCCTGCCTGATATCTTATAGTTTGATAAACCAAAGTCACTCTCTGCCGTATCACCACCCGGCCCCTCAATTACCATATGAGATACATGGTTTGCTTGAACCCCAGAGAAAACACTCCAAACATCCCCTGCAGGATCATACGACATAGAAGGATAATTACCAGCTGATGCATAACCAGAAGCATCTGTATAACCCATGAAATACAAGTTGGTATTTGCACTATCTGCATAATACCTAACATCAGTCTCAAAGATCATCCAGTACTTTGTATTCTTTTTTAGCTCAGTAATAGGAAACTTAAACTTAACTAGCTGCGGTAAGCCTTGATGAGCATACGTCGAAGCTGCTGCTGCTCCACTGAAATAATGTACATTGTTACTTATATCCAACCAATCACTAACAGCCTCTTTTCCACCTACACTTTTCATAGTAGTCGAAGACGGAGTAGAACCAGAATCTTCAGTTAAATAAACTCTCATGTAGCCAGGGGTAGAAACGCCAACACGTTTAATCATGAACGATACATTGTTTATCAACCCATCATCATTGGTAGACAGCTCAAACTTTTGTGCGATCTTCGAAGTTACATTGTTTAACCTAGACCAAATGGGTAGTGCTGTCCCTTTCCATAGATTCAATAAGTCATTAACAGTACCAGGCGAAGAACTGTTTGTTGAAACCCACATCTTAACTCTTACTTCCGGAGTCTGGCTTAAGTCACCAGTAACAGCTGAAGTAACAACTGGTTGCTGATCAGGTTTACCCATCGTAAGTTCTAAAGATGTATTAGCTGTTATCTGATCAGTATCTACATATCTTAAACCTGTACCTGTACCAAAGAAAACCCTATACTCTGTTGAAGCAAATGGAGTATGGTTATCCTTCCAATCAGTTGTTTCATTAGAACCACTACCATCATATATCTGGTGCGATACTGTAGGGTTAGCAATATCAATACAATAAATATACTGCCTAGTCTTGACAAAGATATAGTGTGTCAAGGCCTTAGCTGCTACAGCGTCGGGGTGGCTTCTTAGCTTAGCTGACCAAACCTGTTGTGGTAACTCTGCTAATGTTGGCCCGAAATACTGCCAACCTTTTCTTCTCTGAAGCGCAACGGGGTCATAGACGATATCAAAGTTCTCAAGCTGACGAAAACTTTGGTACCGACTATCACCCGATGCGTCTCTCTGGAGACCACCTACCATAAGCTGATCATTAATAATCAGCGGTCTTGCCATAATTAACCTGGCTTCTTAGGATTTAAACGAGGACCAGACTCACGATTAGTATTGACCATGATGTCTGCTGGACCCGGATCTGAACCACGATCAAATTTACCACCTGTGCTTGGTCTGCCACCAGCGGGTAAAGGTTTCGTGATTGTTCGGCTACTACCTCTAGCATTACGTGCCATAATTATACTCCTTATATATAAGTCCCTTGCTATTAATTATAAGTCCTGTGTTGCAAGGTTAACACAAGTATTACTCCTTTAACTTGGAACTACGAAATTAATAACCCGATTCCCTGCACCCCTACGATTACGCATTAGGCCAGTATTCGGGACAGGTCGAGCAGTAGAGGTTGCTCTCCTGATAGATTCTTCATAAGGTTCCACACGATTAACCTCCCTACGTGTAGCATACTCATGTGCTTTAGATAATACTGCGTCATTAAATGTGTCAGGTAACTCTATTACGTGATCAACTTTATTAGGCTTAACAGGATATGGAACATACGTCATCCTTAACCCTTCAGCCCCAACAACATCAGATATACCTGGATACGGATACACTTGTATAGTGTCAAGTGTAGCAAACTGGGATTCTATCTGTACAACATCCCCTACAAAGAAATCAGGTTTAAGTATAGAAAATGCATTGGTAGTAACAAATGTTGCTACACTAGAAGTATTAGTAGAAGTATTTATCACCCCGACTGCTGATCCTAGACTAGAATCATAATAGAGGTACAGCAGACTTTGGAATGGGTCTGACCCTACTGCCTGAATAACATTACCTATGTAAGCCTTATATGCAACCCCACTCTCAGTATAACTAAGAATATAACCTTTGTTAGCATATTCAGTAAGATCTATATCTTCTCCAGTTCTGCTTACATTCATAGTATATGAACTGCCTGAGAAAGTTGATATATACGTATCCAAACCAACACTAGAGAAACTAACATTAGAAGTAGCTCCAGACATTCCCTGGTTAGCATCCAGTACGAATGTATCATCACTCTGTACCACTGCTACATCAGGTGGCCCTATAGTTACAACGTTATCACTTGTCCAATCCCCATTAGATGAGCTTGATGTAAGCAAGCTAAAGGAATCCGAAGCTCCACGAATAATACCATCAAAAGTCAAAGTGACTGTACCAGCACCAGTACCTAAATCCTCATGTACAGCACCAGTGATAACAGCCCAAGTCTTGCCCTGCTTAATAATATCTCCGGCTACTGAATGTGATCCTCCATTCAATGCCCAAGCATCATCTGAAGTAAAAACTATTGTATGAGTCTCATAGTTAACAGATGAATTAGTTACTGCAGTAGTTGTTGTTAATCTTGGAGTACTCATATCCAAGCACTCGATCTTACCACCAGAATCTTGTGTAGTATTGAATATCAAATCACCTTTGTTTATCTGGTTACCCGTAGTGGTAGTTGTTAATGTTGCGTCTGATTTAAATACAATAGGCCCAGTATCCCTAAACGAAGATTCTGTCACACCACTATTAACTGTTATATAAACTTCTCTGGAATCAGAGATAGTCTGTGTGTAATAGGTAGGAGTACCCTCTGTCTTAGCTTCTGATATGCGGGTATAGTCATCATAACTAATAGAAGTTAATGGCCCTTTCCAATAGATGCCATCAAAGTATTCTACTGATAACAACTTACATATGTTACTGGGTAACGAATACGCATTCTGCCCTTTTACTATTGGGGTGGCTGTACTAACCACATCCATAAGACCTCGGCGAGAAAGGTCTCCAGTAACAACCTTACTCGCCTCCCATATATCTTCAGTTAGAATAGTATCACTATGCAAAGGATCAGCCTCAACAGGATAATTACCACTAACAGTACGTGGTAATGATAATACATCCTGTAACCTGTTGAGATGATACAGAAGATTCCTGGCCATACTATCTCCTAGGCTCCACCTGCTGTTATTGTATACTTACAGCTAACTCGAGAATCATCAGGAACAGTTGTGACATTCCATGCATCTGAAGCCATTACTCCTGAAGAATTCGATAGATACCCATACGTTCGATCCATTTGCCACTGCTCGCTAGCAAGATTTCCTGCTGGGAATGTAAAAGCTGCTTCATTAGTTGTAATAGCAAAACTACCTGGTAAAGAAGGTATCAAATCAGCGCCAGAAGATTTAACAGATCCTCCAATAGTAGGAATAGCTGAATGGTCTCCTAATAACCCTGCTGCACCAGCATTTGTTCCTATAGCGGTAAGTCCAGAATTTGTACCTACAGTAACTGTCCAAACAGAACGGATCCTATCACCAGCCTGTAAGTTAGAAGTTAGTGCTGCTGATGTAAAAGTTGCACAATCTTCGTTACCACTTGGTGATCCCGGGGTACCAGTAATCAAGGCAAAACTAAGTGTCGCTCCAGATGCTACAAAGTTAATTGCCTGGAACCAGTTACCACTACCATCCTGATGTGACTTAAATGTTACAACTGAGCCTACCCTATCTTGGGAATAGTTTGTAACATGAAACTGGTTGGTACAACCTGTAGACGTTATATGTCCCTTTGCAGATGCTACGCCTCTGATAAGACCATTCTCTACTAATCTTAATCCAGCAGCAGTTAAATCATTGCTCTTAGATTCATCCATAATTATTTTAAAGTTCTTACCTTGACCCCTAAATATTTGAACAAGGACTTCCCCACTAACTATAGCTTTCGAACTAGTCATCATAACCCCCTAAGATACATTTACATCAAATTTAAAGTTTACTCTATTACCTAAAGTATGAGAGCCGCTAAGTGTTCTCGTTGCATAAACAGAATTATATTGGTTTGTCATAACCATACTATTGGGTGATCCAGAACTTAAGAATGGTGTTTCTCCTACTGCTTGGAACTCCTCGGAATAAGAACCCCATCCAAAATCAGTTGCTGTATGAAGTGTACTGCCCGTATCACTCCGAGTATATTTCATCTGTGATATAGGCAAACAAGACCCTGTTGCTAATGCTCCTGCAACAGCTTCATCGCTTGCGCTATCAGATGAACTGCCTTGTGCAGCTGTAATACCATGTGCAATATAAAAATCATCTCCACTACCAAGAGTAAGATCCACATACTTCTGAGCATATTCAGTAAAGGTAGAACCACTTCTATATCCGATACTTATGCTAGTGAACTTAAAATAATCAGAACTACTCATCATTACATGACTTCCTATAGATTCTATGGTACTCCCAAATATTGCAGTTCCACTATAAGTCATCCGGCTAAATACAGCAGGCCCCCACTGATTATTAAGGTATTGGGTACTTCCTCCATATGGATAGTATTCTCCATTAAAGTGCCAATAGTTAGGGGAAGTAACAGTTCCATACCTTAACGCTTTCTGAACCTCTGATCTTAACGCTGACGTTATACTGCTACCGCCACCAGTAAATAAAGATAAGGCTGTACTCAAAAATATAGCTTTCAATCTGAATCCAACTCCATTCGTTCTTTAAGTAGCTTGAGGCTGAAAACTATTCTAGCCTTATAATCACCTTCATTCGGAAAACTATCTATAACAACACCCTCTTTTCCGTCTTCAGTAACATAAGTACATCGAAACTCATCCCCATCAGCGTCTGGGATGTCCCCATTTATTAATTCAGTTAACGTCTTCTTAATGTATTCCATTATCAATACTCTTGTATGTATGTGAATGCTTCATAAGTACTAACTGCCCATGTAGCATTTGCTGTCATCTCATCTGATCCAGCCATGTCTACAATTATACTGTCAGATCCAGAAGCTGAACTATCAGTACTAACAACAACATATGAGCCTGCTGTGTTGTCTGGAATAGTTGAATCGGAAACTGAGGCAGAACTATCAGCCTCTACACTTACTTCTGGGCCAGCTATAATTGTCCTAGTAGTACCATCGGATACAGTAGCTGATGAAGTCGCAGCCACAGAATAGGTAACTGGAACAATTCCATGCAACTGATTTTCTGAGACTGTAGCTGATGATGCGGTATTAGCAAACCTATGAGATATCACCCTGTCATCGTCAGTACTATCTACAGCTGCTGCATTAGATGTTGCACTAACAGATGATGGCGTTCCTGCTACTATACCTTCTACACCAGAATCAGAAACTGAGGCAGAGCTATTAGATTCTACACTAACGGGTGACTCTGCAGCTGTACCTTCTTGACCTGTATCAGAAACTTCTGCTTCCGATTCTGCTTCAACATCATAATCAGACCCTAAGAAGTATCCATGAACTTGACTACTGCTTGCGATACCTTCTGATTCAGCCTCTACTAAGGATGTAACATCTGCTTTAGAAATTGGCAGCGAATCAGAAATAGTGGCATAACTGTGGGTCTCAACTAGAGACGAATCCGATTCATTGCCTGCATCTGTACTATCAGAAACTGTACCTTCACTTTCCGCTTCAACTGAATATGTATCTGATTCAATTCCTTCAATGCCACTATCCTCTATACTCGCAGAGCTATCAGCTTCAACTAGATATGGATCTTGACCAACTCCATGAGTAACACTGTCTGAGGTAGAAGCTGCACTGTCAGTCTCAACACTTAATGATACATCCTCTCGACCTTCAGTAGCAGATGATGAAACAGATGCATAACTATGGGTCTCAACTGAAGATGTGTCTGATTCAATTCCTTCAGTACCTGTATCAGATACGCTTGCACTGCTTTCTGCTTCAACTGAAGATGCATCTGATTGGTTACCTACATCTGTACTATCAGAAACTTCTGCTTCCGATTCTGCTTCTACTGAGTAAATTGTTCCAATATCAGCTACTCCAAAGTCAGATACTGTAGCAGCACTATTAGCTTCTACGGAGGATGGATCCGCTTCGATTCCTTTGGATGTTGTATCGGATACAGTTCCTTCCGATTCAGCTTCTACTTCATATGCCTCTAATTCGTTACCTACACTAGTACTATCAGATACCTCAGCTTCAGAGTCTGCCTCTACAGAATAATCAACCGGTTCAATAGACTCAACCCCACTATCTGTGATAGTGGCATAACTATGGGTTTCTACTTCATGGGTAACTGGTTCATTACCCACATCAGTATCATCTATAGTTGCTGCATTAGACGAGGCTTCAACTGAATATGAACCTGTAAATGTATCTGCTACACCAGAATCAGATACTACGGCAGCACTATTAGCTTCTACGGACAGGGACACAAGTCCATGTCCATGAAGTAGACTACTGCTTACAATCCCTTCAGAGTCAGTTTCAACTGCATACGAATCCGATTGGTTACCTACACTAGTACTATCTGTAACTGTTGCTTCCGATTCAGCCTCAACAATATTTGTTTCTGCAAATGTAACTGGTAACGCTTCATCAGATACAATCGCTGAAGAACTTGCCGAATTAGAGAATTCTATCCAATCCTCATCCTCTGAAACATAAGTTTGGCTAGAGTTAGTACTGTCAGTAATAACAGCTAAACTTGCTGCTATTACACTAGTTGAATCTTCAACTATTGTAGTTGATAATGCTTCTATATTATCAACTACAACTGCTGCAGAATCAGCCTCAACATAATACAGGATCCCAACAACAACTTCCTCCGCAACTTTATATGTAGCAGATCCCGGATTTGCAGTACTAGTCCACGCAGTGTTAGCTTGCGGACTTACCTTAAATTGTGAAAGAGCATTACTTCTACTTGTCCTACTAGAACTAGAACTACTTGGAGTAGATTTAAAATTAGCCACATTATTTAGGACAAGATATTACGTGTATACCTTAAGTGCCGCCTCCCGAGACAGCACCTAAGATATACACTAGGTTATATTTTAGTATGCACCACGCAACTGAACATTACCGCCTGAAGCTACCCTCATGACATGATCAGCTACTGCTGCAGTTGTGTCATCTAACACATTAGAGTTAGCTAGACTATAATAATAAACACCCGTTACAATAGCTGTTTCGTTAGAGGATATAACTACTCCTGTAACACGTCCCGAAGCAGACTTATATATCTTCTTCACAGTACTCGCCTTACCTGCTGCTGTTCCATTAGGAGTAACAATATCTCCTACTGACAGACCAGTTTCAGTTGCGGTAAGAGCAGTAGATCCGTTAAAGATATACAAAATCTTCCTTCGGTCTAGCTCACCAGCTGATGCTACAGTTGGCCCGAGCTGTGTTCCAGCAGCAAGTACAGGATTACCAATAAACGCGGTTGCTCCTGGATTTGCTACAAACCCTAACTCACCTTCAGTCGTGATAGCAGTATCAGATACATTATTACCTGCTATTTGTGACCATATACATGTCACAGAATCAGAAGATAAGTCAGCAGCAATAATAGCTTCGTCATTCTGGGCAATGCCCTGAAAGATACCCTGGAAAGTTGCTTGAGAATTCCAACCTCGAGCGCCTCCACCAAATGTATCAGCGATATTCCCGCCTGCAGCAATATCATCTTGGCCAGTAGTTAGGGTAATCCCCTTAACTATAGCAATATCAGCATTCTCAATTTGAACAAATTTAAAGACAGCATTACTACCAGCTTGCCTGTAGATCTCTCCAATTTTAAATTCAGTCGAAGCGGCAGAGGAAGAACGATAGGCTCTTCCAAGATTTACATCAGCTCCACTACTAAACATTTTTATTTCCTCCTTATCTGAACTTACAGTTCAGCAAAGCACCAGTGGCTTTTCGGTCTTTCACGATTCGTTGGCACCACAGCAGTTTCGCCATAACATCAACCGTCGAGTTTGGTAGATGGTGCCACGGATAGATCTTCGGACCAAAGTCATTAACACAAGCGATGAAGAGAGAATCCATATCGAAGAACCACAAAGCATTCGGCCATGTAGTTGCAAGTGTTGGGTCAGAATAGAATATCGCACCATATCCACTATGTTGAAACGCACTACCTGTAAAATTAAGACCCATGTCAGTCAAAGGATTCTGGCTGTCCATGGCACGTGGTCGCTGATTAGCAGCACTTTGTCCTAAAGTAGCGCCAAAGAAGTCACGTGCAAGGTAGTTATACGCTGCTGGAGGACAAGCTACCACTATCTGTAAAGCATTCCCTTCCTGCATCTTTTCCAACATGAAGTCAATATCACCTAGTGTAGGGAACTCTAGATCCGCTAATGCTGACATACTAGATTTCAGCATATCATTCTCAGCAGCATCAGAATCACTAGCTTGAGTAACTAAGGCCGCTAAGCTACCTGAGTGTCCTGAGACACTTGACAGGTTAGCATCAACTGGAATAGGTTCTCCACCAGTAGATCCTTTAGCTAGATAGATATGACTTCGCCAGAAATTGTTATCGCTAGAACTAAGATTCTGGAGTGTATGACCATAAACATGAGGCCTGATGAAATAAGGAATCGATAATAATCGTGATCCTACGGCAGGCTTGTTCTTGATCTTTACTGAATTGATACCTGAAGTAATTACACTATCAATATCTATTTCAGTCCCTGTGCCTTCACTAGTTGTGTAACCAGTTTTGGCCCAAGTCTCATAGTTATTTGCTTCGGTCAGACCTTGGTTCATACGGAATGTTCTGTCCGCGACAAGATCATGAAGCGAGTTAGCATAGATCTTCAGATCGAAATCATTAACAGATGTAGCGCCATACATGACAGCTGGAGAAGCAATCATTGTACTTAGACTGTCTTTGATCTCAGTGTTAAACGACATCGTTCCGGGTGTACCATAGTGGACGTCGGCACCACCATACGACCAGTTAATCCTGAATCGTTTGTCAGTGTCAACTTCTACATATTGCTTATTGTCCCAGAATAATTGAGCGGTAGGTTTGGCATATTTCCCGAACTCTACTACGCCTTCTAGTAATTGTGGAACGGCTGCTGTAATCCTCTGATCCCAATTGGGATGCTGGAGGTTGTCAGCAAACGTTGGAAGCGTAACTGCCATTATTTGCTCCTTTTATTAATTGTTATTTAGCTAAGACAACCAATCTCAAGAAGCTGATGCCACTTCCACTTTCGGTATTACCCGATTACTCTGCTTCCCTGCTTTACCCTCTGATTAAAATTGAATCTTGATTTTTCCTCTGAAGGGTAGACAGGCATTTCTATTTGGTCATTAGTGCGCCTGGGTGTATATACTTTCCCATTACCAGAATTTAACTGTGCTTGACTCTGTTGTTCAGTTCTCTGAACAGCGCCATTACCTCCTGTATGTTTCTCAATAATTCTATCAATAGACTTTAAACGATTCAACATAAAGCTGCCAGCCTCTTCAGCAGTCTTCATAGTAAGTAACGATGGATCGTTTAAAACTTCATCAGCTATATCTTGATAATCCTCCGACATAGAATCTTTAGTAGCACCAGTAGATGATGATTTATTATCAATGAACTCATCAAATACATCAGAAGCCGCTTTATGTTTAGATTGTTGTGCTATCTGTTCTTGTCCATACATTGTTAATTGCTGATCAAGAATCTCTTTTGTAGCACTGACACTTTCAGGGCTCTGTCTTTCCATAGATCTTGTTTCATCACGATCAGCCGCAAATGCAGTAAACAAGTCAGCTAATAGCTCATGATCAATAGACCTATTCTCTTCAAGAGCAGCATTAAAAACCTCACCAATCCTATTAGGCCTAGCAGAAGATTCCTGTAGAGACGGTTCTTGTTCAACCCTTCCCTGTTCCACTGAACTTAACTGCCCCTGTAATCGAGCTACTTCCTCACGTAAAGTTGAGACATCTGCCCACCTAGAATCATCTACACCAATATTACCATGTACTTTTCCAGCAATTAGATCTTCTCCAGATACAACCTGATTACCTAATTGATACTGCTCTCCTGCATCTAGTTCGATCTTAATTGGTTCTTGTCCTTCCTCCGGCCGTACGGACGTACGATCGTTACTAAACTGTGCCTGATCTGGAGGTGGACTGTACTCAAACATTTCTTGTTGTTCTGCCATTGTATTCTCCTTATTCTAGTACTGGTTCTTCTACTGGAGCCTCCTCAAGTACTTCGGGAGGTATTCCATTAACAGGTGGTTGACCACCTTGCATTTGTTGTTGTTGCATCATCATCTGTTGCTGTTGCATCATCTCTCGCTGACGTTTCTCTTCCTCAGCTTGATTAATATAGTTTTCAACAAGAGCCATAAACTCGAATGCTGCAGGCTCATTAATAGTTGACAAATAAGCCTTTGCTAATTGGAGTTGAGGTAATGCTTGAGGGTTACTACCACCTTGAAGAATCGGGCCTATTGCCTGATAAATTTGAGTAGCTGTCTGCACACGATCCATATCTCTTAAAGGAGTACTCATCCCAGACACAATCTCAATCCTAAACTCTGTCTCAATATGTTTTGTTTGCCACTCACCATACCACTGATCTCCGCTAACACTAGTAGAACTGTACCTTCCAGGCTGATAGAATTCCTGCATCAACCCGAGTACACGTTTGGCAACTCCAGCTATACATCGATCCAGAGCAGATACAATCGTCCACATCCTAGTAAAACTAGCTTCTTGCAATCCTGCTATTGTTCCCATAGGTGTATGTGATGTCCCAGGTTGATTGCCTCCACCTGTCATCATATCACGTACACCACTACGTTCCCGTAAAGATTGACGACGTTGTTGATGTAGGTACTGAGCATACGAAACATCAGCTGGTAACGGAACAGCAGTTGGAGGTGTTGGACTAACAGAAGGATCCCATTGTATCACCTTACCCGCAGTATAGGATATGTTCTGTGTAGGATCTGTCAGCGATCCTTCCGGAACCAACATTGGAGGCTGCGCTACACGCCTGCCTATCTGCATAAGTATTCTACTGATCTCATTCAATTCCCACTGGCTGGCTTCCATACCCATAACCAACCCTTTAACATCATAAGCGCCACTAAACCCATACTCATCCACGACTCTATTACATTCATGTAAAACATATGGATGTGTTTTATGTCCAATGAAACGAGGTTCTCCAGTTTCTTCATTTATAGTAGGCATTGCATAAGGATTAGGTACATCCCTAAGGATTTCCCCATTTAATATTTCTATCTTTCTTCCAAATGGAGCCTCATTGATCTCATCTGTACCAATTATTTCTGGGTCATACATTCCATGGGGTACCCACAATGTATACAGTGGATACGAATCTTCTACTGAATCCCACCAATCAGGGAGAGAATCATCATCATTCCCCATTGAAGGTAAATAGTTAGTAGAGTTCGTCTCTCCAAGAATATCTTTAATCTCCTTATCTCCCCAATCCAATTCCAATTCTCGTTCAGTATGCCAAGTACGTCTTATAACCCAAGACTTATCTATATCTATCTCTTTGGGATCAAACCATATATCACTATTAGGAACCAATCCTATCTTTAAGTTGATCTCACCCATAGAGTTCCATTCTGGTGAGACCTCGATAACAGCCATTCCGCAGATTAACGCTGTTAATTGCGATAACTGTAATGTTCTCTGAGCATCAGCATCTAGCCAAGCAGATAATACATGCTTATTAATCTCATCACTAAGATCATAGTCCGAAGGTTTAGATGGTTTAATTCTAAACATAGGATAGTTCTTTAATAATAATGACACAGCATCTAAGACTAAAGGTTGTATCATATTATCGTTACTAGGTGGATGCCCATCATTAGCTTCTATTGGTTCTTCTGTCCCTGGCACCCATCTATCCAAATCATTATTGAACAGAAAATGTGCATGTTCAGAATCCTTAATAAAGTCTGATCGCGGATCATCCGCAGAATCCATTAAGTCTTTAAAGAGATCTATGACCTTTTCATTATCTGCCATTACTGTTTCCCATAATGATTATAACTGAATATTTTAACTATCCTTTTAACTGCTCTCTTAAATAGTTTCCAGAACAACCCATCTACATGCTTATGAAAATCCTTAGGTTTATTAGGGTTAAGAAACATTCTATCCTAGAGCCTTACCAGCCATCTCAATAAGCATTTCAAGTACTACAACTAAAGCTCCTCCCACTAAAGGGATTATGTACTTAGCATTACTGAGCGTAGTCTCTATCCTAGTTAACTTAGTCTTAACTTCTGTTAGATGATTTGTATGAAACTCTACCATCTGTCTATCTAATGAATCAACTTTATCACTAATCCTATTGAGTTCAGACATGACATGCTCTTGATGTTTCTCCCAACTATCAGACATTATTCTTCAGGCTCATCAGGTATTGGTTCAACATACTCTTCATAATCTTCTGCTTCCTCATTCCAAGTATACAAATTCCCATCATTGGGAAAAGATTTAGTATTAGAATTACTATCGAACATAAAAGAATTTGTGCCGGAATTATATAGAGCACCCATAACACAATTAGCTGCCAATATATTCTTTTCCCTATCCAGACCAGCTGTGATTAGGAAGTGTTCGTCACCTACAATACAATTCTCTACTACATTGTTTTCATCAAGTTGAGCTATAATTGCATCTTGCATCTAATCTCCCTAGAACCTAATCAATATAACCCCTTCAGAACCACCACCAGTACCAGCCCACTGAACCTGATCAATAGTTCCACCACCACCACCACCTGTGAAAGCTTCTCCAGCAGGACCAAGGTCGCCAAAAGTAGCATCAGCAGGTACACGGGAGTTGTATATTCCACCACCCCGAGCACCAGAATAGCCACCCTGACCTGCTTGTTGAGCTGAATAAACTTCTGGACCAGAACCTTCTCCACACCAGTTCCAATTTGCTACGTTATAAGTACCATTGTAATATGAACCACCACCACCACCACCAGCATATGGACGACTCGTACCATCCCAATCAATATAAGTGGCTGCACCACCTTTACCACCCTGGTCATCTCCATCAGTAGCGTCACCCCATAGATCATGGAGATTGCCTGTTCCACCTTGATGACCAGCTCCACCAGCACCACCACCACCACCAGCAGCATTATGTGAAGTAGCAGCGCAGACACCACCATCATTACCATAAGCTCCAGAAGTATGAATCAAAGTGGTTCTGGAACGTGATGATCCACCACCACTGCCATTACCAGTATATGCAAGATTTACAGCCGTGTTCCCCCAAGTGTTATCTCCACCAGCACCACCACCATTAGATGTAATAGTTCCAGTACTGCCACCAAAAGCTATTGAAGAGTCGTATCCGTTTACGGTTGTGGGCCACGTCCCAGCCTTAGCTGCTACTGTAAGGGTATAAACTCCTGCTCCATTACCACCAGTAGTTGAGACAGCTTCAGTACCCGTTCTTACAGCTCCAGCACCACCACCACCACCATCAAATCTACCACCCGGCCCACCACCACCAATACAATACCATTCCATTGAACCGGAAC
>Ga0315305_1000021_pt1 | contig 14283 bp, 7 predicted proteins | sample CB9_Tmax_529_MT_FD_204537 | JGI IMG/M metagenome (GOLD analysis project Ga0315305, IMG submission 204537) | Metatranscriptome of marine microbial communities from Western Arctic Ocean, Canada - CB9_Tmax_529 (Metagenome Metatranscriptome) | ecosystem: Environmental > Aquatic > Marine > Oceanic ...
CATCACGATAATGTGATCCGCGTTTTTAACTGTAGCGAGACGGTGGGAGATAACCAATATCGTTCTCTGGGCGAAAGTGTTAAAAAGCGACTCCAAGATCGTGGCTTCTGTTTCCCCGTCCAAAGCACTGGTTGCTTCGTCTAGAATCAAGAATTTGGGATCGCGGAGCAACGCCCTTGCTAATGCCAACCTCTGACGTTGCCCACCCGAGACTGTCACGCCCCGATCTCCGACCGCGGTATCTAGACCGTCTGGGAGGCTGTCGATGAAATCAAGAATCCCAGCCTGGTCGCACATCCGGCGCATTTCGTCCTCATTGGCCCTGGACTGCCAAGCTAATAAATTCGACCGGAAAGTGCCGGCGAATAAAAATACGTCTTGTCGGACCAGCCCAATCTGGTCCAGCCAACTCTCGCGAGATACGGATGCCAGATCCTGCCCATCCACCCAAACTATGCCCTGTTCAGGAGACCGGAGCTTAAGAGTCAAGTCAATGAGGGTTGATTTACCAGCCCCAGATGTCCCGACTAAGGCGGTTGTCTTGCCTGCTTCAATGAAAAAATCTGCGTCAACCAGGGCAGGGGCATGGCCGTTATAGGAGAAGCAAACACTCTGGAATCGAATGCCCTCCTGTAGATTGGGAGCATCCATCGTGCCAGATGTCAGGGTGTCTATTGGGAAGGCCAGCCATTCCTGGGTGGCTTCCAGGGCAGGCAATGTCCCAGCCAAACCGATCCAAACGGAGCCGAGCAGGCTGATTGCCGGAAATACGCGCATTAGTCCGTAGGCAAAGGTCCCCAGTACCGGGAGTTGGGCTGTTAGACTCTCAGGGGATAGTATAAAAGCCGATACAATCACAGTAGCTGGAAATAATATCTGAATCGCCGTTTGTAGCATGGGAGCCGGAAGCTGAGTTTGAAATTGCACTCGACGCCTGGCCGTTTCCCATAAGTCTACTTCTTCCGCAAAGGCGGCCTCCCACCTTGGCTCCGCGGCAACCACGCGTATGTCGCGGATGCCGTTGATGATATCCCCAGCGATTTCAAAACCTCGAGATTGACTTTCATATCGTTGTTGTTGATAGCGCCGCACCCGCCCCCGTATGGGGCGCACCATTGTAACGAAAAACAAAAGACCTACGGCGATAGCGGTAAAGAGCAACCAGTGAGAGACGAAGCCTAACGGGATTCCAATCGCAAATATCAAGAATACCGCGGATATTCCCGACGCGGTGCTGTCTACGACACCACTGGACCCAGCCGGTGCAGCAGACAATCCGTGCATAATTTCGCCCAGCTGACGCTCGCTGAACAGGCGTAACTGGGCCGATATTACACGGTTCATTATTCGCTTGTGTAGATTTGCAGCTACTAAGCTAGACCACCGGAATCCTAGATAGCGGTAGCCTAATGACAGGCCGAAACGGAGCGTGGTGATTGTGATAAATGCCGAGCTCAAAATGGCCAATATGGCTCGCTGGGAATATCCCGATAACACCCTCTCGACTAACATGCCACCCAGCGCGTTTGGGGTTTCTTGACCCAAGATCGCATTTCCCAGGAAAAGCATATTCGCCACTAAGGCGGCTTCCAGTAAAGCGACAACACCCGCGATTACAAAGAGGGTAACTGCCCTCCTAGGGTTCCCCCCAATGACATTTTTGATTTCGCGTTGGAGCATACCTACCTACCTACCTACTGTAAACTAGGAAAGCACGCTGGCGTACTTCTGATTCTACACTCCGTTTTAACAAAACATCCCTGAGCTTTGGGAAGAGGTGGGCATCCAATGTTCCTGAATTCGGAGTCTAACATAGCATCCATAAAGAGCCGGAACTGAATAGCAAATACTCAGAGATACGGCTATTGACTCCCAAATCATTCACTATAAGGACATATTGCACAGCATCATTGTCAATGATATCCGTTTATACCTCGACCATTTCGTTGCTAAGCTCACGGTAAAGCATTAGTGCAGGGTTGCGTTGGATAAAATAGCTCAGGCCGTCTAACGTTGCTCCGTATTGGCTAAAATAGTTTGTGAGGTACTGTCGTTGATCGTCGGTATGAAAGATCGACACCTGCTGACCTTCGGGTATAAAGAGGTCCCTCGGATCTTCCAAATAACGTCCCTTATGCATGCTAGTGAAATCGAAATGTAAAAGCATAGTGATAGCTGATTCTACGTCGGTTATTTGGGATTTACGGGCGATTATTACATCTCGTAATTCTTCCAGGTATTGGGTTAGTACGGAATCTAGAATGTTCCGGTCCTTCAATTCGGCACGCAGAGCGTCCAGAGAGACGTCGGTTATTTCTTTTAGGTACTCGAACATCGCTATGGAACGATATTTGTAAATCTGGTTGGCCCCATGTTCTCCTGAGACGTAGGAATTAAACCCCTCGGAGGTGGCCAAGAATTTCTTGAGTTCCTCCGAGCTATCCCAAAAGTTACGTTTCTCGTCCTCCCGAAAATTCCAATAAACTTGCGTCAACGTTCCACCTGGGGTAACAGCAGCCTCGTGCATCCGTCGGAACAAGGCTGAGTGTGGAATATGTAATGCTTCGGCCAGACCCAGCACCTCATCGAATATGTTTCCGTTGTTGAAGATGGATATTGAAAGATCAAAATCACGGCAAAGCAGGTAGTCTTCGTGGCTCATAGTGCTGTTGGCTACGCAAACTTCATGTATTTCTGCCACCGAAATGTTTTCGCCATAGAGCGGATAGTGGCCAAAGCATCTAGGTAAAACTCGAAATCTGGTCTGGTACTTGAATTTTTCGCGGCTGTTGTCGTCATTTGCTTCGGTCCCCGGCAATAGGATGAACTGATACGTGCGCATCTCCTGGATGCCGGCATCCATCATGTCGAAAACCGACTGAAAATGCTTCTCTTTGGTATCACCTGGGAGGCATAGGATCAACTCAGAAAATGAGGGTGTTCCAGTCCGGACCGAGCCCTTGGCCATTTTTACGATCGCGTCATAGCCAATGTTGGACCGCTTAATATTTGAGAGCACAGATGGGTCGGTAGACTGAATAGAGGCACCAATTTGGATGCTCCCACCCAGAATTTCAGACATTTCGACGACTCTTTCTTTTTGATTCTTAGCGTATGCGGAAGAAATATGAACCGGCCATCGGTTTGATTTTTGGATCGAGGCAAGGAAATTGGCTGATGCAATATCTTCTGGAAACATTCCCCAGTTCAAGTCTGCTAGACAGAGACCCGGTACTTTAACCCGCTCTGATATATATTTGAATTCTTGATTAATTCGTTCCTGGCTAAAGCGGGGTGTCTTGTTCATGTAAAGGATGCCATCGTGGCAAAAAGTGCAAGAATAAGGACAACCGCGCGACGTCTGTACCAATGGAGTAAGGGTATCGTCAAAGAACTCATCCAACATTCCATTGAGATAAGGAGAAGGCAAGCTTGCGTCGATGTCCAGGATTCTGGGCTGTAGTTCACCCCTAATGAAGTCGTTGCCAGCCAAGTAGTGGACATTGGGGATCTTGGTCATATCTAATTTTATCTTTGATCCATCAAAACCGACCGCTCTCAGAGCACGAAACAGTTCAACGAACGGGTATTCTCCTTCTCCTTCTACGTAAAAATCGATTTCACGATGTTGTTGGAGAAACTCCTGCTGTTTGGAGATATCGCTGGGGTAATTGGGCCCGCCGAATACGGTGATTACATCAGGGTGGTTGAGTTTTATCCGGCGGGCAAACTCCTGCTGCAGGCGTTCGTTCCACATGTAGTTGGAAAAACATGCCACCACTGGCGTAGTTTCATTCAAATATTGCTCGAACTTTGTTGGGTATTTAAACAGTCTGATATCTATGGCATCTTCGAGATGATGCTTAGCATATGCGGCGACATAGCCGACTCCTAACGGTGGGTAGCTGGCGTCAACCACCACCCCCATGTGGGTGAGATCTGCGAATGTGACTGTGACCATTTACCTTCCCTCTTATCGAATCTCGTTAGAGCTCTTAGTTACCTTCAATCGGTATTATAGGTGTTTTCTGGGCATTTGATGATACAGGGTCGGAAGCCTGGGTTACTAAAGGATGAGGTTTAATACCCGTTTCCTTGTACAATAATTCAGGGTTCAGGTTTAGGAATCCGTGTTAATTGTATAAGGAAAGATAAATCATCTGGTTGAGGGGTTATGAGGAATGGTAAATCACGCTACAGTAAATGGCTGCATTGCAACCGACGTCCTGGTTCTTTCTTGTAGCCGATGAGAAAAATCTTATAGCTAATTTGCCTGCCTCGTATTTTCAATTTGTCGGTACAACATATGCGCGGGCTGGCGTTGGATAAAAAAGCTCAGGCCGTTTAACGTTGGCCCATACTGGTTAAAATAGTTACTCAGATACTGTTGTTGATACTCAGAATGGAGAACTGAAACCTGCTGCCCGTCGGGAACGAAGCTATCTCGTGGATCTAGTGCATATCGCTTTTCGTGTATTGAGACAAAATCAAAGTGGACTGGTAGAGTAGCCGACCGTTTTACATCGGTGATCTGGGTTTTTCGGGCAATTATTACTCCTCGAAGTTCCTCCAGGTATTGTTCGAGGGTGGTATCCAAGATATTGCGGTCCTTTAATTCTTCGCGCAGGGCATTCAAAGAAATATCGGTCATGTCTTCAAGATATTCGAACAACGCCACAGACCGGTATTTATAGATTTGATTTGCTCCGTGCTCGCCGGAGACGTATGCTTCAAAACCCTTTTCCTCCGACAGAAACCCCTCAAGTTCATCCAACGTGTTCCAGAAATTACGTTCTTCATCAGCCCTGAAGCTCTTATACACTGATTCCAGCGTACCTCCCGGGGCGACCGCGGTTTCGTGAATACGTCGGAACAAAACTGATCGTGGAATATCTAAGGCTTCAGCGAAACCCATTACTTCGTCGGATATGTTTCCGTTGTTGAAGATGGCCAACGAAAGATCGAAATCACGGCAGGCCAGGTACGCTTCATGGGGCATTGTGCTGTTACCCACGCATACCTCGTGTATCTCCGCGATTGAGACATCTTCGCCATACATTTGGTAGCGCCCAAAGCATCGGGGCAACACTCGAAATGTAGTTTGATACTCAAATTTTTCTCGGCTACGATCATCGCTTGCTTCAGTTCCAGGTAGCATGATGAATTGATACGTACGCATTTCTTGTATGCCAGCATCCATCATATGGTAAACCGATTGAAAATGTTTCTCTCTGGTGTCGCCTGGGAGGCATAAAATGATTTCTGAGAATGTGGATGTGTCGGTTAGTGCCGACCCCTTGGCCATTTTGACGATCGCGTCAAAACCAATGTTGGCTCGCTTAATGTTGCTTAGGACTGCAGTGTCAGTGGACTGTACTGAAGCACCTATTTGGATGGTTCCATTAAGGATTTCGGACATCTCAACTATTCGGTCCTTTTGATTCTTAGCAGTTGCAGTGGCTATGAAAACCGGCCATCCCTTTTCTTGTTGAAGAGCGGCGAAATGCTTCGCTGTTTCGATGTCCTCAGGAAATAATCCCCAGTTTAAATCCGCCAGATTTAGGCCGGACACCTTGGCCCGCTTGGAAATATAGTCGATTTCCTGATTGATGCGGTCCTGGGTGAAACGGGGAGTCTTGTTCATGTACAGGATTCCATCATGGCAGAAAGTGCAAGAATAAGGGCAACCGCGGGAGGTTTGGATTAGAGGAGTAAGTGAATCATCAAAAAATTCATCCAGCATTCCGCTTAAGTAGGGAGAAGGAAGGGTGGCGTCTATGTCTCGAATCCGAGGCAACAGATCACCACGGATGAATTTATCGCCAACCAAATAGTGAGTGTTTGGGATCCGGATTAAGCTTGATTTCAAACGATTTGCATCGAAGTTGACCGCCTCCAGAGCTCGGAATAGTTCTACAAAGGCTTGCTCGCCCTCTCCGTCGACGTAAAAGTCGATATCGGTATGCTGCTGGAGAAACCCATGCTGTTTGGATATGTCGGTGGGATAGTTTGGCCCTCCGAAGACTGTGATGACATTAGGATGGTTTAGTTTTATTCGGTGAGCAAATTCCAGTTGTAGGCGTTCATTCCACATGTAATTGGAAAAACACGCCATAGCCGGGGTTGTTTCATTTAAATATTGCTCGAATTTCGCTGGGTACTTGAACAACCGGATATCGATGGCATTTTTCAGCTGATGCTTTGCATATGCCGAGACATATCCGATTGCCAGCGGGGTCAAGTTTGCGTCTACTACGCTACCTACATGGGTCAAGTCTGCGAATGTAACTGCGACCATTTGTGCTCTCTCTCTCATCTGTTAAAGGTCGAACTTAAAAGATCTCTAAAGCCCGTGTAAGGCTTGCCTGGTGTTCACTGTAGATAGGGGGTTAGCTGGAATCAATGCGGGAAATGCCTTGATGTTGGTTCTGACTCTAATTCCTTCAACTTAGTCCAGCAATTCCGGGTTTCGACTCAAAAACTTTGCCCCCATTCTTGGCCAAAATGCCCGATCTTGCTGAGGCATCTCTAATAACGACCAGACGCGCTGTTGGAGTTTCTCGTCTTCATCGGTAGTTTCCCAGGTACCCGCTATCCGCTCGTCCATCTCAACCGCCACTTCAAGGAGCTCCTCAGGGGTGTTCTCTATGACCTCGACTCCAATGTCCTCAAAGTGAGTCGCCCCGGAAAAACCTTCTGGACATGTCTCGATAAATTCTCGAAAAGTCAGATATCTGTGAGTGGTGCGATGCCACATTTTTTGGGGTATAAATAAGCTGCCTGGGTACATTGCGTAAGCAATTTCGGATGTAAATGCAATGTTGGCGGTCACTACATGCCGCCGAAAAATTCTTGGAATTGTATTGATACCACTGGTGCCACCGTGGAAAAATCTGCAATGGGCTCCCAAATATATGTCCATAAAGTCACTTCTACCTTTAGTGGCGTAGTCGATTATCATGGGGTTGGTGGTTTGGAGGGGTTCCTTAACCATTGCACCCATTCTAATTACGAAGTATCCGCGCCTTACCATTTCCTCTGCTGCGAGTAAATAATTGTGTATAGACGCATTGCGGTAGCCGTGATTGTCCTCATCCTGATTCAGGAGAGAACTCCATGGGTTGCCTTTATCGCTCTCTTTGTAACCCGTGTCACGGGCGTGAATACAAACGAAAGGTGTTCCTTCTGTAACGCCTAGATCCCTAAGACCAGTGTTACCCAAACGTTCCTCTTTAGCGGTGAAAAATAGGTGCTTGCTTGATCGTGGAATTATACCCTCACGATCCTCGTCATTTGGAAGATGAATTACATGTTGTTCTCCGCCTGGTAGAAGGGAGTTTGCATGGGCCAACAAAGCTCCCATTGGGGGAATGTGCAGGGTTCTCTCCCACATTATTTTCAACTGTAGGTTGGAGATTCTAATACCATAATGCATTATGTCGAAGGTTCGCTTGGGATGTAAACCGGCATCACGTTCGCATAGGTACTGTTCGGTGGCTTGCGCAAACATGCCAAAGGGTAGGCTGTTCAACTGTCCAAAACGTATCAATACCAAAGGCCTCAGAGCACGTAGGATCAATACAAGGGGAATGACGGATGATAATTGAAAGGCGCGTAGAATCTTTCGGCACAGTACTGACCTTCCACCTTCCTTGATTTGACTAATATGCCGACGCCAAAAAGGACACTTGTTGAAATTAGTATCGGAATTCATAGTGGATTTAGCTGTGTTTACGAACACTACTTTTGCGAAATGTGGTAGCCGCTGAACTTTGGTAGTGAACACGCGTCCTATGCCGCTTTGGCCACTGGCAAATTATTTAAAATCAGTGACCAGCGACCGTTGTCTGAATCCCATTCAGACGATTGCTCAGGGTCAATAGCATCTACTCCGTGGATTAGTGGGGGATAGAAAACAACTGTGTCTCCAATATTTAGCTCTAGGTCCGTTTCTGGGTGAAATTTTTCGCCGAATAAATCCAAGAAGTAAAGACCACCGGTTTGGTAATCCTCACCCCGCTTGCTCATCATAGTTACCCATGCCACTTTGACTAAATTGGTAGGGTCTCGGTGCATTTGTGTGTGTCCACCCCCCAAGGGATAATGGTGTATCTGAACACGAGGGACGACATTATCGTCGCAGGTGTTGCTGATGATTTTTTCAGGATCATATTCGTTCAAGGTCTCATACACCTGAAGCGGACCCAAGACATCGGGGAATATGTCAAAGGGTTCAGAATTCCATCTAAAGAAGTGATAGCTGTGTATCCGCATCAACACTTTGTAAAGAGGATTTTCCTCGTTGACATTATGGAAGTTGGGACAATTCCCTTGAATTTTGTGAAAGCTAGGAGGGGCGGTTTGGCCGTAGTCATGTGTGGCCTTCCGTAATTCTACGATTTCCTCTGTAGGATGCACCGACCTCACAATAAATATTTTTCCCTCAAATAAATCACGGCGAATTTGCGAATCGTGGCCCAAAACCCGTTCTCGAAAATCAGAATAATAAATCTCCGATACGCCCGAATAGTGCAAGTTGGGTGTGGATTCCTTCTCTAATTGTGAGATAGTTAATCCATGATTGGTTGTTCGAGTCATGTGTGTTACCCCTCCCTTAAAACGTTACTCTAGTGCTTGCTAGAGATTAGCCTATCGTTGTGAGTAATCAAATCCGGATAAATAAGTGCATTTTTGAAGGATCAGATGATTTCGGTCTATTCCCCTAGAGTAATTTTCACTCCCCGCTAGTAGCTCCACTTATATTGGTTTCCCCCTAATTGGTCCAATCTAGGGGATTAATATGTGGTTTCAGCAATTGCATTTGATACTTAGATACAATTAATAGATCATCTCGTGTGGAAATTGATACAATGTTGCGTCGCTATCGGGGAGATTGTTGGGAATCGGACCGCACTGGAGTGTTTTCGGAAATTTGCGGCTGATGACATCGTCCACTGAAAGGCCAAATATCATGAACCGTTCCTGCCAGTACACAGATTGTTTTACTCTCGAAACCAGCCCTTCAATCAGGAGTTCATCAACCGTACCGAGTACCCGATATTGTAGGTAGGCGTAGAAGTACTGAATGATGGCGTTGTCTGGTGCCGTCTTGGTAGCTACGTATTTGAGCCAAGTTAGCTGTTGTTGTAGTTTCATAGGTCGTGTTTCAAGCAACAACCGGCTGAAATTTAGCCGGACGTTCATATAAAACCATATGTCATCCAAACCACACGTTTTGGGGACTTGATCCAATTGGTAGAAGTCGGAAGCGTTCAAAAATCCTGAATTATGACCATTTTTTTCACCGAAGTGGGATTGCTGGATCCGACCTTGTTCAATGGCTCGTTGCCGAGAGTAAGTACCCAATTGGTAAGGAGATACATCAACCCCGTTATCCCCTTTCAAGGATCCTTCTTGATCCCCTAATAAACCTTGTTCCACCATGGCGTCGTAAATGGGTGTGTTTTTCCAAGGTTGCAAGATGGCCAAATTATGCCAATCGAAACCCATCTCCTCACATAACTTGACGGTGTCAAATATCATTCGCATTGTTTCGTTGGGAAAACCTATGATCAAAAGAGCCCGGGTGTTTATTTGAGGATATTTGGATAGAATCTCGGCTGCTCTCAGGAAAATCCTCGGGGTTCCGGGTTTCTTTATGTCTCGAAGAATGGAGGCATTGCCCGATTCAATGCCTATGTTGAGGCCGATGCATCCGCTTGCTGCGGCTGCGGCCACCACCTCATCGTTGAGAGAGGCTGCAATTACTCCGTTGGTCGCATCCCAAGTCATATTGAGATTTCGTTTTACCATTCCGTTGAATAATTCAACGGCACGTTTTTCATTTTTGAGTAGATCATCGTCAAGCCAGATGATATGACCTACGCCGTGTTGCTCGTATAAAAGCGTCAATTCATCAAGAACAGACTCAATCGATCGCTGGCGTACTCCTTTCCCGTTGAACGATCGAACGTTGCAAAAAGTGCAGGCCGCGCGGCAACCGCGGTTCGACAGTACGGTAGCAATGCTGGTGTCTTCGTAGCGGAATCCATACCACGAGCCCAAAGTTCCGACCTGGGAGTGCTTCCCTATGTCCATGATTTCGTATGGTGGGATAATGTCCAAATCCTGCTCCTCAGGAGTGAACTGCTGTGAAAATCGAACCCCAGTATTCTGGGACGGCAGTCGAATAACCACTTGCCCAATCTGTTCCATGGTTAATTTACCGTTCACCAGATCAATAAAACGTATAAATGCCTTTTCGGCCTCGTTCAAAAAAGCGAAATCAGCCTCGGGAATTCCATTCATAATTTCTTGTAAATCGTGGGTCACATGGACGCCACCAATAGCAACAGGTACCTTACTACCGTCAGCCCGCCAAGAAGGCTCAAATTCTTTGCACGCTTTACACACGTCGGTAAGGGAGGGTCCTGTGACGGAGAAGATGCAGGTTATACCGATCAAGTCTGGTTGGTGTTCATTTATAGCATCGAACAATATACCTTTCCAATTGGAGGTATAGTCAAAACCAACTCCACTTTCGGACGAGGCCACATTTTTCAGCAATTCGTGGTTCAAATTGCATATTTTAGCGTCGTAACCGTTGTTAATTAGGTGCTTAGCGATGACACCCAGGCCGTAGGTGGGATAGTTATTGGCCCGTCCTCTTTTGGCAATATCATAGTCAAAAAGAGCTTCTTGCACATCCGGCGGATTGACTAAGAGTATCTTCCGAATTTTTGCCCCGCCGAATAGGGTGGTCAGATGATCGGCCAATTGCTCTGTTTCTACGACATTTGCACTAGAGAAATCGTGAATCGAGAACGTATTTGATGTCTCCAATCTAATTGTTTGCAACTGTAAACGAGCCCCCTATATCAAAGATAGATTGTAAACAAATAGCAACCAGCAACCAGCAACCAATGCTATGTAGACTTGGATAATTTGTCAGCACTTAATGGATCCATTACCTGATTCTGTCTTAGAAGAACACGACTTAGTTATTTAGATGTAGCAGTCGTAAGAATGAGCACAACTTGTTACCGGACCATATCACAATATAAAAGCGTCGCTTTGTAGCCTATGGTCCGGATATATTGTATATGCCTCCAGCACGCTGCAGGAATCGGTCAAAAACTCGAGCCACATGACGTCCAAAGAAACGACCGGTGGGAGTTAGGCTAAGAGAATCCCTGCCAAATTCTAAAATACCGTCTTTCTTAAAGTTGGCCAAGGAGCTAATCTCTTGTGCAAAGTAAGTTTCGAACGAAATTCCGAACTTACTTTCAATTTGCTTGTAGTCTAGGGATGAATCGCAAAGGATTCTGAATATTACTTCGCGTCGCAATACGTCATCACTATCCATCTTAAAGCCAGATTGAATCGGGAATCGGCCTTGGTCAATGGCCTCGTAGTACTCGTTTATCCCGTACGTGCTTTGATAATAGGCATTGCCAATTGCGCCGGTAGCAGTAGGTCCTAGGCCTATCAGATCGTGGGTCCTGCCAGTGGTATACCCGCCGAGATCTCTCCAAGCCCTCTTTTCATTAACAGACTTTGCCATTTCATCTGATGACTTGGCAAAGTCACCGATCCCAACCCATACGTATCCGTCAGCCGTGAGGGACTTAACGGAGTCATAGAACATTAGAGGCAACTCCTCGGCCGGGGGAAACGCGTTGGTATCAAGCATTCGCATATGCTTTCGCAACTCTGGTGCGTGAGCATATTTGATTAATGTGATGCGCTCTGGAGCCAATTCCTTGACTAGATTGACGGTATTTTCGAAGGTCTTGCGAGTCTGCTTCGGAAGTCCATACAAGAGATCAAAGTTAAAGCCGTCAAAACATGCTCGTACATCTGGCGACAATAATTCATCGACCATTTCCACTGGCTGAACCCTATTTATTGCTTCCTGGACTTCACGGTCAAAGTCCTGAACACCAAACGATATTCTGTTAATACCAAGGGTGCTGTAATACTTGAGATTGTCTTGAGTGGTCGTACGGGGGTCGATTTCCATGGCGAACTCATGGATTCCATCTAGATCTGCAATGGACCCTAATTTGTTGACGAGCTGTTTAAGCTGGTCATTTTCTAGGTGCGAGGGGGTTCCTCCTCCCAGGTGAATTTCTTTGATGTTGGGCCTGACTCCAATTTCGGAAAACACTTTGTCGAGCAATTCGATCTCGCGAAATAAATAATTTACGAAATGTTGCATCCTCTCGCGATTGTTGGTAACTATAATGTTGCAAATACAGTAGAAACATAACTTCGCACAGAATGGGATGTGGACGTAAAGTTGCACCGGGTCTTCAGCATGTTTCGAAAAGAAGTCTGTTAATGACTCGACATAATCAGCATGGTCTAGCTGATTGGACCAATCACCGTGAGTCGGATAGCTGGTATAATACGGCCCCTTATCGCTGAATTGCTCCAATAACTTTGGATTCTGAGTAAAGTCTGGGACCAGCGATGTTTTAGCGGAACTCATTGCTACTCCTAAATAATCACAGTGACACTGTACTTGATGTCACTGTGTTCAAAATGTGATGACATCTTACCCTTGAACATCTAGCTTAGCTAGGCCTCTACCTAGGCCTCGACTAGGCTGGATGAGGGCTTCTTGGTTTTAATGTGGGGTTAATCGGGCATTACTTCCGGGATGTAGAGTTTGACTGGAGCTGCCGTATGTCTATCTGCGACTTCGTCACTTGCGTTGCTGTACATAGACAAGAACCAACGGCCATCGGCCTTATTCCAATCTGGCTCCTTGTCTTTATCTGAAGGAGCTACACCGTGGTATACCGAGGCGTAGCAAAAGCAGATGTCGCCAATATCGATATCATCTTCGATGTTGATGACCTGATCTCCTTGCCCCACCAGATAGAATCCGCCATCATGATAATCCACGCCACGTTTACTCATATAGCCAGAAAATATTAGGCGTTGATGGCGGTACGGGTCGGTATGTGGTTCTAAGTATCCGATGCGAGGAGGATATCGAACTACTTGAATTCGATCGACCACTCCATCTTTGGGGGTATTGTTCTCATATTCGTTGGCTTTAAGACCCATTAGCAGTTTAAGTACGCGCCAACGTTCGTTAATCGGATCGAACAGATTGAAAGGATCATCGTTCCACGAATAGAAATAACATGAATGTTTGCACGAGGCGACGCTATAATTTTTGCCGGTTTCTGGGTCTATCATCCGGTGGAAATCGGGCGAACCCTCTAGCATTTTGTGGAACTCGGACGGCTTGTTCTTACAGTATTCGTGAACGTCCTTTCGTAGATTGGTCATGAACTCTTTGGGAAATGCTCCCTTTATTAGGTATGCGTCTCCGCTATACAGGGACTCTACAATCGATTGAACGAAGGAATCTGATTGCTCCTGAACCTTCGACTTCAATTCTTCGAAGTCCATTTGGATTACATTCCGAACTCTCTCCGGTCGAGGTCCGGAGTTTTCAACCCTGTCCCATGCGGCCCCATAACTACTTTCCATCACTTACATCCCCGTAAATTCGTATCCGATATTATAACACCGCTAATGTACTATCTGCCCGAAACTTTCTAACACGCCATCCGCATGTTTTCCGAATTTCGATCCTACTAACCAGAAAAGCTGCGTTTGTTAGAGGGGCTGAAGTTTACCCTAGTCTGTTTTCAAGATCTCATGTTTAGACTCAAGTTCCGTCAGGTCAGAATACTTGCACAAGAAGTCTTTACCGACTCGGCAGTTAATCTTCAAGTCTTTTGCCCCCAAATAACTGTTACAGACCGCTGTCAAAGATCGGATACGTTCTTGTAATTGCTCGTCAGTTTTGGTGTAAGTCAATTTCCCATCAAGCCGATTCAGCATCTCTGAGACTATGTCATTTATTTCCTCGGGAGTATTCTCGATGACCTCAACGCCGGCATTGTCATAAAACGACTGGCTGACGCCTCCGCTCAACGGTGACGACAATATTTCATTGAAAGTCAGGTTCCTTTGTTCCTTTTTTGACCATAGAAGCCTCGGAAGAAATAAGTCCTTACTTGACGACCACATTGTACCCCAAGGTAAATAATTCGTTTGTACCATTGGGACTCCGAAACTAACTGAAATTGCGCCGAGGCCTGAGGATGTTGCGATAAAAAACCGGCATTGAGCGCTCAAGAAGACATCCATCCAATCGCTGCGAACATCGTTATGTGCATAGTCTATGACATGCTTCATTGGCGATAGCCGCTTCATTGAGGGATCGCCCATTCTAATTACCCATCCTCCATGGGCAAC
>Ga0315305_1000023_pt1 | contig 14167 bp, 23 predicted proteins | sample CB9_Tmax_529_MT_FD_204537 | JGI IMG/M metagenome (GOLD analysis project Ga0315305, IMG submission 204537) | Metatranscriptome of marine microbial communities from Western Arctic Ocean, Canada - CB9_Tmax_529 (Metagenome Metatranscriptome) | ecosystem: Environmental > Aquatic > Marine > Oceanic ...
AAAAACACCACCACCCAATATGGAAACCTCACCGGATCAAGCGTATCAGCTAGGAACTGTGAACCTCTTACAAAAAAACTATCGCTCAGAGGATCCCGAAAATAGCTTGCAACCGTAAGCGGCAGAATGATAATAGAGAACGCGAAAATCAAGGGAATCATTCCGGCCGAATTAACTCGTAACGGAAGAAATGTTGACCCCGTCTGACGCTGCATACGACCACCCCTGAAAACACTTCGACCATATTGTACCGGCACTCTCCGTTGCGCTTCAGTAAACAAAACAATCACATATATAATGCCGAACCCGAACAAGACCAACAGTAGAAGGCCGCCTGCCTCATCTCTCTGTAGGAAGCCTTGGCCGACTACTTGTGGAAATCGCGCCACTATTCCCCCAAATATGATTAAGGACACTCCGTTCCCTAAACCTCGCTCTGTAATGAGTTCACCAAGCCATACTAGGAACGCGGTCCCTGCGACCATCGACAAGAGCATCGCAATTGTAGGTAAATTCAATCCAAATTCCATCTGAGGAAGAACCCCAGACTGGCGTAAAAGTGTCAACTGACCCCAAGACTGAAAGAACGCTATAGGAATCATGAGATAATGTGTTATTTGGTTGATACGCTGTCTGCCAGACTCACCCTCTTGGGATATCGCTTTCAGACTTGGAACCACAGGCACCAGAATTTGCATCACTATAGAAGCAGTAATGTACGGATAGACACCCAGTGCCGCCACACTCAAGTTGGCAAGAGCACCACCACTGAATAAATCCAAGAACCCCAGGAGAGCCTCACTCTGAAAGGCCAGGTCCAACTGCTGAGTGTCTACACCAGGTACTGGCACATGTGCAACGAACCGAAAGACGACCAGCATAGCAAGCGTAAAAAGAATCCTATCACGCAAGTCTGGAACCTTCATCGCATCGATCATCGACTGTATGAGCTGGGGCCTAGCGACCTCAGGCCTAGTTGGTTGAGCCTGTCGCACTATACAATCTCCTTAACAGTACCGCCAACAGCCTCGATTTTCTGACGTGCTGCTCGTGAAAAGCTATGGCCTTGCACCACTAAAGGAGCATCCAAATCACCCCTGCCCAAAATTTTTACGGGTTGCTTAAGATCTTTAACAATGCCACGCTCTATCATCAACTGGAGAGTCACTTCAGTGTTCGCAGGAAATCTGGTCAATCTATCAATATTAACCACACTGAACTCTTTACGGAAAATGTTTGTGAATCCCCGCATCATGGGTAGCGCTTTCGTGATCGGGTTTTGCCCACCCTCAAAATTGGGCCTTACACCGCCGCCACTCCTCGAATTTTGGCCCTTCATTCCCCTTCCCGAAAAACTACCATGGCCACTACCATCACCACGACCAACTCTCTTGCGCGCTCGCTTGGCACCCTTCGGAGGTCTTATCTCATCTTGTCTCATATCTGTTCTCGTATTTTGTCGGCTTGCGGCCGAGATTAAGATTTCTTCTTTGCAGACGCCCGTTTCTTATGTGGTTTCTCAGCTACAGGAATTAACACCACTTCCACTAGGTGTTGCACTTTGTTGATCATCCCAAGGATAGATGGGCTGTCATCATGCTCCACAGTGTGGTTGAGACGCCGTAACCCCAGACCAGCTATAGTTCCACGCTGATCCTGGGGATAGCCTATCGAACTCTTCTTCCATGTAATAGCTAACTTTGCCATGTTTTCAAATACCAATCATCTCCGAATCAGGGATTGTTTCTATTCATTATTGAGACTGCCCGTCCACCAATGCCTTCCGCTTGGCCAATACCACATCAGGGTCTTTCAGCATAGAGAGCCCTTTGAAAGCAGCCTTAACAGAATTAACAGGATTTGTGCTTCGCCTTGCCTTCGTAAGAATGTCAGTTATTCCGGCCAATTCCACGACCGCCCTGACAGAGCCTCCTGCTATCACTCCAGTGCCTGGAGACGCTGGTTTAAGCATTACTTCGGAGGCACCATACGTAGCATTGACCTCATGCGGTATAGTAGTTCCCTTACGCGCCACATCAATCATGTTCTTACGAGCTTTAACAGCGCCTTTTTTGACCGCGTCCGGTACAGCATCGGCTTTACCCATACCTATACCAACACGCCCATCACTATCGCCCACCACGACCACTGCATTAAAACTCAAATGGCGACCACCCTTTATTACTTTGGCCACGCGTGAAATCTTAACCACTCGCTCTTCCATAAGCGAGTTCTCATAGTTTCCTCTATCTGAAGAGTAAGTTGTCATCAGAACAAGAGTCCTTCCTTACGAGCTGCCTCGGCGATCGCTTTCACACGACCATGATATTTATAACCCCCACGATCGAAAACCACAGTGTTTATACCGCTGTCAATTGCCCTGCGGGCAATGAGGGATCCAACTATACTGGACACCTCACACTTGGGCTTGCCATTACGTTGATCTCGCACCTCGGAATCAAGGCTAGACGCAGTCGCTAGTGTCACTCCATGACCATCGTCGATCACCTGAACGTAGATATGTTTGTGGCTACGGAACACAGCCATCCTAGGCCTTTCAGACACACCTTCTACTTTCCGTCGGATTCTTCGGTGGCGTGCTATCCTACCCACTACACTTGATCTATCACGTGGCATGACTAAATTGTTCTCCTAGCACTCTTACCCGGCTTCAGCTTGACTTGCTCGCCTCTATATCGTGCACCCTTACCGGTATAGATATTGGGGGGTCGGACCGCCCTAATCCTGGCAGCCGTTTGACCAACAGCTTGCTTGTCTATCCCACGTACAAAAACCACATTATTATCCTCAACTAAAAGCGTAATACCATCCGGAGGTTGTATCTCCACAGTATGACTCAGCATCACACTCATAGTTACGCCAGCACCAGTTTGCTGAACACGATATCCTACACCGACCAACTCCACCACCTTCTCAAATCCCTCACTGACACCAACAATCATGTTGGCCAAAAGGCTGCGTGTCAGTCCATGTAGAGCCTTATGGTTTTTCTCATCTGAAGGCCGTTCGACCCTTATAACACCGTCTTTAACAACCACGTCCAAATCTGGGTGTACATCACGTGAGAGTTCACCTTTCGGTCCTTTTATCCCTATCGCTACACCGTCAATAGAAATATTGACACCGGTTGGTATAGAAATTGGTTGGTTACCTACTCTAGACATATTTTACCCTTTACCACACGTAACACAGGAGTTCTCCTCCTACGCCACCATGAACCGCCTGTTTCCCAGTCATAACACCCCTGGATGTGGACAGGATAGGTATCCCTAAACCGCCATAGTAACGAGGTATTTCTCCTTTTCTCACATAAACCCTTAGACCAGGACGGCTGACACGCTTAAGTCCATTGATATTAGATTCACCGTTCTGATCGTAATTTAATGACAAACTGATGACGCCTTGAGGCGTATCACCTTCACGTACCTCAACATCCTTAACGAACCCCTCGTTCTTAAGAATGTTCGCTAACGAAACCTTCATTCTGGACGACGGTATCTTCACCGAGTCATGCCCTACGCTCATCGCATTTCGAATGCGTGTAAGCATGTCCCCAATAGGATCTGTTACTGACATACTACTCCTCTATTACCAGCTGGCTTTCCGAACCCCAGGAAGTAATCCTGTAAGCGCCATTTCCCTGAAACAGATCCGACAAAGCCCAAAGTGCCTAATATAAGCCCTTGGCCGCCCACACCTGTGACAACGATTGTACGAACTCACAGAAAACCTCTGGCGTTTCTTCCATTTCGCTATTTTTGATGCCTTTGCCAAACCACTTTCCCCCTTAAGTTACAGTCGAGTAAGCTACAGTCGAGCCTTCCCCGTCACGCGTGAAAGGTACTCCCATCAATTCCAGTAACCTGAGTCCTTCCTGATCAGTCCTTGCCGTCGTCACAACCACCACCTGAAGACCTCTAATACGGTCTATGGAATTGTAGTCAATCTCTGGAAATATTACCTGTTCCCTAATTCCAAGAGTGTAATTACCTCTACCGTCAAACGATTTTCTAGAGATCCCTCGAAAGTCTCTGATCCTCGGCAGAGCCGAGCTGATTAATCTGTCAAAAAATTCGTACATACGCCTCCCGCGGAGAGACACCGCCAATCCAAGCACCATCCCTTCTCTAACCTTGAAATTGGCTATTGATTTGCGAGCTCTGGTGGCTATAGGTCGTTGTCCGGATATCAAGGATAAATCATTGGTAGCGTTCTCGATCGCCTTCGCGTTCTCCAAAGCCTCGCCAAGACCTATATTTAACACCACTTTGCTAAGCTTGGGCACTTGCATAGGGCTAGTGTACTTGAATTCCTTCAAAAGCTGTGGGGATATGTCACTCCGGAACCTTGCCTGTAACCGCGGCAGAGATGCAGGCCCAGATTTGCCATCTGACCCATCCTGGCTTTCCGACACTACCTCACCCTTTGCAGCCCCTGCCGAAGTTTTTGCCCGCGCAGACTTCTTCTGAGTTGCCTTCTTTGGAAGAGCAACCTTCGTTTTCCTCTTAGTACCAGTAGCCTCAACCGCTTTCGTCTTAGCCTTAGCATCTACACGACCAGCGCCTCGGCCACTCGCAACTTTACGCCCTGATGAACGTTTAGAAGAAGTCGCATTTACCACAGGTTCTTCCTGTACGCTTCGATCCAATTTATCGTTTTGCTCCGTGGTCACTCGATTATCTCCTCGCAACTCTTACAGACACGGGCTTTAGTGCCGTCCGGAAGAGCTTTCGCTCCTACTCTAGTCGGGCGATCACAGTGAATGCACATAAGAACAACCTTAGCCACGTCAACAGGAAGTTCTTTCTGAATGATGCCTGCCTGTCTCACTGTGCTGGTAGGTTTGGTATGTCTCTTGACAACATTCACACCTTCCACCAAAACCTTATTGTCCCCTGGGAAGGCTTTTTGAACTCGCCCCTGTTTACCACGATCTCGACCCTTAGTAACCAGTACATTATCATTCACTCTGATTTTCATTTCATAGGACCTCTGGTGCCAGCGATACGATTCGCATAAAGTTCTTTTCCCGTAGCTCACGAGCCACAGGCCCGAAGACGCGTGTGCCACGAGGCATCTGGTCCTCACCAATCAGAACAGCAGCGTTATCATCAAAACGAATGTGTGACCCATCAGCGCGACGATGTGACTTCAGAGTCCGTACCACTACAGCTCTAACAACTTCGCCCTTAGTGACACCAGCAGCTGGGGCAGCTTCTTTCACTGATGCCACTATGACATCACCTAACCCAGCATATTTCCTTCCGCTACCGCCAGGCACACCAATGCAAGCTATCGTCCTAGCTCCTGAGTTGTCCGCAACTTTAAGACGGGTGTACTGCTGAATCAATCCTGTTCCTCCTGTTCGACTGGGCTGGGCTCCGATGTAGGAGGGTCTTCGCTGACCGCAGAGGATTTAGCATCCTTGACTTTACTAGAACTTTTCCTCGTCGTCTTAGCTTTTGTTTTTGCCTTAGCCTCAGGCACTTCCGTTTCAATAACAGCATCCGAATCGATTGCATGTGAATCTGATGACTCTTCGCCTTTTGAGACTTCTCTCTCATTTTTTGGCGTTTTGGTAGTATTGGCCTTGGTTGAGCTCTTGGCCGTAGCCTTGGTGGCAGTCTTGGTTGTGGCCTTGGAGGTAGCTTTCTTTCTCTTTGTAACTTCATCTCCCTCAGATACAACTGCTTCGATTCCACTCGTAGACTTACCACCATCAGGTTGGGATTTTGGAGTGCCTACGGTCTCTCCCTGATGGTTATCCACTCCATTAGATCGCTTGCCCGACTGTGTTGGCTGCCCAGAAATTCCCTCGGCGCCAATATCTTCGGGCTGTATATCTGCAATATCTCCACGGGAGACAATCTTAAGCACGCGCCATCGTTTGGTCTTAGAAATGGGACGTGTTTCCATCATCTGTATGACGTCACCCACCTTGCAACTGTTTTCGGCATCGTGCACAAAATACCGTGTCCTGCGGGTCAAAGACTTTTTGTAAAGCCTATGTGCTCGCCTTCGTTCAACCACAACCACTAGGGTGCAGTCCATTTTGTCGCTAATCACTTTGCCTACCCGAACTTTTCGTCTATCGAAACTCATAACGCGGCTTTGGCCAGTTCCCTTTCGCGAATTATCGTGTTTATTCGCGCAACTCTTTTGCGCACATTTTTAATCTCTTTGACATTTGTGGTCTGCATTGTAGCCATACTAAAACGCAGATTCATTAACGCCCTATGCGAATTGCCCAGCTCCTCAGTCAATTCCTCATTTGCCAGACCCCGCAGGTCATCTGTTTCCATATGTAAGTATGTCTCGCTATATCCCAACTTGCTTTTCAACTATTTTGGTAGATATAGGCAGCTTTGTGGACGCCAACTGCAAAGCCTGCCTCGCTTCATTTTCTGTTACTCCAGCCATTTCAAAAATAATCCGTCCGGGCTTTACAACTGCCACCCAGTGATCAACTGCACCTTTCCCTTTTCCCATCCTAGTCTCAGCTGCACGTGCAGTCACGGATTTGTCCGGAAAAATCCTGATCCAAATTTTCCCACCCTTGCGAGCATACCTAGTTATCACACGTCGAGCTGCCTCGATTTGCCTAGACGTTATCCAAGCAGCTCCAGTCGCTTTAAGACCATATTCACCATGGTGCATGGTACTGCCGGACACAGATATACCTTTCCGACGACCTCTGTGTTTATTCCTGTACTTAACTCTTTTCGGCTGCAGCATCCGTATCGTCCCCTGGTTTTTTCGAATTGATCACTTGTTCACGTTTTTTAGGCCTTTGCCCTGTTGTTGCCTCCGAGGCCCTAACAGTCACTGCGATTGGACCTATCTCATCAGCTTCCACACTTTCTTCCTCAGCATCTCCAACCTTCAGGGTTACTTCTATAGGGGACATGTCTTCAATTTCTGGCTCGCCTTGTTTAGGCAAAACCTCCCCCTTGTATATCCAAACTTTAACACCAATCCTTCCAAATTCGGTGGCTGCCTCAGCAATACTGAAATCTATATCCGCCCTTAGGGTATGAAGAGGAACCCGTCCGTCCATAGCTTTTTCTCTTCTCGCAATATCGGCCCCACCCAATCTACCCGAGCAAATTACTTTTATGCCTTCGGCCCCAGCCTGCATAGTTCTGGTCACAGCCTGTCTGATAGCCCTTCTGTAAGCGATACGACGAACCAGCTGATCGGCTATGCTACGTGCCACTATAAACGAGTCTAATTCCGGTTGGCGAATCTCTTGCACATTCAGCCTGGCTCGTCTATCTGTAAGACCCGCCAGCACCTTGCGTAATTCCTCTACTTTTTGCCCACCCCTACCGATGACTATCCCGGGCCGGGCCGTATGAACTGTAATAATAAGGTCGCTAGAACTCCGCTCAATGTCTACGCGGGAAATTCCAGCGTCAGGGTATTCTTCGGTGATCTTTTTTCTGATAGCTAAATCTTCCAACACGAATCCGCGGTATCCACTCTGACTACCTGCAAACCATTTTGCTTGCCAATCTTTGATTATCCCAAGCCTAAAACCTACCGGATGTGTCTTATTTCCCACTACCTGATCCCTCCTCGTCAACAACCACAGTAATATGGCTATTTCTTCTATTTATTGTGCCCACCCTACCCCTGGCACGAGCCCTGAAGCGCTTGAGACGTGAGCCTTCATTGGCATATATTTCCACAATTCTGAGATCCGACATCCTCCACAACAGTTCGTTTTCTGCATTCGATGACGCAGATTTAACTACTCTAGCCACTTGCGAGGCCACAGGGGTTGTTATGAATTCAAGAATTTTCAGTGCTTCTTCAACTTTTTTACCTCGCACCAAATCCGCGATAGGCTTAACTTTCTTCGCTGAAATCCCTGTGTTCTTCGCTGTTGCGTTAGTTGACAATCTTGCACCCTTATCCTGCGCTAGCCGGTAACAGTCGTGGTACGTTCTGTCCGTGTAGAATGGCCACGAAAAGTCCGTGTTGGAGAAAACTCACCTAATCTGTGGCCCACCATGTTTTCCGTTATAAACACTGGTATATGACGTCGTCCATCATGAACTCCTATGGTAAAGCCTAGCATATCCGGCATTATCATAGACGCCCTGGACCAAGTGTTGATCACGGCGGTGCTACCAGTACGACGAGCCGCATCCACTTTCTTTGCAAGCTTTACATCAACGAATGGCCCTTTCTTCACCGACCTTGACATCCCAACCTCCTGTACGATTTTTGTCCCTGTTTAACCTACCGACGCTTTCCTCTTCGGACCGATATAAATTTATCAGTAGACTTGTTGCGTCGTGTCCTATATCCCAAAGCTGGTTTACCCCATGGTGTTTTAGGGCTAGGCATACCAATGGGGGACCGCCCCTCACCACCCCCATGTGGATGATCAGACGGATTCATTACCACACCCCTCACCTGAGGCCTCCATCCCATGTTGCGCCTTCGACCTGCCTTTCCAAGTTTAACGTTCTTGTGATCAACGGCGCCAACTTGACCTACCGTGGCTACGCATTCACTGAGCACCTGCCTAACCTCCCCTGACGGCAGTCTGAGGAGTGTGTAGCGTCCTTCCTTGGCTAAAACCAAAGCCGAACTACCCGCACTACGAACGATCTGACCACCTTTACCTACTTGCAGTTCCACGTTGTGTACAAGCGTTCCATTAGGCATGGCTTTCAGCGGCAAAGCGTTACCCAGTCGTATAGTGGCACTTAGTCCAGAATCAACATTGTCTCCCACGCTCAATCCGTTTGGGGCAACTATGTACCTCCAGTCACCGTCTCTATATTTAATCAACGCTATCCGAGCCGATCGGTTAGGGTCATACTCGATAGAGGTCACTTCGCCCGGAACTCCATGCTTGTCTCGTTTATAATCAATTACCCTAAACCGTCTTTTATGCCCTCCTCCCCTATGGCGCACCGATATCTTGCCGCTAGAACTCCTACCAGTCCTCTTTTTTGTGGGTCGAAGCAAAGATTTCTTGGGACTACGGGTGGTGATATCGTCCGTAGTCTGAAACACATACCCTCGGCGGCTAGAAGTAGTTGGTTTGGCGCTCTTAAGTGGCATCTACACACCCTCAAAGATAGTAATGTTGTCACCAGCCTGAAGCGTAACCACAGCTTTCTTCCAAGACTTAGAAATTACCACACGAGGCCCTAAACGCTTTGTTTTCCCTCGCATATTGACTGTGTTCACCTTCACAACTTTGACGTCAAAAGCCTGTTCGACCGCACGCTTGATTTGCAGCTTGGTGGAGCCGACCGCTACTTCAAAAACATATCGTCCTCTCTCCTGCAACATCGTGCTACGCTCGGTTATAATTGGTCTCCTCAGTATATCCAAAGTGCTCATAATATCTACCCTTGCACTCCAGAGGACGCCAGATTTCCATTTGGACGTGAAATCGGCCCTCCCCACAATGCCTCAGCCCTACGCACAGATTCAAGTGTCATAATAACTGTTCGATGTTTAAGTAGATCAAGAGTGTTTAACAACGATGCTGAGATCAGGTCTAATCGCGAGACATTTCTCGCAGACCTGATGACTCCTTCGTTTATTCCATCACCTACCAATAGCACCCCTGGCCCTGCGCCCAAAGCGTCCAAAACTTGAACCAGGTCCTGAGTTTTCGCCTGATTCAGATCCAAAGATTCCAACACGATTAACTGGCCTCTTCGAAGCTTTTCGGAGAGAGTGGCCACCATAGACATTCGTCTCATTCTCTTGGGTGTTCGGTGACGATAACTACGCGGTTGTGGGCCAAAAACCACACCTCCCCCCCGCCATTGCGAAGCTCGAGTTGTACCTGCACGGGCAGCGCCTGAACCTTTCTGTGGCCTGGGCTTTCTACCCCCTCCCGAGACATCAGATCGGGTTTTTGTACTACCAGTACCCTGTCTAGCATTAGCAAGTTGACCCACCATTACCTGATGCACAAGGGCATGATTCATGGGTGCATCAAATACAGCGTCACTAACCTGTACATGCCGAATAGCCTTGCCTGCAGTATTGCGCAATTGTATTTTCACTTCTTTTTCACCACGGGCAGCAATTTACGAATTGTTAACAGCGAATTACGCGCGCCTGGGACGGCTCCACTTAGAAGCAACAGATTTCTCTCTGGATCTGATACCATCACCTCCAGATTTCTAACCGTGACGCGAACGTTACCCATATGCCCCGCCATCTTATGCCCCTTGATAACCCGGCCAGGTGAGCTCCCGGCCCCGATAGAACCAGGGGCCCGTTCACGGTCAGACTGTCCATGCGTTTTGGGACCGCCATGAAACCCGTGCCTCTTTACTCCCCCTGCGAACCCACGCCCCTTGGAAAAACCTATCGCATCCACCTTGTCCCCTGGCTCAAAAAGACTGACATCCAATTCCTGGCCAACCTCCAACAGTTCAATGTCATCTACTTTAACCTCACGCAGGTGGCGGAATAATTTGCCAGCCTGCCTCAAGTGTCCTTTTCTGGGCTTGTCTAGACGTTTTACTTCCTCATAACCCAATTGGACCGCATCATAGGCATCCGTCTGTAGCGTCTTCACTTGCGTAACCGTGCAGGGGCCTATTGTTATCGCGGTCACACACACAGCATCCCCAGTATCGCGAAATACCTGTGTGGTACCTATTTTTTTTCCTATGAGTTCTCGCACAGTCATGATTCTCACTCGCTAAAGCTTGATAGAGATATCGACACCAGCAGGGACATTAAGCCTGGTAAGAGAGTCAATAGTCTTCGATGTCGGCTCCAGAATGTCTATAAGACGGTTATGTGTCCGCAACTCAAAATGCTCCCTTGATTTCTTGAAAACATGCGGGGATCGAATCACGCAAAACCTCTTGATGCTTGTTGGTAATGGTATAGGGCCAGCCACCTGTGCCCCGGTACGTTCTGCCGCTTCCACTATCTGCCCTACTGACAAGTCAAGTACCCGATGGTCAAATGCCTTCAAGACTATCCTTATCTTCTGTTTATTTGTCGGAGATACTTTTGTGGTCGTCATTGTTTACCTTCTTAGGAATACCCTGCGTAGGCACCTACGCAGTTACTGCTGCCTTTGCTATTGCGTCGGGAGCCTTTTCATAGTTCTCAAACTCCATAGAGTAGCTGGCCCTACCCTGGGTCAATGAGCGAAGATTGCCAGCGTATCCAAAACTCTCCCCGAGGGCAATTCCAGCCTTGATGACTTGTATGTCGCCCTCCCCTTCTATTCCTCTGATACCAGCACGAAGGCGACCCAAGTCCCCAAGCACTTCTCCCAAAAACTCTCCTGGGGTAACAACCTCAAGTTTCATGACTGGTTCCAAAAGTATGGGCCTAGCCTTTTTTAACGCCGCCTTTGTAGCTATTGATCCAGCCACCCGGAACGCTATCTCTGATGAATCGACATCGTGGTAGCTCCCATCCACCAACGCAACTTTGACATCCACCACAGGGAATCCACCCAAAGGACCTGCCCCTAAAGCGTCTCGAACCCCTTTACCAACCGCTGGAATGAATTCTTTGGGGACGTCTCCTCCCTTTATTCGATCCTCAAATATGAAGCCTCTCCCACGTTCCAATGGTTCTATCTCTAACCAGACGTGGGCATACTGGCCATGGCCACCAGTCTGACGTATCAACCGTCCTTCAGCTCGTGATCCTAGAGTTATAGCCTCCCGGTATGCCACTTTGGGTCTCCCGACGTTACCTTCTACTTTGTACTCTCGTGCCAGCCGATCCACAACAATTTCTAAATGCAACTCTCCCATTCCTGATACTATCGTCTGTCCCACCTCTTCGTCATAAGAAAGCTTTAGAGTAGGATCTTCCTCAGCAAGTTTTCCGAGCGATTCGCTGAGCCTGTCTTGATCCACTCTCGTCTTAGGCTCAATTGCAACAGACATTACTGGCTCAGGAAAGGTGATTGTTTCCAGGATAACCGGAGCCGATTCGTCACATAGAGTGTCCCCAGTGGAAGCATTTTTCGCGCCAACTGCGGCTGCGATATCCCCTACGCCTACTTCATCAATGTCCTCACGGTGTTGAGCGTGCATCTGCACCACACGTCCTAAACGCTCCCTATTGCCTGTGGTAGCATTAAACACCATAGCACCAGCTTTTACGCTTCCGGAATACACCCTAAAATACACGAGTCTCCCGATGAAAGGGTCAGCCACGGCCTTAAATACAAGCGCCGCAAACGGAGCATCTTCCTTTGGTTCACGAATAACTTCTTCACCAGTACGGTAGTCCTTACCTTTTGCCCCAACAATGTCCAGAGGGGACGGGAGATAGTCGATAATCCCGTCCAGAAGTGGCTGTATACTTAAGTTCCTTAGCGCGCTCCCACACATTACTGGCACTAGCCGATAATCTATGGTCGCCTTTCTTAGTGCACCCTTGATCTCATCGGAAGTAATTTCTCGGCCTTCTATGTATTTAGCTATGAGATCGTCATCAGTTTCGGCTATTTTTTCTATCATAAGTGCGCGGTAGTTTTTGAATTCTTCGATCAACTCCTCAGGGACCGGGCCTTCCACAGGAGGTACCTCGGGAGAATCATCAACGTATTCGATTGCCTTTTCCTCTATTAGATCAATAACGCCCTTAAACGAATCTTCCGTCCCGAGTGGAATCTGGATGGCGACGGGAGTCGCTCCTAAACGGCGACTGATACTGTCAATCGTACGGTGAAAGTCAGCACCAACTCGGTCCATCTTGTTAACAAAACAAATCCTAGGGACATTGTAACGATCCGCCTGTCGCCAGACCGTTTCAGACTGGGGCTCAACACCCGCCACAGCATCGAAGATAACCACGCCACCGTCAAGAATCCGAAGACTTCGCTCAACCTCTGCAGTGAAATCAACGTGACCGGGTGTGTCTATGACATTTACAGTATGCCCTTTCCAGTCACACGTCGTGGCCGCTGAGGTAATCGTGATCCCACGCTCTCGCTCTTGAGCCATCCAGTCCATTGAAGCGGTACCGTCGTCGACTGCTCCAATTTTGTAAATGCGCCCGGCGAAAAATAACACACGCTCAGTGACCGTGGTCTTTCCAGCGTCCACATGGGCAATGAATCCTATATTTCTGGTAGTGCTGAAGTTTGAATTGATAGACATATGCAATCATATTTGCGGGAGATTCTTAAACGTTATCTCACCATTTGTAATGGACGAAAGCTCGGTTGGCCTCGGCCATCTTATGCAAATCCTCCCTTCGCTTCACAGCTGTTCCCTGTCCTCTGGATGCTTCAATAATTTCCTGTGCCAATCTATCCGCCATTGGGCGGCCAGACCTGGACCTTGCAGAAATGACAATCCATCGCATTGCGAGTGCAAGTTGTCTGTCAAAGCGTACTTCTCTGGGCACTTGATAGGTGGCCCCTCCCACACGCCTAGACCTGACTTCTAAAGCAGGCGTCACGTTGTTAATAGCCTGCTTAAAGACTTCTAAACCCGGTCGGTGAGCCTCTTGCTCGGCTTTATCAATGGCAGTGTATACGATCCGCTGAGCTACAGTTTGCTTCCCATTAAGCATGACTCTATTGATAAATTTGGCCAGCTCTACACTGCCGAATTTAGGATCCGGTCTAATTTCACGTTTTTGAGGTCTTCTCCTACGAGCCATGTTATCCTCATGATCCATGAAGATCTAAGGTCGCGAAACCTTAGGTCTTTTTGCTACCATACTTACTACGTCCCCTCTTCCTCTCATCAACCCCTGCCGTGTCCAATGCGCCTCTAATTATGTGGTAACGCACACCCGGCAGGTCTTTTACTCGACCGCCTCGGATTAGTACTACCGAGTGCTCTTGAAGGTTGTGTCCCTCACCCGGAATATAAGCAGTTACTTCCATACCATTAGTTAATCTTACCCTAGCAACTTTCCGTAATGCGGAATTAGGTTTCTTGGGAGTCTGAGTCCTGACTTGGATGCATACCCCACGCTTCTGGGGCGAGCCCGAATTTCTATTACCTCTATTTTTTAGGGAATTAAAAGAAAACCTAAGCGCTGGAGCTTTGTCTTTACTCCGCTTAAGGCGTCGGCCTTTCCTAACAAGCTGATTTACAGTCGGCAATACAATTCCTCATTTAAAAAATAGACTTCGCGCACTGGAAAAGGCGCAGACAGCCACCCA
>Ga0315305_1000027_pt1 | contig 13579 bp, 14 predicted proteins | sample CB9_Tmax_529_MT_FD_204537 | JGI IMG/M metagenome (GOLD analysis project Ga0315305, IMG submission 204537) | Metatranscriptome of marine microbial communities from Western Arctic Ocean, Canada - CB9_Tmax_529 (Metagenome Metatranscriptome) | ecosystem: Environmental > Aquatic > Marine > Oceanic ...
CACCATTCCATTGAACCGGAACCCTGACTAACTGTAACTGTACCACTGGCATGAAATCTAAATACAGTAAAACCATTTGCATTGAAAACTAGAGGATCACCAGAACTGGCAATAATATTGAAATTTGGTCGAACTATCCAAGAAATAGTTTTGTAGACAGAGTTTACACCATCTGAAATACTTCCTTGGAAAGATACAGTATCTCCCTCCCAATCAGAGGGTGAAGTAATACTTATATTACCAGTAGTAGGATTTACGACTAACCCTGCTTCAGTAGCTGGTTTAATTCCAGCATGAGAAGGAGTATGGACTATTGGTCCAGCCGTGACAGTTACTTGGTCATCCTTAATACCATAAGTTAGGACTGATCCTGTTTCATCAGAAGTAGGATTAGCTGTAGTACCAGATAGGGTTGTTGTAGCCATAGGAAGCCCAGTACCTGATATACCTGTTGAACCAGTAGTATGTGTTATTCCACCAGCATCTATAGTTGCAGGATATCCTGTTCCATCAGCATGACCAGCAGGAATAGTTCTAACTGTTCCCTTAGTAACTTTAAAGTCATCTAAAAAACCAGCAAAGTCGAGAGGAGTCGTAGAGTTAGGAATGAACCCTTGAGAATCTGTACCTTTATAATAACTACCTAAAGATAAAGCTCCTGCTGTAAGGCTTGTGGAATTACTAGCTGTCCCTTTACTAGTAGCATCAATAAACAATTCAAATTGGTAAGGGTTAGTTGCTTGTCTTGTAAGAGCAACATGATACCAGCGTTCCAAATCAATACCTGTACTGGAAGTTATGATTGCTGTATTCCCTAGATAAACTTTAATATTATAGTCAGTACCATTCCAGTAACAACTAAAATGGAGTTGGTCTTGTGTGTCAGCACCAGACGGAAGACGGAAATCCCAAAAGATATTTTCCAGAGTAGCACCTGACATATAGATCCAACCTTCTATGGTCAATGCTCCTGTCCCAAATGTATAGTCAGTAGATGCTGGCAGTGATGAATTACCTTTACCAACATGTTCTATACCACCCTGCCAATTAGCAGAGAAGTTCTTGTTTCCACTAGGCCATCTCATCTGAGATGCCACAAGACTACCTGCTGCTGTCGGCTTTGGTGGGTTCTCTCCCCCAAACCTTGCAACACCATTAGTAATCCTTATTGAATCAAGAAATCCGTTAGTTCCTCTATCCCATGAACTGTATTGACTGTTCCATGAACGACCAATAGAAAACTTTTGGTTTGCATCTTCAGTATTAGAAGAGTGTGAATAAGTAACATAATGACTTGAAGTCATAGCATATGCCCCTGCAAAGTTAGTAGCAGGGTTGTTGTTCTTACTGATAACCCAAGGCATACCCGCATAAGAACCTAGACCACCAACAGGTGATTCTAAAAGCCAGTGGTGTTGATGGATTAGATTCCCTTTTCTTTCCAAAATAAAATATGACCACCAACCATCTCTATGATCAATTGGAAAGCCAGAGGTCCAAGAATAACCACCATAACCACTACCTCCGGGTCCCCCCATCCTTACATTACCTTCAATTCTCCCTCCGCTTCCAAGAACAATGTTCCATCCACTACCTACATTCGCAGGACTACCATTGTTCACACTGCCACAATAGATTACATTTAAATATTCTCCACCAGCACCACCAAAGGCTGTCTCAGTTTTCCCATATGTCCCATAAGTATTCTTTGATCTATAAATTATTTCTACTGTCCAATCGTCACTACCTTTAAAGTATCCCGGGCCAGATTCATTCAAATATAATCCATGTCCACCACCATGAAATCCAGCAGGTGTATTATTTGCATTAGCACCATCCCCATATTCAAAACTTCCTGTCCCGAACATATAGTCTGTTGTTGCTGTTCCTTGACTTGACAGATCACCGGATTGCTCTTCCTCAAACTCATATTTGTTATTGGATAGATCTTCAAATGGAGTGGTATTGAAGTTCATATACAATGAGACTGCATCCCAATATGGATCTCCAGATCCTATTGGTCTAATAACACTTCCTATATTGGTTACAACTTTTGATGCTTTCCTCTCAGGAATAGTTTCTACTCTCTGAGCAGTTGTAATAGGAAAAGCTGCTGTAGGTATTGGCGCAGTTGCACCCCTATACCGTGAGACACCAGCAGTCAAACGCCAATCATCCAGATAACCTTCCATAACATCAGCAGCACCACCAGTAAGACTTCCCTGCCCAAACACAAACGCATCAGCAGGTACAGTTGGAAAAGAACTGTGTGTACGCAAAGGATGATTCCCCGGAGTAGTTACTGCTACACCACTAAACCGAGAACTACCACTTTTTGACTGACCAACTAAAGTGTCATCATTGTATACTGTTAGACCAATCTTCTTACCATATCTTTCAAACGCAAAATAAGACCATTTGTTAACGGTTAAAGCTCCGATTACTTCGCACTCCATATAACCTTGAGTACCACTACCACTATGATTCATTCCATGCCAGAATTGTGCAACAAGGGAATTATTACTATTTTTCCAAAATATTAATCCTCCAGAATCACCAGACACCTGTTTGCTGAACATCATACAAGTGTCTTGACCTGATGGTAAAGAAGTTGGATAAATCCAACCTTCAAGAGTGAAATTACCAGTACCTAAACTTGCACCATTAGAAACATGCATGTAATGATTACTACTTGTTCCACCTGTAATCGCCAGTGACTTGCTTCCCCACTTCTTCTGAGTAGTACTTGTTACTGCACCATTCCCCATAGTAACAGTTCTTGTTCCACCAGCACCTACACCAAAATAAGAGTGGTCAACAGGAGTAGTCTGTTCAAAATCAAAATGGAAGGATACATTATTATAATAGGGATCTCCTGCTACAGTTTCAGTAACAGCCTCATCACCTGTAACCATAGTCGTAACATCACCCCAAGTGGAATCTCCACCAGCAGGTGCTGCATGATCCAGTGGCCCTATAGCAGCGGTAATAGTTCCAAGATCGGGATCTTCACTACCCATTAATGAATACTGTACGCCATTAGAAAAGTATAATAATCCTGTAGCAGTAACATAATGTATTTGTCCTGCTACTGTACTAACAGCAGGAAGTGCATTGAAATTAGCTACTGCTGTTATACCACCACCTCCACCACCAGCAGCATCAACAACACCTGTACTAGCACCTGCTGCAGCAGTATTCTGATTGTAGTAATTCATTTCAGTAGGTGCATCAACAGGAACATCCCAAGTTAAAGAAGCACCTGCGCTACCTGCTGTACCAACTTCAGTTACACCACTTGTAAATGCACTCCCACCACCATGAGTTCCATCTTCAGTTGATGATAACTTAAAGGCATTAGCACTTAAGCTGGAATCACTAAGATCAAACTTATAAGTCATTCCCGGCAATACTGATAGAGCTTGTTGTTCTTGATCATCAATATATAACTTTCCACCCGATTCAGTAATAATAAAAGTAATCTCACCTGCTCCTCCAGATGGTGGTGGAGCTTGATATCCAAAAGAAGCCATATATTTTCCTCTACATTGATACGAAGTTTACAGTTTGAGTTCCTGATGCTGAAATAGCATATAGCAAGTTAGCATTACTTAAACTAAAAGTAAACCCTGCACCAGCAGCTAACTCAAATCCTATAGTGCCTCCACTACTAGTAACACCATTATCACCAAGAAAAACACTAGCAGTATTTGCACTAGAAGCTACAACCGTTATACCAGATTGCAATGCTTGAGATGCTGATTTAACTTGTACTCTAGTAGTACCTACTGCAGCATTTTGCCCTGTATCGAAAGCACTCTGTACAGTAGTGACAGCCAGTTGCGTATTAGCTGCGGTAGTAACTACACCATCAAATCCACCACCTGCAATATTTACCTCTAGCTGACTACTACTATTTATACAATCAAATAATTCATCATCATTTGCTAAAGTTACTGAAAGGCTACCTGTTTTAGCTGCCTGTCCTAAACCTGTAAGCGTACCATCAAATGCACCTGAATCTATCTGTACCTTTAACCTGTCATTAGTTGTATTGATACAAGTCTGTAAATCATCATCACTAGCTAAAGTAACAGAGAGACTTGCAGTCTTAGCTCTTTGTCCTATATTACCTGCTGGCAAACTAAGTATATCCACATCTCCAATATCAGTACCTGAATTAGCTGATAATTTACCTATCGCATTAGCACCTGCTGCTAATGCCCCCAATTTCACGTTACCTATATTAGCAGTACCAACAGCCAATTTCCCTATCTCAACACCCGGAGCAGCTGTAAGAGCACCATCAAATCCACCAGATACAATATCTGCCTTTACTGTCAACTCTCCAGAAGAATTTGTTTTGAGATGTCTAAAGGCACTACCATCAGTACCACCTACAGGAATACCAGTAGTACCTACAGCAGCAGCAACTGTACCACTAGGCACATCTGTAGTAACTGCACCAGCAACTGATGCTATACCAGCAGCAGTTACAGCTAAATTCTGGAAGGAAACACCATCTGATCCACCTATCATTACACCCTTACTTGGATGAGCAGATCCATCTGTTCCATGAACGTCATCCAGAAGTTCAACTGCTGTCTTGATAGAACCTGCATCTGTTTCAGTTACTTTAAACTCACTTGCTGTACCAGAAACGACATTCAACTTACCATCTGTCTCAACATTAAGCATCTGGAAATCATCACCACTATCCCTACCACCTACAGCCATACCATCAATAGCAGCAGGAGTCGTAAGACTAGCTCCATGAACAATACTTGGTAAGAGACTTACTTCTCCAATATTCACTGTACCAATCTGAGCTTCAAGCGGTCCAGCATTAACATGCAGCTTACCTTTACTATCTGTCAGAAGTGATTGATAATCACCTTCAGCATTCGGGGCAGATCCCGTAACAGGATCATCTTTCCTGACACCCATTAAAGCAACCCCTTTATCAGTAGCTGCTTTCACTGCATCATGTACCCGACCCAAATCGGTATTTGTCCATAACTTACCAGTATCATCTGTCAACAGAGAGCTATAATCTCCAGCTGCTACATTCCCTGAACTAGCAGGAGTATCTTTCCTAACACCTAATATATGTACTCCCTTATCATCAGCAGCTTGTCCATCATTAAGTTCATGTTCAAAGGTAGCAGAGGCAATATCCACATCACCTACATTAAAGTTAGCAGCCTCCAGATTAACAAATAGTTCTCCATCAGTATTAACTTTTAAATGTTGAAAGTTATTACCATCAGTACCACCAATCATAACTCCATTAGCAGGAACTGCTCCCCCATCAGTACTAGTAGCATCATCCACATTAACATTGATCCGGTCATTTGCCTTATCTATAGTAGATAACAAATGGTCATCAGTAGCCAAAGTTACTGATTTACTATTAGCCATAGTTTCAGCACCAGCCGCATCTTTAACATGCAATTTGCCAGTGTCATCTGTTAGTAATGGCTGATAGTCCCCATCTGCATGACCAGAAGTTACAGCTGCAGTATCTCGTCTGACAGACATGACAGCTATACCCTTGTCATCATCAGCAGCAGGTAAATCTTCTGTCTTAATTACATCTTGCAGATTATCATCAGTTGCCAATGTAACTGAAAGACTATTTGCCTTAGCTAGTGAACCATATGCCTCACCAAACTTTACATCTCCAATATATGTGCCATCAGCTATATCTGTAGCAGGTGTTATTGAAAGACTAGCAGTACTAGCTAACTGACCTCCAAAGGCTTCACCAAACTTAACATCACCTACATATGTACCATCATCTATATCCACAGCAGGAGTAACTGAAAGGCTGGCAGAACTAGCCTTTTGGTCTAAGTTAGCAGTAGGAATTAAAGTATCTATATCTACATGCCCTATATTCTTTGTACCTTCAGGAAGTTCGGCAACAATATCTACTTGCAACTTACCAGTAGCATCTGTAAGAAGAGGTTCCAAATGAGCTCCACTAGAACCAGCTATCAGCATACCAGATCCCGGTTTTGTGGTTGTCCCATCAGAATTGGCTACAGCAGCAGCAATAGTTGCAACAGCTGAATCTACTGTATAGAGTTTACCTTCATCATCAGTTAATAAGGGTCCATACTCTCCATCCTCAGACTGAGCACCCACAGTATCTTTACGTACAGCAAGACTCATTACTCCAACATCATCTTCAGCGTAAGAGGAATTATCCGCTTTACCTAAGTCATCAGCACCAACACCAGGGACTTGGCTTGTAACTGCTACCTGTAACTTCCCATTAGCATCAGTAGCCAAAGCTTGAAGGTTAGTACCATCAGACCCTGCCATGAGAGTACCTTTTGCAGTACCAACTAATTGGCCAAGTGTGATTACAGCATCATCGAGAAGTTCTATAGCTGTACGGACATCTGTCAGGATATTGTTAGTGGAATCATATGTATATGCAGCTAAATCTCCAGTACCACCATCATCATCTGAACCTTGTAAAGCTTCGAGATCACCTGTATTCAAACTAATGTTTTCTATGTTATCAACATTAAGTTCAAGCGTATCTACTGCGCCATGTATAGCTGAAAGCCATTGAAGCATATTGAAATTACCATGAGTACCTACCATTTCAGTAGGAACAGGCTGGGTATCGATATTAGTTATCTCTACACCATCAGTCCCTGCAATAGATGCAGCTTCATTGATTCTACTAGACGATATTCTTACTACCTCGGTTAAGATATAAGTCAGATTGCTAATCATTGATTAATTCTCCTTGATCGTTGTAGTATGGAGAATGACCTCCACGAAACTCGCCTGCTAACCAGGTAGGTTTCATCATAATAACATGAGCTATTATGTCTTCAAACATTTGACGCATGGGATGCTTAGGTCGTTTACCACCTTCGGATTGCCACCTCTGATATTTCCTACTCCTGTTTTGGTATAGTCGTAATGACAACGCCTTACCTTTCCTTATAATATCAGGATCAGAGATCTCTATGTTGAACTTCTCTATATTCTCGTCGAGTATAGACCTGATATCCTCTACCTCTTTTAATTTCTTCCTAGCATCCGTAAGCTCTTCAACTGCGCTATTCAGCTGTGATTCCAGCGCCTCTATCTTAATCATATAAGGGCCAACTAAATCTTTAAATCCCTCAAAAGCTTCAGTGTTATTCTCTTGTATATTCTCGTTCATTCTTCTTCCCCTTCAAGAAAGCTCAGTTGGCTTGTGTCTATTACCCTGGTTGGCTTGAAACCTGTCATGCGGACTCCTTCAGATGATGTCGCACTGTATACAATCTTTAAGTCATCTTCTTCTTCAAGCCTGTCTTCGTCGGAATAAGTCTCAAACTCTTTCTTATTATGAGTATGGTTAACTTCCACTACAACTTTTATTTCCTTTACTTCCATCCGTTTATCAATAGCGTCCAATCTATCAATTATAAGCTGATACTTGGAATCTGTATCAGTCTCAGATTGTACCGCTAGATCTGCAACTTGACGAAGCTGATCTGCCAAGTTGCTAACAGTCCCATTAGTTGGCCGTTCGTCCGGACGTACGACAGGTTCTTCCACCATAGAAATATCTCTCTCATGTACAGCATATAGATTTCCATTAGTCCCAGGTACTCCCGACAAACCATACTGGAAGTTCCCTTCTATTTCCTGCAGGGCCACTATCTTGGCATGTATACCTTGATGTTCCCCGGAGTTTATTTCTACAAACTGACCTTTGTCAAATTTAGCCATAGATTAGATGACCTTCTCCTAGTCCTTTTTCATGTATTTCTATTGCCGTAAACGGATCAAACCCTACATTGGATCCATCACTAGAAAACGGAGATTCTGAAGAAAGGTCCTCTTCCTCTTCCATCTGATCTTTAAACATATGTTGTTTAAATCCTAACCAGGCTAACCCATCTGCAACCACACGATCATCATGATGGCCCTTACTTGCTTGCGGCTTTCCATTATTCCATACAAACCAATAGTAATCACCTGATAATGCCGTAGCATCAGGCATCATAATATGATCACTATTCAATGAGGTTGCTAACATGTTCTGCGAACAAGATAATATAAACCCTCGATTAGCAGAGGATGTCATAAATCCTGGTTGATCACTAGGGAAATGTAATCCTCTATTCAAGTATGAGGGTTTAGGTCTATGGTAAATTATAGGTAATGGATCCTTGACCCCAAGTTCAGTGTTCCCATGCTGCATAGCACTCAAGGTCAATCTACCCTGGTTAACTTCTATTACCACCGCAACATTACGAATCCGTCTACCTCGTAACCCATCCATATACCAATGAGCCAACTTAATAATTTGTCGCGGTAATTGTTCTTCTGCCATCCACCCTCGCAACTCAGCAACTAGGGTGCGAGGAGAATCAGACCACACCCTAATCACTGACGGGTCGTCACCACCTGATGACGGGTCAATCCCAAACATATAATTCATTCCCTTTTCGGGTTCAAGCCAAACACTTAATGTTGACTGCCTACCACGATTATAATCCTCAACCAAGTTTAGATCATCATCAAGATAACCCATCACAGGAGGATAAGAATCCTCTTGCAACTCTTTTAGAATCTCTCGATTGAAATAACATTCTCCCTGCAAACTTATCATTTCACCATCATAACGAGCTCGCTTCTCTAGATCAGATAACATGCTATACATACCAAGAGCATACTCTTTATCTATGTAAGGATTCTCGCTAAGAGGAATAGGAATTACTTCAGCATTCTCAGGCAAATCACCCATTGCGGCTGGCTGGGCAAATCTCTCTATTAACCACTCCGACTCACGAAACGCTTTGGTATCCAAATCATTCGCTATAGCAGTGGCACCTATAACCATTCTCCCTCGCCTATCCAGCAACCTTGCTAACTGCTCCCCATAAATTGTTTCGGGAAACGGCTCATCATTTATCATTAAGTTAATATTACTTCTTTGAAATCCGCTTAACCCTTGCCCCGCACTCTTGAGGTGTAACTCACTTCCGTTATCTAAGATCACCCTTGACCATACACCAGGCTCATCACTCCACTCAACTTTCTCGATATAGTTATCCAATAACTCGGGCATATGATCCATCACCACGTCTTTGTGTCCTGCCATGTTACGTGTAGAAAACCAAACAATAGCTGGTAACTCCACACACCGAATATCTCTTAGCTCAGCTGTCACATCATTATTAAAAGGATCCCTCGCAGTCCAATCGGGCAAGCATGGCCAGAAAGACTTATCTGTATCGGAAGGATGTGGAAGCATAACTGCAGCCGCTAAGTGGCATAGTAACGTAGACTTGCCAGATCGGTTAGCACCAGATATAAACAGAATATCCTTAGTAGAAGTCCAAGCGCTAACTTGCCCGCCAAGATTAGGTTTCCAATAATAGAGAGGAGAGTTCCTGAACATAACCTAAAATAATGAGCCGGGGCGTACCCCGGCATTTTTAGAAGAAACATCTAGCCAACAACGAGCAAGCTCGCCATTAACTTGAATATGGCTGTTCTTAGCTAGGGAATTCATAACACAAGTTTTTTAGCTTGTCAAGTTTTAGCAAAGTTTAGACTGAAACGCCTATATCTTTTGTCTATATTCGTCCTATCGGTGTTTATCCCTGCCATAATACTTAGCTTGTCGAGTTGTGATTTCAACACCTAATCTGTCCGAAGCAGTACTTGCTACAGATCTCCAATAAGAGGTATTGGATCGCGGCACATCATTGCATGCATATCTGATTGCAATCTCTGTCAACTCTCTAGAAAGCCTAGGGATCTTGCGTCTAATTATCTCTCCCGCAAACAGAAAAATATCTCCTGCCACAAAAGCTGTATTAAGCATATTAAGATCTCTCGCCAAATTATTAGTCATTTGCCTTGTATTGCTCTAGCTCAGCTTTCAGACCTGCTATGATAGCATCCTTCTCAGCTATCTCTTCCTCTAATGGAGCAGAGATAAAGTCAAATACCCTATGAAAGAACCAACCCCTAAGAAATTTGTTCTGTGATGTGCGTCTAGCAAACCGACTACCATCAAAAACATTGTTAGCGAAAAACATACCACGCTCAACTAGGATATCTAAAACTCCCAAGATACCTACTTCTCTACGGGTAGCTGGCCCTGTGGCACCATCAACATCCAATACATTATCGCCAGCCTTAGTATTAACAGCTTGCTGCATAATCATAGTGGCATACTTAGGTCCATGGTTTACATTCATGTCCATGAAGATATGACGTTGCTCAGGCTCGTACTCTTCAACTTGATGCTTATCCCAGAAATCTTTCTTATAGAAATTAATTGCGTCTCCCTTGGAAAGATCCTGCATTTCCTCACGTGTAACATCTCGGCCAAGATAAGCAGCAAACGAGGCAATGGTAATTCCCCTATTCGTTATCCCCCCAAGATCGTCTGGATCATCTACGAACCCGCCTTCAGCTTCTAATATCTTATCTACAACTTTCTCAAAGTCGATTCTAATAGCCATAATATCTCCTAATTAAAAATAATTTTAATCCCTCTATATATCCACTGAACTATTTGTATAGTGCCTATTATACTTGTTACCCCACAAAAAAGACCAACACACGCCATGAAGGTCCACCATTCAAGATCATCATCCTCATCATCAAATTCATCAGGATCAAACTGATCATCATCAATAGGGTAATCCCTCTTGGATTTCATCATCAGCAAATTCCTCATCTATGAAAGGTATATTTAATTGCAATGCTAACCATGCATCCTTACCCAGGTAGTTCCTTTTGTTCTCAGCAAAGTAAAAACATTTTACTAGTTTATCAAGATCCTGTGAATATGATGTATGATTATACTTCCACATACCCGCATCCCATGCTAACTGCGCTTGTATTAAACCACTGAACGTCCCAATATAATGAACTTTATCCTTACCCAGTTCTGAAGCTCTTACTTGGTAATTACCACTGGGCTGTACATAAACACCACGCCAAGGATTCATCTGTCCATTTTTGTTCCATATCAGATTGTTATGATAATGATTACTTTCCTCCAGATTCGTATATCTATTATCTGTATTATCCCTATTCTTATGATTAACTATTAGTGGTAAATCACTATACTTATAACAAGTCCTATGCTGATGCAGCCAAACTAGACGATGCATCTTCATTGTAACCAGCTTCGACTCGCCACCAATAGTTAGCCTGAAGCTCGTATCAGCGTAATCGTCTGGGCGTAACCTGCCCACACGTTTAAGCCTCTTAGCACCTCTACGAAAAAAAGGAAATGTTTTATCTGCATTAGGTACATAATCAAAACGTTCCCTAACATACCTCTTTGTCAGGAGGTTATAGTAAGGGATATTCTTAGCTGCTACGGGAAACTTACCATCCTCGTCTTCTTCAGAAACTACTATCGGGATATCTGCTACCTCAACGATCTTCTCCCGTACAATAACTTTAGAATCTTCTGCATTGTCTTTAGATAAACTAGCCTTACCCCTAGCAATAGCCTGCTTTAATAAATCACTCATCTTCAACCCACACCACGTCCCTTAAACTGTTAACATCCTTGAGACCATATATGAAGTCATCCAGTAATAGCATAACAAAAGGTTGACCATTATCCTGCTGCGCAACCACAATCGGCATCTTCTTGTCAGGGCATTCATCTATAGTTTTCTTTAACCAATTGTAAGAGGCAATACGGTTATACTTCTTACACTGTATATATAAATCATCATGGATAATATCTGCATCATCACCATCAGGTTTTCCTCGAAGCCCTACACGCTCAGTCCCGAATACAGCAGCTACCTTACGTTCAAAGTCAGCACCTTTACGCTTCTGGCTCTTGCCCATAACTCTTAGGATCCTTCCTCGTATTAAACCTATTATTAATAACAGCCTGGCGTAATGTATCTACAGTATCATCTATGTTTGCAAGTAACTCCATATCTTCCTGCAACCTATCCATCAACAACTCTATCCTAATCTTAATGCCATGACAACACCTGTCAAAGTTAGTACCCAAGGTGCCAGAAATATCATACGGCCCTAACTTTGGTAACTGTCTATTCTCCATCATGATCCCCCATTTGGTGGGGCAGGGAATAGGACAGATCTGCCGGCCTGACCTATTATCCCGCTGTGAATCGGGAAAACTACCCCATAACTGAATTTACCTATTTATCCCAAAAAGATTTCTTAAACCAAATAATAAGCCTGCGCCAAAAGGTAGGTCTCTTCTCAACGATTTTCTCTATCCATTCAACCCTAAACCTTCTTTTCTTAGGATACCTCATCCCAGGAAACGTGATACAACCCACCCAACAGTTGTGATTAATCCAATGATAGAAAACACCAATATAATAGAAAGAACAATTACAGAGGCAACCCACCAAAAAAGATCTCCCATCTCAATCCTTATATATCCGGTTTATTATCCAAACTACCCCATACATGATTAACCCACATACAAATATCATTAATAAGAAGTTTAACATCGCACTACTCCTTCTGATAGTAATGGGTTAAAATTTTCCTCCGTTTAGACTTGTTCTCAGGGTTATCCAAGAAACATCGATGGCAACAATACTTCTGTTTCTTACTAGGGATATAGGAGAACTCTCTCCCGCAAGTCAGGCAATTCGTATTAATCTTTTTACTTGCTTTCATTATTTAGGTATACTCGTCATTTGCCTAGTAATCTCCTCTGTAGATTCAGCTTTATAAGTCAACTCACCTTCCTGCATCCAGACAATGTTTTTGTCCTGCCCATGAGCAACGAGACTCTCTCCCTTGATCTTATTCCAAGCATCTGTAATAGATGAACCCTCTATCTCAACAACAGACTCTATAGTTTTAGTGAACCTTATCCTAAACGTTTTCATAACCCCTGAACCGATCTAACGAATGCTACAAGAAGAACAACTATTACTATTAACCCAATTACGATACTAACTGCTTCCATATCAACTCTCCTTATCCGACGCTTCCTTATCCGACTTATCCATATCATAAATGAAAGCAGCTAAGGTAAGCAACTCCCTCATCTGTACCTCTGCCAAGTAATCATGAGCCATCTGCACAAAATGCATAGACATCCCAGTATCTTTCAAAGCATCCACTTTATCTGTCAAAACATTAGCTGCTACCTGGTTCATCTTGCCAGTACGGTCACAAAAAATACAGTGAGGTTTAGACTCTTCATTCTCTTTATCAGTCATCTAGTCCCCCTCGATATCACTAGCTACATAAGAATTTAAATTAGCTTTCTTTTCGCGCCCTTCTCTCATCTTCTCCCTGTGCCTGGAAAGTAATATCATTGGCCTTCTCACATTGGCCGGAGTAGAAGGACGATCCTTGTTAGGGTATGATGAATCAGTTACCACTACTGATCCCTCAAACACTTTAGCCTCGGCATAATGATCATCTTCAGGATCTTGATGCAAGTCCTCATCCTTTTCCCATAGAGATTCTCCAGGACCCTTTCTGCCACCCTTATGATTAGCAGCGTAGCAATAACAATCCTCAAGAATATACTGATCTCTCGCCGTCTCAATAAAACTGCCATGCTGAATCTCCA
>Ga0315305_1000028_pt1 | contig 13252 bp, 21 predicted proteins | sample CB9_Tmax_529_MT_FD_204537 | JGI IMG/M metagenome (GOLD analysis project Ga0315305, IMG submission 204537) | Metatranscriptome of marine microbial communities from Western Arctic Ocean, Canada - CB9_Tmax_529 (Metagenome Metatranscriptome) | ecosystem: Environmental > Aquatic > Marine > Oceanic ...
GCCGGCCTTTGTCCGCGTGCCGCTTGAACTGAGGAGTGTTTAGCTATGCCTACAGTGAATCAGTTGGTGAGAAAGCCCAGGGTTAGGGTGGTCAAGAAGACCAAGTCCCCGGCCCTACGGTATGGCTTTAACTCACTAAAGAACCGCGTAAAGCGGACGAGCGGCTCTCCCCAGAAGAGGGGCGTTTGCGTTCAGGTGCGTACGGTGACTCCAAAGAAGCCAAACTCAGCTTTGAGGAAGGTTGCCCGTGTCCGTCTTGCCAATGGCATGGAGGTAACGGCCTACATTCCCGGAGAAGGGCACAGCCTTCAGGAGCACTCGGTGGTGCTGATACGCGGAGGTAGGGTGAAGGACCTCCCGGGAGTCAGATACCATGTTATCAGAGGTGCCTTGGACTGCACCGGAGTGGCCGAGCGAAAACGCGGTCGTAGCAAATACGGCACCAAGCGAATAGCAAGGCCGGGTAGGTAGAACTATGGCTCGCAGAAGAAGCGCTGCTAAGCGGGAGATTCTACCGGATCCAAAGTACAATAGCGTATATCTGGCCGGCTTCATCAACAGAGTGATGACCCGTGGCAAGAAGACCACCGCTCAGCGCATAGTCTATGAGGCTTTGGACATAGTGGAGAAGGAAAACTCCAAGGACCCTATGGAGACCTTCACCCAGGCGTTGAGAAACGCTACCCCTCAGTTGGAAGTGAAGCCTCGGCGCGTTGGGGGTGCCACATATCAGGTGCCCGTAGAGGTAAGAAGTACCAGACAGTTGTCCCTGGCAATGCGTTGGCTGCTCAGGGCCAGTCGAGCTAGGACGGGTCGTCCCATGGCTGAGAGGCTGGCATTGGAGCTTCAGGAAGCTTCCAGAGGGCAGGGAGCAGCGGTAAGAAGAAGAGAGGAAATTCACCGCATGGCCGAGGCCAACAGGGCCTTTGTGCATTACAGGTGGTGAGGTTTCCATCGTAGGCTTGGTAACCAGTCTCCTTTGAGTCGGGTTTTGGTAACCAGTCTCCTTTGAGTCGGGTTTGAGAGGATTCCAGTGGATCGTATACGAAATATAGGCTTTATTGCTCACATTGACGCTGGCAAGACCACTGTCACCGAACGTGTCTTGTTCTTTACCGGAAGGACTTACAAGATAGGCGACGTGGATGATGGTACAACTGTGATGGACTGGATGTCCCAGGAAAGGGAACGGGGTATCACCATCACCTCTGCGGCTACCACATGCGAGTGGAATGACTACCATATCAACGTTATAGATACCCCGGGACACGTGGATTTCACCGCTGAGGTGGAGAGAAGTCTGCGGGTTCTGGACGGTGGTGTGGTGGTCTTTGACGCGGTGGCCGGAGTGCAGCCCCAGTCGGAGACGGTTTGGCGGCAGGCCGATAAGTATCGTGTGCCGCGTATCTGTTTTATCAACAAGATGGACAGGCTGGGGGCTAACTTTCAGCGGACCATAGACATGATCGCAAACCGGTTTGCAGCCAACCCTGTGGCGCTACAGATTCCGATGGGGGAGGAAAGTTCCTTTATTGGAGTGGTAGACTTGTTGGAAGAGACGGCGATTGTGTTCCCGGAAGAAGGGAACTACGCTCCGCAGGAGGCTCCCATCCCCGAGGAGATGCTGGAGCAGATCCGTAGCTACAGGGAGCGGTTGGTAGAAAAGGTGGCAGAGACCGACGATGTTTTGATGGCTAAATACCTGGAAGAGCAGCCCATCTCCGTAGATGAGTTAAGGCAGGCCATCAGGAAAGCTACCATAGGCAACACCATTATCCCTGTGCTGTGTGGCAGCGCACTTAAGAACAAGGGCGTCCAACCTATGCTGGATGCCGTTTGCTACTACCTCCCATCCCCCTTGGACGTGACTTCCATCACAGGGGTCCACGCCAAATCCGGAGAGGGGATGCAAATCGAGGCCAATGAGGACGCGCCATTCTCTGCCCTGGCTTTCAAGGTTATGACGGATCCACATGTGGGTCGTTTGGTGTACCTGCGGGTGTACTCCGGCAAAGCAAAAGCCGGGGCGTCCGTGTACAACTCCACCAAGAGTATCCGTGAGCGGATGGGCAGGGTGCTTAGCATGCATGCCAACCGTCGCGAGGAGACTGAGGTAATCTCCGCGGGCAATATCGCTGCCGCCATAGGATTGAAGAACACCTTTACGGGCGACACCATTTGCAACGAGGGAACGCCCGTGATCTTGGAGTCAATTCGTTTCCCGGAGCCGGTGGTGTCTGTGGCAATTGAGCCCAAAACCAAGATAGACCAGGAAAAGCTCATAGACTCCCTTATCAAGCTGGCAGAGGAAGACCCCACCTTCAGAATCAAAGTGGATGAGGAAACGGGTCAGACCATAATGGCTGGTATGGGAGAGTTGCACTTGGAGGTGTTGGTGGAGAGGTTGAAGAGGGAATTCCAGGTGGCGGCCAACATAGGCCGGCCAAAGGTGTCTTATCGGGAGACCATCACTACGCCGGTTAGGGCCGAAGGCAGGTTCATACGCCAGACTGGGGGGCATGGACAGTTCGGCCAGGTATGGCTGGAGCTTGAACCCCTGGAGAGGAACAGCGGAATTCAATTTGTGAATCGAATAGCGGGCGCGGCCATTCCTAAAGAGTACATCCCAGCGGTGGAGAAGGGCGTGAAAGAGGCCCTGGAGACCGGCGTCCTAGCGGGCTATCCCGTTATAGATGTAAAGGTGTCCCTGGTAGACGGGAAGCATCACCCCGTGGACTCATCTGAGATGGCGTTCAAAATGGCGGGCTCTATAGGCGTCAAAGAGGGCGTCAGGAAAGCTAAAGCCGTGCTCCTAGAGCCTATTATGGAGGTGGAGGTGGTCACTCCCGGGGAATTCCTGGGTGAGGTGCTGGGTGACCTGGGCGGTCGGCGGTCCCGTGTTCGCAGTATAGAGGGTGAGGAGGCCATGCAGACAGTGCGGGCCTATGTGCCCCTGGCAGAGACCTTTGGATATATCACCAGCTTGCGATCCCTTACTCAGGGAAGGGCCAGTCAATCTATGGAGTTCCATCACTACGAGGAAGTTCCCCAGGGAGTGACCCAGGAACTGGTAAAGGTATAAGGGGTAAGAGACATGCCTCAGCAGAAAATTCGCATAGTATTGAGGGCATTCGACCACAAAATACTGGATCTTTCCGCAACCCAGATAGTGGCGGCGGCGGAGAGGACAGGAGCGGGCGTGGCTGGGCCTGTGCCATTGCCCACATCCATCAGGAGATTCTGCGTAATACGCTCTCCACACATTGACAAGGATTCCAGAGAGCACTTCGAACTGCGCTCTCACAAACGCCTCATAGATATTCTGGATCCCAGTGCAAAGACCATTGATGCCCTAACACGGCTCAGTGTGCCTGCGGGTGTGGACATTTCTATCAAACTCTAGTTACGTAGGAAGACTTATGAAAGGCATCTTGGGACGGAAGCAAGGTATGACCCGCGTCTTCTTGGAAGACGGGGTAGTCGTGCCTGTTAGCGTCGTTGAAGCGGGGCCGTGTGTGGTCACTCAGATGAAGACCAGGCAGAAGCACGGCTATCAGGCGATACAGATTGGCTATGAACATGCCAAAAAGCTCAACGAACCTGAGACGGGGCATCTTAAGAGGGTGACTCCGCTCCGGCATCTGAGGGAATTCAGGGTGGATGACTTGGGAGACGCCCAGATAGGTCAGAAGATAGACGTGGGTGTATTCCAACCGGGGGACATGGTGGACATTACCGGTATATCCAAGGGTAAGGGATTTGCCGGTGGAGTGAAACGGCATCACTTCCGGGGTGGGCCCAAGACCCACGGACAGTCGGACCGCCACAGGGCACCCGGTTCCATAGGCGCCGGCACCTCTCCCGGAAGAGTCTTCAAGGGGACTCCAATGGCAGGGCACATGGGGTATCGCAGAGTCACTGCCACAAACCTGAAGGTGATACAGGTGGATCTGGAGCGTAATCTCTTGCTTGTGAGTGGAGCTGTTCCAGGGGCCAATAACGGGATGCTGGTGGTTAAAGAATCTCGGAGGGGAGCATAAGAGAATGCAACTTCCCATCTGGAACTCCGCTGGAGAGACTGTGGACACCATTGAGGTAAGCGAGAGCCTGTTCGATGTGCCTATGAACCAGGCCTTGGTGCACCAGGTGGCCGTGGCCCACATGGCAAATGCACGTCAGGGGACTTCCGCCACCAAAACACGAGGCATGGTCTCCGGGGGAGGAGCAAAACCCTGGAAACAGAAGCACACAGGCAGGGCGCGGCAGGGCAGCAACCGAGCACCCCAGTGGCGTGGAGGTGGCATAGTCTTTGGGCCTCATCCCAGGGACTATTCACAGCGCATTCCAAAGAAGATGAACCGCGGGGCCATCCGGTGCGTCCTCTCCGAAAAAGCCCGAGATGAGAAGCTGCTGGTGATAAACGAATTTCAGCTCTCTCAGGCCAAGACCCGGGAGATGAAACAACTGTTGGCCAACCTGGGGATAACCACCCCGGCCCTTATTGTCACCCATATTCCCCAGATGGACGTGATTCTCTCCGCCCGCAACATTGGCCGTGTGAAGACCATCCCTGCAGCTCAACTGAATGCTTTGGACATGCTGAATTACGATCGTGTTATCATGACCGCGGAGGCGGTGCGTCGGGCAGAGGAGCTTTGGGCGGCTGTTGCCACCGAAGCAGTGGCAGAAGCCCCGGGCCAAGGGGGAAGTTGAGCAGATGGCTATGAATGTCTTTGAGATCCTTCTCAGGCCATTAATCACGGAGAAGAGCACCATCCTGCAAGATGGGCAGAACAAGTATGCCTTTGAGGTGGATTCCAGGGCCAACAAGGTCCAGGTGAAGACGGCGGTTGAGGTATCATTTAGCGTGAAGGTAACCAATGTGAACATGATGACCGTCAAGGGCAAGAGGAAACGATTTGGACGAAGGCAGGTCCAACGACCCTCTTGGAAGAAGGCTGTGGTAAGTCTTAAGGCTGGGGATAAGATTCAGCTATTTGAGGGAGCTTAAGTGCCACTTAGAAACGTAAAACCCACATCTCCGGGCCGGCGTGGCGTTGTCCTGCCGTCCTTTGAAGAGATAACTAAAAAGAAGCCGGAGAAATCCCTGCTGGCCCCCCTGCACAAGAAGGGCGGTAGGAATGCTCAGGGTAGGATCACCGTTCGTCATCGTGGCGGGGGCTCTAAGCGAAGACTGCGTATCATAGACTTCAAGCGGAACAAGGTGGGGGTACCAGGCAAGGTGATCGCGATTGAGTACGATCCCAACCGCTCCGCCCGTATCGCCTTGATCCAGTATGCAGACGGGGATAAACGATACAATCTGGCTCCTCAAGGACTGATGATGGGAGCCAGCATTATGGCGGGCCCTAATGCTGAAATAAAGGTGGGCAATGCCCTTGCCCTGAAGCTTATTCCGTCTGGAAGCATGGTGCACAATGTCGAGATGCACCCCGGCAAGGGCGGGCAGTTGGTGAGGGGTGCGGGCACAGCGGCACAGGTGCTGGCACGGGAGGAAAACTACGTCCTGCTGCGTATGCCCTCCGGTGAGGTGCGGCGACTAAATCCGGAATGCATGGCCACCCTTGGCCAGGTGGGCAATGGGGATCACAAGAATATCAAGTTGGGCAAGGCAGGCAGGAAACGCCACCTGGGGCGCAGGCCCGAGGTAAGGGGGTCTGCCATGAACCCCAGAGACCACCCTCACGGAGGAGGGGAAGGCCGTTCGGGAATTGGAATGCCTGGGCCCAAGACTCCTTGGGGCAAACCTGCCCTGGGGTATAGGACCCGCCGTAAGAATAAGGACAACAGCGTGATAGTGCGGCGTAGGAAATAGATGACAAAAGCGATGGGAAAAGGAACAGGTAAGTAAAAGATGTCCAGATCCATCAAAAAAGGGCCCTTTGTACATCCCAAGCTGATGAAGAAGGTGGAAGCTCTTCAGCGGAGTGGGGTCAATGCCGTGATCAAGACTTGGTCCAGGGCTTCCATGATCATGCCGGAAATGGTGGGCTTGACCATCGCCGTACACGATGGTCGCAGGCATGTGCCAATTTTCATTACAGAGAACATGGTGGGCCATAGGCTGGGAGAGTTTTCACCCACCAGGACATTTAGAGGCCATACATCCAAGTCAGAGCGCACCACACAGGTGAGGAGCACTGCTCAGGCAAGGCGAAGGTAGGGATACAGAATGGCCGTAAAAGCTGTGGCAAAAAATCTGAGCATGTCCCCAAAGAAGATGCGCCGGGTCCTGAAGGTGATTCGGGGTCAAAAGGTGGACGACGCTTTGAGGATTTTGGGATTTCTGCTTACTCCTGTGGCCCAGGCAGTGGCTAAAGTGGTGAAATCCGCTGCCTACAACGCTGAGAATAATAATATGATGTCACAGGGAGACCTCAGGATCGTGTCCATTCACGCCGATCCCGGAGTCACCTTACGTAGATTCAGGGCCAGGTCCAGGGGCAGGTCTAGTCGGATTATGAAACGCACTTGCCACGTTACCGTGGTGGTTGACGAGGAAGAGGTAGCCTAATGGGCCAGAAAACTCACCCGGTAGGGTTTCGTCTGGGGATAATCAAGGACTGGCAGGCCAAGTGGTATGCCAGCAAGCCATCCCAGTACCGTGCCTTGCTTCTGGAGGACCTGCAGATACGACAGGCGATTCTATCTCGGTTGCCAGAGGCTGGCATATCTCGGGTTGAACTAGAGAGGGGCGCACAGGAACTGGTGGTGACCATACATTCTGCCAGGCCCGGTATAGTCATTGGCCGGGGTGGGCAGAGGGTTGAGGATATGCGCAAGATTGTCGAGCAGTTGGCACAAAAACGCGCTCGGCTGAACGTACAGGAGATTCGCCAGCCGGAGGTGGACGCTCAGCTGGTGGCAGCGAGCATTGCCGAGCAATTGGGACGGAGGATAGCCTTCCGCCGGGCCATGCATCAGGCTGTAGGCCGGGCCATGCAGTCCGGGGCTCTGGGTATAAAGATCATCTGCTCAGGCAGGCTGGGCGGCATAGAGATAGCGCGTCGTGAGAAGGTAATGGAGGGACGAGTGCCACTCCACACCCTTAGGGCGGATATAGACTACGGTCTGGCAGAGGCCCGCACTGCCATGGGGCGTATTGGAGTCAAGGTGTGGGTGTATAAAGGCGATATTCTACCGGAGCCAAAGCAAGTAGAGGCTGAGGTAGAGGCCGAGGAAATGCGATTGATAGAGGTTACCGTGGGAGGGCAAGAAGAGCCCTTGGAGGAATCGCAGGATGTTACAGCCGAAGAGGGCCAAGTTCCGGAAAATGCATAGAGGCCACCGACGTGGTAACGCGCAGGTGGGAAATCAGGTGGCCTTCGGCGATTACGGTCTCAAGGCTACGTCCAACGCCTGGGTCACGGCGCGGCAGATAGAGGCCGCACGTAGGGCTATTACACGCCATTTCAGGCGAGGCGGACAGATGTGGATTCGCATTTTCCCGGACAAGCCAGTTACATCCAAGCCGGCAGAAACCCGCATGGGTGGTGGAAAGGGTGCCGTGGACTTCTGGGTTGCCGTAGTTAAACCAGGACGTGTCATATTTGAAGTGTCCGGCATCGCACAGGAAATGGCACGGGAAGCCCTGAAACTGGCCTCCCAGAAACTGCCGATCAGCACCATGATAATATCCCGGGGCGAAGGCCAACAGGCCCCGGAGTAGAGGGAGAACCGTTGGATATTTTGCAAATTAGAGCGCTGACGAACGAGCAGCTCTCCTCAGAGTTGAATAGCACCTATAGAGAGTTGATGAATGTTCGTTTCCGCCTGAGCACGCGCCAACTGGACAATCCCCAGGAGCTAAGAATGGTGCGGAAAACCATAGCCAGAGTAAAGACGATAATGCGCCAACGGGGAATGGTGGAGAGATGATGCTACGAAGGCGCAGGAAGACCAGGACTGGTCGCGTGGTAAGCAGCAAGATGGACAAGACGGTTGTGGTCGCCGTTGAGTGGCGGCAGACCCATCCACTTTACAACAAGTCGGTCAAGCGGATTACCAAGTTCCATGCCCACGATGAAGACAATGGGTGCAAAGTGGGGGACGTGGTAAGCATTATGGAGACTCGCCCGCTATCTAGGAAGAAGCGATGGAGGGTGAATCAGATTCTGTCCACCGGGGACATTCCCTCCAGCGATGAGATATTCGAGATTCCACCCGCGGAGTTGGAAGGCGGCGACGAGAGTGACGGGGCGGACGAAGAGGACGAGGAACAGGCATGATCCAAATCTACTCTCGTCTAGTCGTGGCCGATAACTCAGGGGCCAAGGTAATCATGTGTATCAACGTGCTTGGCGGGACCCGCCGGCGATATGCTAGCGTTGGGGATGTCATAGTGGCCTCGGTGAAAGAGGCTGTGCCAGCCGCGGCTGTGAAAAAGGGAGACGTGGTGCGGGCGGTCATCGTGCGAACTGCCGCTCCTCACCGACGCGCCGATGGGTCATATATCCGCTTCGACGAAAATGCCGCGGTGGTCCTAACTGAAAGCCTGAATCCCAGAGGCACGCGAATCTTTGGGCCAGTGGCAAGGGAGTTGAGGGACAAGGCCTTCATGCGTATAGTCTCCCTGGCTCCGGAGGTGCTGTAGTGAGGTTTAGACGAGAGGATACAGTGCAGATCATCGCCGGTAAGGACAAGGGGAAGCGCGGCAAAGTGCAGCACGTTTATCTCAAGTATGACAGAGTGGTGGTAGAAGGGGCCAATATGATAAAGCGACACGTCCGCGCGCGTCCTAACGTACGTCAGGCTGGGATTGTCCAGCAAGAGGGTCCTCTGCACAGCTCAAATGTAATGCTAGTCTGCACCCACTGTGATCGTGCGGTGCGGGTAGGCCATAAGTTTCTGGAGAACAATAAGAAAGTTAGGGTGTGTGCTTCATGCCGGGAAGTGATAGATTAGTGGAATCCAGCACAGCGGAAACCCCTGAGGGCGAGGCCAACGCGTCCGAGGCTGCCGAAGCCACGGATACTAAGACCGTCGTGACAGAGGCGTCCGAAGCCGCCGTAACCCCTGAGGTTAAGGCTACACTAGCAAAGAGCCCACGGACCCGGCTTCCCCGCGCGGCCGCTGCTAAAGCACCAGCCAAGACGTCGGCGGCGGAGGAGACCCCCAAGCCGAAGAGGGCTCCTCGCCGAAGAGCCGCCTCGGCCGAGGCGGCAGGGGAGACTACACCGGAGGCAACCCCTGAGGTCAAAAGAGTTCCGCGCCTACTGGAGCAGTACCGCTCCCGAATCAAGGAGACACTGCGTGAAGAGTTTGGCTATAGGAACGTCATGCAGATACCTAGGCTGGAGAAGGTGGTTCTCAATATAGGGCTTGGGGAAACCAAGACCAACCCCAAAGCTATGGAGAGCGCCACCAGAGACTTGGCACTGATCTCTGCCCAGAAGCCCGTCATCACTCGGGCCAGGAAATCAATAGCTGGTTTCAAGCTGAGAGAAGGGGAGCCGATAGGAACTGCGGTAACTCTCAGGGGTAATAGGATGTATGAATTTATGGACAGGTTGCTCAATGCTGCACTGCCCAGAATCCGGGACTTCCGCGGCGTATCCCGGAGAGCTTTTGATGGACGTGGAAACTACACCTTGGGCATTCGAGAGCAGGTCATATTCCCAGAGATAGATTACGGCCAGATAGACCATATTCGTAGTCTCCAGGTCTCCATGATTACCACGGCCTCCACAGATCAGGAAGCGATGCGCCTCCTGGATCTCATGGGGATGCCATTTACCAGAGAGGGAACGGGAAATCCCCGTGGTGGCAGCCCCTAGAACTAGCCGTGATAGGTGTGGTACCAGGGGTCTTGGATGGTAGACCCCGGACATCTGTAAAACTTTAGGACGTCATATAGTATAAGGAAGGTTCAGTTGGCCAAGACATCCCAGATAGCCAAATGGAGAAAGCCCCAGAAGTACACCGTAAGGTTTCATAACCGGTGTAACCTCTGCGGTCGCCCTCGGGCCTATATAAGACATTTTGGTCTCTGCAGGATATGCTTCCGTACCCTTGCCCTGAGGGGGGAGATTACGGGCATCAGGAAGGCCAGTTGGTAGCGATATATGAATTTAACTGACCCAATAGCAGATATGCTGACGAGGATAAGGAACGCCGTGGCGGTACGCCACGATTCGGTCCTGGTTCCCGGTTCAAATCCCAAAGTAGCCTTGGCGCGGATTATGAAGGACGAAGGGTTCATCGAGGACTTTGAGATCTTGCGCAGTGGGGTCCAACGGACTCTGCGAGTCCGTCTGAAGTATCGTGATAATAAGAAGGAGCCGGCCGTCTCCGGCCTGAAGCGGGTGAGCAAGCCAGGCCTGCGGGTGTACGTGGAGAGTAAGAAGATACCCCGCATATACGGCGGTATTGGAGTGGCCATAATATCCACATCCCAGGGAGTAATGACGGGATCTGAGGCTCGGCGACGTGGGATTGGGGGGGAGTATATATGTTATTTGTGGTGACGATATGTCCAGAGTAGGCAATAAGCCAATCCCTATTCCTTCTGGAGTACAGGTGGATATTGAGGATTCTATGGTTGTGGTAAAGGGCAGCAAGGGCATCCTGACCCAGTCCTTCAACTCTGACTTATCCATCCTGAGGGACGGCGATGTGCTGAGGGTGACTAGGCCAACGGATAGCAGAGAGCACAGGGCTCTCCACGGTCTTACCGGGGCACTGTTGGCCAACATGGTAGTGGGGGTTACCGAAGGGTACAGGCGGACACTGGAGTTGGTGGGGGCGGGCTATCGCGCTCAGCAGTCTGGTGAGAGCCTCGTATTGCAAGTGGGATTCAGCCATCCTGTAGAGATTACCCCGTTACCAGGTGTAGTCTTATCGGTGGAGGGCAATAACCGCGTTCACGTAGATGGCATAGATAAGCAGGCAGTTGGAGAGATGGCGGCTCGCATCAGGAAGGTTCGCCGTCCAAATGCATACACCGGTAAGGGGATAAGATTGGCTGGCGAGAGAGTCCGTCTCAAGCCAGGTAAAGCTTCTGGGAGAAAGGCGTAGTAATGGCCAGTGTAAAAAATGCCAGACTTATGCGTCTTATTCGGCACAAGCGGATGCGCCGAAAGATAGAAGGGACTTCCCTTCGACCTCGTCTGGCAGTATTTCGAAGCCTAAATAATATCTATGCTCAGGTCATAGACGATACCCTGGGAGTTACCCTGGTGGCAGCTTCCAGCCTGGACTCGGAGGTAAAAGAGGGCAAGGATTCCAGGTCCAAAGGGAATTTGTCTACCGTTGTGGGTTCCATACTGGCTCGCAGGGCCAAGGAAAAGGGAATTGAGAAAGTGGTCTTTGACACCGGAGGATACAAGTATCACGGTCGTGTTAAGGCATTTGCAGTGGCCGCCAGAGAGGCGGGTTTGGAGTTCTAATGGTAGCACCATCTCGACAACAGCAGAGAAGGGATTCCTCGGAGGTACAGCTCACCGAGCGAGTTGTGAAAATCCGTCGTGTCACCAAGGTGGTTAAGGGAGGAAGGCGTCGCGGTTTTAGCGTTATGGTGGTGGTGGGTGACGGCGAAGGGCACGTGGGAATGGGGTTGGGCAAGGCCTACGCTGTTCCAGACGCAGTGCGCAAAGGGGTGACCATAGCCAAGAAAAACCTGATCACGGTTCCACTGAAGGGGACCACCATCCCCCATCAGATAATGGCACGCCACTGTGCCTCCTCCGTTCTTCTCAAACCCGCGGCATTAGGCACTGGGGTGATAGCGGGAGGAGCGGTAAGGGCGGTGGTTGAGTTGGCTGGCATTCGCGATATTCTCACCAAGTCTATTGGAAGCTCCAATGCCATAAACGTGGTCAGAGCTACGATTGACGGATTGACCCAGCTCAAAGACCCAACCGAGGAACTTGCTAAGAGAAAAGGCGTCAGGCAGGCGTAGCGATGGGTGCAAATGAGTGAGGTACTCTCCTGGGGCTTTGAGTTAACTCCCGTCTGAAAAGCGTCATAGTTAAGAGGTTGTCTTGAGCAAGATACGTATACAGTGGAAAAAAAGCGCTATAGGCTACTCCAAGGAGCAGGGTCGAGTGATCCGTGCCCTGGGACTTAGGCGTCTTAATCATGAAGTGGAACGTGAGGACAGTCCCTCCATCTTGGGAATGGTCCATAAGGTCAGGCATTTGGTTCAGGTAAAGCAGGGGGGGGAATGAGGTTAGATCAGCTAAGGACACCTGTGGGAGCTCGCCGCCAGCGAAAACGGGTGGGACGCGGCAATGCAAGCCAGGGTACGTATTCCGGTCGTGGTATGAAGGGCCAGAAGGCCCGTGCCGGCGGCGGGGTGCGCCCGGGCTTTGAGGGAGGCCAAAATCCTCTGGTAAAGAGTTTGCCCACCCAGCGAGGCTTCGTGAACATTTTTAGGAAGTACTATTCCACAGTCAATCTGGATGTCCTGGCCGCCCGGTTTCCACAGGAGGCTCAGGCGACTCCCATTGCCATGAAGGAAGCCGGTCTCATCAGAGGGCTTAATTTGCCTATAAAAGTGCTGGGCCGAGGCGAGATGGGCCATGCCTTAACCATTACGGCTCACAAGTTCTCCACGGAAGCCAGACGCAAGATAGAAGCCGCGGGTGGCAAAGCGGTGAATATATAGCCATGATGCGCCAGACACAGGTGGCCAAGGGGGAGAGCGGTACTCCAAGGCTGTTGCAGGCCGTGGTAGACGCCATGAGGGTGCCCGATCTAAGGGCACGGCTTCTCTTCGTGTTTGCCATGCTGGTGATATTCCGTTTCCTGGCCCAGGTCCCTGTGCCAGGTGTGGAGAGGGAGGCTCTGGCCGACTTCTTCCGCCAGAATGAACTGTTTGGCTTTCTGGACATCTTCAGCGGTGGGGCCCTGCGCAGTCTGAGCGTAGTTGCACTGGGCGTTTTCCCATACATTACCGCATCCATCATCATGCAGCTTATGGTGCCGGTATTCCCTCAGCTCAAGGAGATTAGCAAAGAGGGAGAGGTTGGGCGTCAGAGAATAAACCAGTTGACCCACTACTTCATGATTCCCATTGCTGCCCTCCAGGGCTTTGGTCAGTTGACTCTTCTTCAGCGTGGAGGGGCTATCAGTGGAGTGGGCACGTCCGGCGGTGACCTGCTGCCGACGATTGCCATAATAGTTACTATGGTGGCCGGCACCGTCTTCCTGGTGTGGATAGGAGAGCTGATAACGGAGAAGGGCATTGGGAATGGCATCTCCATTATCATCTTTGCGGGGATAGTGGCTA